>OFEK01000236.1_pt1 | contig 73877 bp, 59 predicted proteins | sample 1521131 | NCBI WGS metagenome assembly OFEK01 (sample SAMN05720209, study PRJEB24109) | activated sludge metagenome | isolation source: Anaerobic digester | place: China | collected 2015-12-16 | reverse complement strand
CCGGTAGTGCCACAACGTGCTTGTGATGATGTAACTCATTAAAATTACTAAAATATTTTTTTGATACTGTTAAACTTCAGTCTGACCGGCATCGACCTGGCCAGAGAGTGTCTGCGCATCAGGCCCGATATACCCATCATCATCTGCACGGGCTTCAGTGAACGGCTGAACGAAGATGTCGCAAAGGCCACGGGCATCCGGCAGTTTGTCATGAAACCCCTGGTGACCGACGACCTGGCAAGAATCATCCGAAAAGTGCTGGACAGGCGCTGATCCTTTCACCTCCACAGGATTGGTTGATCATGGAAATCCCCTTGCGACTGGCTGCGGGGTGGCTCATCGACGGCACGGGGAGCCCCCCGAAACGGGACGTGCTGGTGTGCGTGGAAAACGGGGTGATTGCATCCGTAGCGTCAGGGGGCGGCGGGGAGCCCGATCCGCGGGACCCGTTGGTGACGGACCTCGCCCGCTGCACCGTCCTGCCGGGCCTGGTGGACTGCCATGTGCATCTGGCCATGTCCGGAACGGAAGACGCGCAGATACGCCGCCGCCAGCTCTGCCTGCCGTACGACGAGGCCGTGCCGCTGATCCGGGAGCGGCTTCTCGAACACCTGGCCTGCGGCATCGTGGCGGTCAGGGACGGCGGAGACGGGGCGGCGCACACCCTTCGCTACAGAATCGAGCGCCTGCCCTGCCCGGACCTGCCCGTAGCGGTCAAAAGCCCGGGCACGGCGTGGCACTCCCCGGACCGTTACGGGAAGCTCATCGGGAAAGCGCCCAGGGAGGGAGTCAGCCTCGCGGAGTGTATTTCGACGAGTTCCGCGGCGGCGGACCACGTCAAGATCGTCAATTCCGGTTTGAACAGCTTGCGGGAGTTCGGCCGGGAGACTCCTCCTCAGTTCGGTTGTGAAGAGCTTGCCCGAGCTGTCGCGGCCGCGCGCAAGGGGGGATGGACGACCATGGTTCACGCCAATGGAAACGTCCCTGTGCGGCTGGCCGTCGAGGCCGGCTGTGATTCCATCGAGCACGGGTTCTTCATGGGCTCCGAGAACCTTGAGAGGATGGCCGAGCGCCAGACGTACTGGGTCCCCACGGCATTCACCATGAAGGCCTTTGCCGCGCACGCGCTTTCCGGGAGCAGGGAAGCCGAAATCTCCCGGAAAAATCTCGACCATCAACTGGAGCAGTTGCGCCGCGCCCGCGAACTGGGCGTCCCGGTGGCGACCGGAACCGATGCCGGAGGCCCGGGGATTCATCATGGGAAAGCCCTTGCCGAGGAGCTGAAACTCTTCATGGAAGCGGGTTTTTCCATTCAAGACGCGATTCGGTGCGCTGCATTGAACGGCGCGCGCCTGCTCGGTATCGAATCCGTCGTCGGAGAGGTCAAGGCCGGCCGCGCCGCCACGTTCCTCGTCGTTCCCGGCCCTCCCGACGCCCTTCCGGGCTCCCTTCGCCACGTGGAACGGGTCTATGTCTTCGGAACACGGGTGAAATGAGCGGGACCGACAGGACAATTGCCTCATGACGACCGTGGAACGCACCGAAAGATTATTCCGGCTGCCTCGAAAAATTCGGACAAAATACCCAAAGATCGGGTATAAGCCGAAACAGGTCGGGAGTCGCGATACCGGCCCGAGGCGGTAGGCCGCCGATTGAAGACAAGTCCGGTGCTCTTCCCCAGCTCTTCATCTCCCGTACGTTCGTTCGCCTCGACAGCGGCCGCACCGCAAGCGGGGAGGGTGTTTCTCTTCCCGGAAACGTCCGAGTTCCGTGGAAGCCCGTCCGGACCGCAAGACCGTCCCCATGCGCCGGGAAACCGGCGCCGCAGAAGATCACGGACCGTTTGCAGCACATCGACTCGTCAGGGAGGAACAGAAAAATGGAACAGGTGAAGGTGATTCTGGCCGACAACGAAATCCCCAGGCAATGGTACAACATACTCCCCGATATGCCGACTCCGATGCATCCGCCGCTGCATCCGGGAACGGGAAAACCGGTGGAACCTCAGGACCTGGCCGCTGTCTTTCCCATGAACCTGATCGAGCAGGAGGTTTCCACCCAAAGTTGGATCGATATTCCCGAAGCGGTCCTGGAAAAGTATCTCCTGTGGCGACCCACTCCGCTCTGTCGTGCCCGCAATTTCGAGAAGCTGCTCGACGCCCCGGTGAAGATCTACTACAAGAACGAAGGGGTGAGCGCGCCGGGTTCCCACAAACCCAACACGGCCATTCCGCAAGCCTACTACAACAAGGTGTTCGGCATCCGGCGGATTTCCACCGAGACCGGGGCGGGGCAGTGGGGCAGTGCCCTCAGCATGGCGTGCCGGATGTTCGGCCTGCAATGCAGGGTCTTCATGGTCAGGATCAGCTACGACCAGAAACCGTACCGGCGCATGATGATGTCCACGTGGGGGGCCGAGTGCATTCCAAGCCCCAGCGACCTCACGCGCGCGGGGAGAAGAATCCTGTCCGACGATCCCGAGTCGCCGGGGAGCCTGGGCATCGCCATCAGCGAAGCCATCGAGGACGCCGTCGGGGACGAAAACGCCCGGTACTCCCTGGGAAGCGTTTTGAATCACGTGCTGCTGCACCAGACCATCATCGGCCTGGAAGCCCACCGACAGTTCGAAAAGATCGGCGAATACCCCGACGTGGTGATGGGCTGTGCGGGAGGAGGAAGCAACTTCGCCGGACTGTCCCTGCCCTTCGTTCGGGACAAGATTCACGGCAGGGAGGTTTCCATCATCGCCGCGGAGCCCGCGTCCTGCCCGACCTTGACGCGCGGACCGTTCGCCTACGATTTCGGCGACACCGCCATGACGACGCCGCTCCTGCCCATGTATACCCTGGGGCACGGCTTCATACCCGCCTCCATCCACGCCGGCGGGCTCCGGTACCACGGCATGGCCCCGATCGTCAGCCACCTGGTCAAGGAAGGAATCGTTCAGGCCCAGGCCTACGACCAGATCGAAACCTTCACCGCCGGCCTGAAATGGGCGCAGTCCGAGGGTTTCATTCCCGCTCCCGAAACCAACCACGTCATCGCGGCGGTGGTCCGGGAGGCGGAACTCGCCCGGCAGGAAGGCAAGGAGAAGGTCATCCTCTTCAACTGGAGCGGCCATGGGATCATCGATCTTCCGGCCTATGACGCTTTCCTCTCCGGGAAACTCACCCAGCACGCGTTGACCGACGAGGAGATCCGGGAAGCCCTGAAATCCATCGAAGGATATCCAAAACCGTAGGACTCCCGGGCCGGCCGCCTCCACGACCGCCGGCCCCGCATCTCCCTTCCGAACCCCATTGGCCGCGAGGAGAAGATCGACGGTGGGAACAGACGGAATCCTGGAGAGACTGAGGCTGAGATGCCCGAGGCTGGGCGGGGAAGTTCCCCTGCTTTATTGCCTGAAAGAGGGGGGAAATCTTCCCTGCCGGCGGATCGTGATCTGCTGGCAGCCTTATTTCCCCGTGGAAGCCTGCATCAAGGCGAGACTCTCGCCCCGGCAGTGGGAGGAATACCTCAACGACAAGCCGAAAGAAAAAATCGTTACCCTGGTCGAGCTCGCCGAAAAGGCCGGGAAGCGCATGGAGCAAGACTAGTGGCTTTCATGGCAGGATTGGCGAACCGGGGACCGGACACAGCGGTATTCTTGCGGTGACTTGGCAGAAGAGGAGATTCTTTGCGGTATTCCGTCGAGCGGGTGGATTCGCCTGTCGGCTGAACTTTGCAGTGTCCGGCAGTCAGCCGGACACTGCAAGCTCAACAAGAACGCCGGGTATTCTTCGATTCTTTCGATGGACGAGCTTCCTTTCGGATTCCGCCCATGGCGTTTCCGGTCAGGCTACCCTCCCGCATAAGGCTGAGGGCTCTTGGCATCATCGACACAGTTTTTCAATTCTTCCTGCGAGGCCTCTTTGGCATCCTTCAGCGCGTCGATGGGACACACGAACTCATTGCCGGCCTTGTCCTTCACCCAGACAAACTGCGTTCTCCCCTTGGGGGTTGAAACGTCTGCCATGGCTATCCTCCTTTTGTCGTTCTTTATGGTTGGGGTTGATTGCGGCTGATTTTCGCGCGCGAACAGGAAAGGAAAACTCTCTCTGTGCGAAAGTTTTTAATCACCTGGACTTTGATTGGCAAGCGTTCCGATTCAATTATTATAATTATATTGCTTGTCACATCCGACCCGAGAACCGGGGGGCGTGGTGAGCCCTTTCGAGCTCATTGGGTCCCGTGGGTGAGGAACCGGGCGACGGCTTCGTGCCTGAACCGGAAGATGCGCCTGAGTTGCGCGAGAACGAGGGGATGGACGATTTCCCCCACCGGCCACAGGGGCAGGGCATACCGGACCGCGTCGGTGACTGTCGTCGTTGCGTTTGCCTCGTGGAAGAAATGATCGTGCCGCCAGACCCGGTAGGGCCCCCGAAGCTGTTCGTCGGTGAAACGGCGTGGAGGGTCCCAGGCGGAGATCCTGGTCCGCCATCCGAACGGGACCCCGAAAAGGCGGAGTCGATAATCGATGAGCGTTCCCACGGTCATGGTTATGGGCCGTGGCGTGACGATGCGGAAATGAAGCTCCGGTGGAGTGATCCTCTCGAGGTTTGACGGGTCGGCAAAGAATCCGAATACGTCCGCAATGCTCAGACCAAGGCTGATGGAAGTTGTTAGTTCGTGTTCCATACCGGTTGTCCGCCAGAAACTGAATTGCGGTTGGTTGATTTCACGGGGTCGGGTGTGCGGCCAGTGTTATCAACGCTCCACATCCTCAGTCCGCCCTCCCGATCATGCTCGAAAGAGCCCCTTCAGACCGGTCGGGTACAGCGCTTCCGTCTATTTGGGCATGTCAACCGGCATCACCACCTCATTGCGGCGCAAAAGCCACGGAGTGAACGGAGCGTTGTATCGCGCAAAGATGGGTTCCCCGACCGGTTTGAGCCCGCGCTTCCGAATCGCTTTTTCCAGGAGAGCCTTCTTCGCCTCATAGCGCTCTCTGCTCCAGGTACCCGAATACTTGATCGCCGCCATCAGCCGCCCCGGCACTTCCCTCAAGCTCACCCTCGGGTCGATGGGTGCGGGCAGGGTCTCCAGCGCGTATCCTGAGGGCATCAGGAAAGTGATCCGCCACTTGTTCCCCTCGACTTCCTGATTCACCGGAGCCGTCATTGGGATTCTTTCGGACTCGGCCTCCTGCGATACGGGGGCCGTCATCGAAATGGACCTCCTGCTGCGGTTCTTGCCGGAAATATAGCCAAAAAGGCGCCGGAACCCCTCGTTGCCGACTTCCGAGAAGTCCCCTTCGACGATCGTTTCAGCCACCACGTGAGGTTCATATTGCCTGAGTTCAAAATTCTTGCCTTTTTCCAGAACCTTGTACATGGCTTCTTCTATGGCCATGGCAGCGCTCCCGGAAAGAAAAATGCCTGCGAAAACCAGTGTAGGAAGAAGCATCCTGCAACAGTTGCGTGATCCCATGACGGCCTCCTGCAAACCCCGTTCATTCGATGAGCATTCACAACTTTGACAGTAAAAATTTTCGGAATGTCCCAGTTTAAGGTAGTAAAAATACTTGACAAGCCACTACCGCCTGTGTTAGTTTGTGTCCCAACAGGAGGTAGTGGCCATGAACATCGTTCAAATCTACAAACTGTTCCCCACCGAAGGAGATTGTATCTCCCATCTTGAGCAAGTCCGATGGAGAGGGAAGCCGACTTGCCCATACTGCCAATCCCAAAATACAACACCCTTGCCCACCGAACAACGCCATCACTGCAATAATTGTAATACGAGCTTCAGCGTCACAGTCGGAACGATCTTCCACCACACCCACCTTCCGCTGCAAAAGTGGTTTCTTGCCGTCTCTTTGATCCTAAATGCCAAAAAAGGGTTGTCTGCTCGGCAAATAGCCCGTGATCTAGAAGTCAACAAGGATACTGCATGGCGGATCTCGATGAAGATTCGTGAGGCCATGAGCCAACACCAACAAAGAGAACTCTTGACCGGGATTGTGGAAATTGATGAAGCATACATCGGTGGGAAGCCAAGAAAATCCGGCCCTGGTGACAAGCACAAAAGAGCCAGAGGGACAGACAAGACGCCTGTGGTCGGGATGGTTGAACGGAATGGAAACGTGAAGGCCAAGGTTGTGAAGAAGAGTGACCTAAACGCGAAGAAACTATCGTCCTTGGTCCGGGCATGTGTTGACATCAAGAATGCCACCTTGATGACCGATGAGTATGGCGGTTATGTCCATCTGAGGCGATTTACCGAACACCGAACCATCAATCACAAGGTTTGGTATGTTGATGGAGATATTCACACCAACAGCATTGAATCCTTTTGGGCGCTTTTGAAGCGCGGGATCGTTGGACAGTTTCACAAGGTCAGCTTGCGCCACCTCCCGAAATATGTTGATGAGTTTTGCTATCGTTTCAACAACCGGAAGGTCGATTGGGGAATGCTCTTCGACGCGACCATCCAGAAAGGATTGGGTTTATGGTAGCAGAGGTCAAAATACCAAGGGCGACTCATGAGGGAACACTTAAAATCGGAGACATTGAATTCCCGTGCTATGTTCTTGATGATGGGACCAGAGTATTATCTGGCACCGGATTTATGAAAGGCATGGGGATGTACCGAAGTGGCGCTCTGTCTACACGCAGGAAGGCATCTCCAGATGGTGCACAAATCCCCCTCTATTTGGCCTATAAAAACCTAAAATCCTTTATTCCCGATGACTTACTAAACGATCTCTCAGGTGCACTAGAGTTCTTGCCAGTTAGGGGGCGACGAGAAATCAAAGGGATAAAAGCGGATGTTATCCCTAAACTTTGCGAGGTCTGGTTGAATGCTCGTGATGCCGGGATTTTGAAGGGAACTCAACTTAGGATAGCACAACAGGCAGATATGCTCGTAAGGGCACTGGCCAAAGTCGGTATCATCGCTTTAGTGGATGAAGCAACTGGATACCAAGAGACGAGAGAAAGAGATGAATTACACAGATTGTTGGCCGCTTATCTTAGTGAGGAAAAATTGAAATGGGCCAAGATGTTCCCAGATGAATTTTATAGACAAATATATAGGTTGAGGGCGTGGCCTTTCCCAAGCGGAACAATGGCGAGAACGCCCTTGATAGGCAAATTAACCAATAGCCTTGTATATGAGAAACTGCCTCCGGGTGTTATAGAAGAACTCAAAAAAAGAAATCCTGTTAACCCACATTCAAAGACTAGGAAATGGAAACATCATCAATTCTTGTCAGCTGACTTGGGACAACCAGACTTACGAGACCATTTACTGCAATTGATTGCAATTATGAGAGCATCGCCAAATTGGTCTACATTTAAAAGGTTATTTGCTAGAGCCTTCCCGGGGCCTGGAGGTAGGCAACTTGAAATGGAAGATCAGTTCAGAGATGGAGCAATAGATATCTAGTTGGAATTGATATGTTGATGACTTAGCAATTTTGGGAAAGCAGGGCGGAGATTTTTTCCAAAGTTTCTTCAATGACTTCTTTGGGCATTGTGCATTTAAAATCCGCCCTTCTCGCCCTCCAGTCCAAACTCTTGATCTGATCAGCCAAGACAGCCCCCCTCACCTCGCATTCATCTGGGATCCAGACCTCAAATGGATATCCCTTGATCTGACTAGTGATGGGGCAGAGGATCGCCAATCCAACTTTCCCGTTATATGTGGAAGGGGAAAGAACAAGGGCTGGCCTGCGTCCAGCCTGTTCGTGCCCGGTTTGTGGCTTAAAATCAAGATACACCACATCGCCACGTTCTGGAACGTATGGCTCTACCAAATCTCAGACCCCACGGCATTGCCCGTCCCAATTTCTTTGTGGACATTTTCTTCGTTAATTGCGGAGATTAGTTCACAAAGAACAAATCTTGGCCCGCGTTCCACTGGCTTGACAAGCAGATGACCATTTAATACAGTGCACTCCACTGTTGAATTCTCACCAACGTTTAATTGGGAAGCCAAGTTGGCGGGTATCCGAAGGGCGAGACTATTCCCCCATTTCCTGATGACTGGCATATTACCCTCCTCAATTCAGTTTTTCACCCGTCGATACAATGTATCTCCCAAGTAGAAATTTACGTCAAGTTAAAATTTCCTCAATACCGTAAAAACAGTATTTTTCTCAGAAACATTCTTTTCGATTTACTACCTTAAACTGGGACATTCCGAAAATTTTCATGCCCCCGCAACACTGAAAACCACTGCTTTCCGTCCTTGCTTTGACGTTGAGCCGATCGGAAGCATGAGGCCGCTCAGGCGTCCTATCGGTGTTTCGGATGTTCATGGAATCCTACAGCCGCCTGAAACACGATTGAGTGGACGGGAGCCTGCCCGGCCCCTTTTCGGTTTCGGCCAGCGCCGTGCAGACGGCCTCTTCCATGGAGACGAGCCGCGCCGGCACCAGACCCCTGATCCGGTTCTCCCTGCAGACAACCGTATTCCTGAGCCCCTCCACCAGCGGCATGATCACCCCGGCCGGAACGGGCGTCATCAGGTTGATCCAGTATGCCGAAAGGCGCGGTGTAAGCACCGGAACCGTCACGACAAGCCGGCGAAGCCCCCGCACGCGCGCGTAAATCAGCATCAGCTCGCGGTAGGAAATGATGTCGGGGCCTCCGATATCGAAACTCAGCCCGGCGGTGTCCTCCTGCTGCAGGCAGCCCGCGAGATAATCGACGACATTGGAGATGGCGATGGGCTGGCACGGGGTATCGACCCATCGCGGGCAGATCATCACCGGAACGCGCTCCACCATGTAGCGCAGCATCTCAAACGGAGCGCCTCCGGCGCCGATGATGTTCGCCGCCCTGAGAACCGTCGTGCGGACTTTACCCGACTGGAGTATCCGGCCCACCTCCTGCCTGCTGGCAAGATGTTCGGAGAGGGAATCCCCCAGTTCGCCGAGACCTCCGAGGTAGATGATGCGGGAGAGCCCGGCGGCTTCCGCGGCCTTCAGAAAATGTGTCGCCGCTTTTTGATCCCGTTCGGCGAAAGACTTGATCTCCGAGAAGTTTCGTCCTCCCATGGAGTGGACCAGGTAGAAGGCGACGTCCATTCCATCCAGGGAGGCTTCCCATGTCCCGGGTTTCAGGAGATCGCCCTCCACCGGCTCCGCTTTGATTCCCGGCGGCAACGATCCGGCGAACCCGGAGGCCGACCGCACCAGGCATCGGACTTGAAAGCCGTTGGAAACTAGGTTGGGCAGCAGCCGACCGCCGACGAATCCCGTCGCACCGGTCAGAAGAACTCTGGGCTTGTGCTCGTCCATAGGCTCGCGACTCCTTGGCGGCGAACGCCGTAAAGGTCCGCCGCATCGAGGATCGGCGGCGGCCTGTTTGCCGCGGGACCGGCATCCGACAGGATGCGGTCCGCGGTTGGGATGTTTTTCAGGGCATGCTCCTCAATCCCGCTCAAGCCGACCCGGGAAGGCCGTCTCACGGGAATCCCCGACGCCGCGTCGATCCTGCCGCACGGCTAGGCCCTGCTCAGTCGTCCCGCGATGTCTTCCGCCGCATGCACTCCATCCTGCACTGCCTTGAAGATGAGATTCGAGTGCTTTTTCTCACGCAGCGCGCCCTCTTCCTCGACGAGGAGATAAGCCGGACTGATGGCACCACCGATGGCGTAGACTCCCTTCACGCTCGTCTGGAAGCAGGAATTGAGCATGACGAGCTTTGCGCCTTCCCTGCCGATCTTGCAGACCCCTTCGGTGCACGTGATCTGCTGCAAGCCGAGACGGTCGAAAATGATCGAGGGGCCCTGGGTGCCGATGCAGGCGATGACATGTTTCATGGGAAAGCTCATGCCCTGCTGCATCTCGACGCCGTGCGGGAGAGTAATGCTTTGGGTCTGAATGATGAGGCGTTCGACCCCTTCCTCGTCCACCTCGCCGATGCGCGGGACGGTTCCCTGGAGGATCTTGATGTTGCCGCCCAGGAGGATCTCTTCACCGAGATCGCGCGCGACATCCTTGTCCACCTTGAAATGCTCGCGGCGGTGGCCCCAGTAGACGGGTGTCGAATCACCGACATCCCGCTTGGTCTTGGAGAGCGTGGAAACGACGTCGGCCGCGGCGTTGCCGCCGCCCAGCACCAGCGTCGGCGCACCGATATGCTCCTCCGGGTTTCCCAGGTTCCGGGCCACCATCTTGGCTTCTCCGTATACGCCGAGATCAATGGGTATGTTGCTGCCGAAGGCCAGGATCACAGCCGAAGCGCTGTACCGGGTCTTGCCCGCATCCACGGCAAATCCACCTTTTTCACGGATAAAACCTTGGAACTCGTGACCATATTGGACCTGCAAGCCGCGCTCCTTCACACAGGTTTCGACTCGCGCGAAGTAGTCCTCGATCGGCTCGTTCGCAGGCTGGAGCTCCGGAATTCCGAATGGTTGTTCTTCACCTTTGGGAACGGTAGGGTAGACTTTCTTGCCTCGAGGATAGGTGTCGAGGATGCCCTGAAGAACACGCGATCCCTTTTCCAGAACCACAAAGCTCAACCCAAGCTCACCTGCCCTGATGGCGGCGGCAAGCCCCCCGGGGCCTGCGCCCACGATGACGACGTCGACTCGGTCCATCTTCTCACAACTCTTCTGAAAGTGACTTCATGCAAACGGGTGGACGGCTTCTCCTCCGCATCGCCGTTGAATTCAGTATCATTCAAGTCCCGTGAGAACTCAAGCCGCGATTCCGCGTCCGGTGCGACAGAGCGGCAGGTCCTCCGCAGGGGACGCCGTCCGGAACCAAGAGCAACCGCGCAGGCGGCCCTCCCTGGGATAAAGTTTCGGCTTCCGATCTTGCCGTAAGGAACGGCACCCGGTCGGTGCCCGCCGAACCAGCGCCTGGCACCGGGGAAATGGGCTCGATCCGGAATCATACAATTTTGCCTTCAAGATGAGTGCATTGGGCGGGCGGGCATAAAGCCCGCCCCTTGCTACATCCGACGGGCATATCGGTCCGTAGCAACCGTGTTCTTTGTCAACGCTTGAGTCGAGTAGGGTGGGATGCGCGACAGCGCAGCCCACGGTCCCAATACCCTTGCCCCAGCGCCTCGTGCCGTGAACGATCCGGAACCGACGCGGGGAACGCCCCCATGACCGCACGCTTTCACAGCGATCATGACGAGTGCGGGGTACGAGGCTCGGCCTGATCGTGGGCACGCTGTTCCCTCCCGGCCATACCATCGGCCCGATGGGGAAGCTCCCGGCCTGATCGTGGGCACGGAGGAACCGTGCCCACCCTACGGATCCGCACGGTCCGCGGGGTTTATCCCCGCCCCCGTCACCTCCGGCTACGTCCGACGGGCACATCGGTCCATACAAGGGGCGGGGTTTATCCCCCGCCCGCGTCACCTCCGGCCGGGCAGGTGTTGCGTCATCTCGAACGCACCTCTTATTCAGTCCTCCAGCAGAGGCGGATCGTAGATTTCCGGCGGTGCCAGGTTCAGCAGTTGGAAACACGTCGCCGCGATATTGGTGAGCCCCGGTTTTTCGATAGCGGGGTTGAAGCGGATCGTTCTTGTCCCGGACGTGTCGTAGACGATGAACCACACGGGGTTGAGCGTGTGGGCCGTCTTTGCCCTGGGTTCCCCGTTCGGCCCGCGTTTTACGTTCCCGGCCTTGTCCGTCTCGTACATTTCCTCCGCGTTACCGTGATCCGCGGTGACCACCAGGATGCCTCCGGCCTCTCTGGCGGCGGCCATGATGCGGCCCAGGCTCAAGTCCACCGCCTCGACCGCGATGCGAGCGGCCTGAAAGACCCCCGTGTGCCCCACCATGTCCCCGTTTGGAAAATTGAGGCGAATCATGTCGTAGCGATGCGACCGGATGCCCCTGAGCACACGGTCGGTGATTTCCGCCGCCTTCATCCAGGGCCGTTCCTGGAACGGGACTTTATCCGAGCGGATCTCGACGTATTGTTCCAGGCGCTCGTCGATCTTGCCGGAACGGTTGCCGTTCCAGAAATAGGTCACATGGCCGAACTTCTGGGTTTCGCTGATCGCCATCATTCGGAGCCCGCGGGCGCACAGGTATTCGTTCATGGTGTGCTCGATGCGGGGCGGTTCCACCAGGTAGTTCCCGGGAATGTGCAACTCGGTATCGTATTCCATCATCCCGGCGTAGAACACGTGCGGGTTCGGTTCGCGCTCGAAGATCTTGAAGTTCTTCTCCTCGAAGGCCCGCGTGATCTCAATGGCGCGGTCCCCTCTGAAGTTGAAATAAACAACGGAATCGCCGTCCTGAATCCTCCCGACCGGTCCGCTTTCGTCGGCGATGACGAAAGGAGGCAGATCCTGATCGATGATCCCGGGATTCTCCCGGCGGTAGGTCAGGATGGCCTCTTCGGCGGAGGCAAAAGTGCGGCCCTCGCCGGCCACGTGTGTCTTCCAGCCCAGGAGCACCATGTCCCAGTCGGCTTCGTAGCGGTCCATGGTGATCTTCATCCGCCCGCCTCCTCCGGCAATGCGGTAATCCGCCTTTGTCCGCGTATTGATGTCCCGCAGGAAATCCTCGAACGGAAGGACGTATTCGAGAGCGGAGCTTTCGCCGACATCGCGTCCGTCCAGCAGGATGTGGACCCTGACCCGCGGCATCTTTTCCTCGAACGCCAGGTGGAGCAGCATGGCCCTGAGGTGGTCGAGGTGACTGTGCACGTTGCCGTCGGAGAAGAGCCCGATGAAATGGAATGTGCCGCGGTGCGCCTGGGCGAAATCCACCAGGCTGCGCCAGCCTTTGCCCTGGAAAATCCTTCCGGAAGCGATGGCTTCATTGACCAGCTTCGCCCCTTGAGGAAAGAGCCTCCCGGCCCCGATGGCGTTGTGCCCCACCTCGGAGTTGCCCATGTCCGAGTCGGACGGCAGTCCCACGGCGGTGCCGTGAGCCCTGAGCAGGGTATACGGGCAGTTTTGGAGCAGCCAGTCCAGATTCGGGGTGTATGCCTGCGCAACCGCATTGCCGAGCTGGTTCTCTCGATATCCGATGCCGTCCATCACCACGAAGACCAGCGGTTTCGGACGGTGACTCCTGCCATGAGTGGAACTTGCCGCCATTGAGATACTCCCCCCCTGCGTGTTGAATCAAACCCGGCGATACGGAACAGCCCTTCCCCGCGAACCCTGAAGGGGCAGGGCGCTTCGTGCTCGATTCCCGAACCCGGGCGCACACGATCGCTCTGCGCCGGGATATCGGGCAACGCCCCCGTTCCCGCGCGGACCGCATCCTGACCGGTTCCATGAGGCATCGATCCGGACCATCGGCCGGATCAGCTTTTGGAGCGCCGGCTCCGGCTCGAACGCTCACCGAGCGTGACCGTCACGGTGTCGCGGCCGCCCTTCCAGTGAACCACCTCGAGCTTGATGCGATCCCCCGGACGGAGCTTGCGGATGTACCGGAGGAATTGATTCGCATCGGTCACCGGCTGTCCATCGACTTTCACGATGATGTCGCCGCCGACGATCAGGATGTTGTTGCCGATCTGGGCACGTGTCGAACCTCCTCGAAGTCCGGCCTTTTGAGCCGGCCCCCCGGTCGCCAGATCGACCAGCATGGCCCCCGCTTCGACGGGCAGCTTCAGGGCCTTTGCGGAATCCGCGGTCAGCGTCATCAAGGTGGCCCCCAGGAACGGATAGGCGTAATAGCCCCGCTCGATCAAATCCTTGAGAACGCCCTTGACCGTGTCGATGGGAATCGCGAATCCGATCCCGATACTGGCCCCCGTGGGACTGAAAATGGCCGTATTGATCCCGATCATCCTGCCGGAGGAGTCGATGAGGGGCCCGCCGGAATTGCCGGGATTGATCGAGGCGTCGGTCTGAATGACGTCTTCCATGAGACTGCCGTCACCGGCGCGCAAGCTCCGACCCAGCGAACTGATGATGCCCGAGGTGAGCGTTTGTCCCAGACCGAACGGATTTCCGATGGCAAGGACCTTTTGCCCGACTCTGAGGTTGTCCGAGGAGCCCATGGGAACCACGACCAGCTGTTCCTTGGGCGCCTCGATTTTCACGACGGCGACATCCGTGTCCGGATCGGTGCCGACAAGCTTGGCGGTGTACTTCCTGCCGTTGGCCAGCGTCACTTCGAGCTTTTCCGCATCCGCGATGACATGGTTGTTGGTCAGTATAAACCCCTTGCCGTCGATCACGACGCCCGACCCGCTGCCTTCCCGAGGCGCCACGTTGAAGAAGAAGTCGCGTTCGAGAACGGTGCTTGTGATGTTCACGACCCCCGGAGCGAGTTGTTCGTACAATTGAATGTTGTTCGCCTCATCCTCGGTCATCGCACCGCTGATGCCGGTGCCCACGGCGAACCAGGACAAGGTGACGGTGAGCAGGAGAACCGGGTTTTTGAAAAGGGCGCGCATGCCCCACCTCCTCTTCTTTTTTGGGGTCAAACCTACACTTTTCACAAGTCTCGATGAGCCCGACGGCTCACCATGAAGCATGAGAATCTCCCGGGCCGACGGTATGTTCACACAGGCACGCGGGACAGGCCGCCGCCGCGCGGATTCTTCCCGACGGAATGCGCGGAGTTCCTCTTCTAAGTTTTCGCCAATCTGCGCGCGACCAGGAAAAGCAGCACGGCGAGCACCGCCCAGCTCAGCCATTTTTCGTAATCGTAAAGCATGCCGGGCGTCATTTCCCGGATGCGGTGCGCGGGAACGGCGAATCCTATTCCCACGCTGCCGCCGGTCGGGCTCAGGATGGCCGTGTTCATGCCGATCAACTCGCCGGAGGAGTTCACCAGCGCCCCGCCGCTGTTGCCGGGATTGATGGAGGCGCTGACCTGAATCACGTTCCTGAGCACCGCGGCGTCCGTTTTGATGCTGCGATCGACCATGCTCACCACGCCAACGGTCAGCGTCTGTCCCAATCCGAAGGGATTCCCGATGGCCAGCGCCTTTTCACCGACTTTCAGGGATCGGGAATCCCCCAATACGATTTCCGTCAAGGGTTGCGCTCCCGGTTCGATGCGCAGGACGGCCAGATCGTCGTCGGGGGCCGAGCCGATCACCTTTCCCGGGAGTCGGCGTCCATCGGCCAGGGTCACTTCGATGTCGCGGGCCCGGGAAATCAGGCGATAACTCGTGACGATCGTGCCGTCCGCCCCGATGATGATCCCCGATCCCGAACCCGTTGCCGGCGGCACGACGCAGAAATAGGATTCCGGATCGCAGGTTTGAGTCGTGATGTTCACGACGGAAGGCGAAACCCTCTCGTAGACGTTCATTGTATTGAGCTCACCGCGGGTATACGCGGATGCGAGGACAAACGCATGCAAGGAATCGAAAAAGAAAACCGCCGCAAAAAGCAGGAATCTTGTCGATTTGTTGGCCGAGAATTTCATGATTTCGCAATCTTTGAGTCCGTCCGGGGATGACGGCCTTCCAGCTTTGCCCTGGCCCCCGGCCTCAAGGTCGTTCCCGTGCAAGAACAGTCATCACGCCAGTCCAGGCAGGCTTCCGGAAATTGATCAAGGATTCCCGCTTCCCACGCAAATACCCATCGTCACAGAATCCGATTTCGTGGTCGTTCACGGCAACGACGGAATGCGATTCGCCCGACTTTTTCGTCGGCCCGCCTGAAAAAGCTTGCCGGCAATGGTACCAGTTGTCGGTCGCACTGCAAGGGTTTTCTCCGCGGCTTTTGCGGTCCCTCGTCGTGCGTCCGTCCCTTCGCCGCCCGCCCCGTGGTCGACAACATAAATATTAACGTGGTTTGCGGGCGTGTAAATAGCGTCCGATCCTAAAAACCCGGCGGTTCCCGCGGGAGATGGCTCCGGGCACGGCGGCTGCATGCCGGCCGTGCGTGTTTGCCGTGTTGCTCAAAGAATGCGAAAGTGTTATGGGTAAGGTGCCGTGCGGAATAAGAATATGAGTCGAACGAGAGCGCCGAGCCGGCGTCCGCGAGAGCGCGAGCACCTTCGACGGGAAGGGCCATGACCGACAAGAGGTTTTCCTGGCAGTCCGGACACTTTGATCGTCAAGACACGTTCTTTCGGCTGATCAACTCGGAGGATTATTTCAAGCACGGAATCGATGTTCGGGACGTGCCCATGGGGACCTTCGCCTCGGAGGATCATCCCAGCTTCCTGCCGAGCCGCTTCGGGGGCAACGCTTACGGATTGGGGCTGATCGAGCAGAGCGTTCTGAACGATGAGGATACGGAGTTTCTGGAAAGCCTGGATTTGCAGGACATCCAGGTACTCGGCGACAACGCCGGGCGTCTCAATGCCATCTACCGGAAACTGGGGCTCCTCATTCGGTTCAGCGCCACGGGCAAGCGGTACTTCCTCATTCCCATCAACCTGGTGGCTCACTCCCTGCAGGAGATCAAGACCAAGGCGGATGAAATCGAGGAACTGATCATCCAGCACATTTTTGAGACGCGCACGGATCGTCTGGATATCGGCATTCTCACCTCGAGTCACGACCTGATCGTCCATGAACTGACGGCCCGGCTGTCCAGCCACCGGATATTTCTCTTCGATTCCCTCGAACGGCTGCGCTCGTGGCGCATGCCGCTCGATATCATCATCCTCCCCAAGGATCCGTTCGAATACCTGCTCGAGCAGCCGTTTCCCAAGGCATCCAAGAAATCCATGACCCGGAGACGCCTGTGCGATTACGCCATGTACCTGGCGGGAAAAATATTCGACCTGCTCGAAAAGAACGGGAAAATCCACGTCCTTGCGCATTCTTCTTCGCCGGAGGAGGACCGGGACTGCAAGGTGCGGTTCAAGTCCGAAGAGGAGCTGAAGTTGTTTCTCCTCTTCGCGCACACGTTCAAGACGCGAGCGAGGTACGAGGCGGAATCGGCTGAAACTGAAATGACGGTACACGTCTCGGACCTGCATTACTACCTCAACCGGTTCGCCTTTTTCGAACCGCATCTCAAGAAGCTGCTCGATCACCGCAAGCCCGAGGAACTGAGCGTGGCCGAGATCAACCGGCTGCCGAACCTGAATCTTCACTTGCCCCAGACCTACATGAAGTCTCCGGAGAAACACTGGAAATGGATTTTTGAGCCCTATTTCTCCGTGCAATACCTGCAGCGCAAATCGCCCGGCAGTCACCATCGGTATTGGCAGGAACGGCTGGAAATCGACACGGAGATGCCCGAGAGTCTCTTCGTGTTCGTCGGCAAACCCAAGCGTCCGGCGGTCACGCTCGCCGCGCTGGAAGAAGAAATCAAGGCATCGGGCATGATGGGTTGCAGCCTGCCCCTGGTCGCCGAATACCGCAAGACCTTTCGATATGTCCTGGACGTGCTCAACATCGTCGCGCAGATTCGCGATCACAAGTTTCTGCGGCTGTCGGAACTGGAGCGCACGCGGCTGTGCAATCCCTTTCGCGGCCAGAACGAACGTTTTGCGCCCGTGGTGAAACTGCTCTCGCAGGTCTCCAGGCTCGAAAGAATCCGCAACATCCTCAATCCGGACGGCATCGAAGGCTTCTCGACGCCGATTCTCGAAAACATTCCAAAGCTTTCCCTGCACGGATTCTCACCCGCGCAACTGAGAGAACTGCTGCTGATCGTCGTGGGATACACTTCCATGGGCCGCATCGTGTTTGGAAAGCATCCCGCGAGAACCCTGAAACCCATAACGGACCGCGCACGGGCCGGAAATCACCAGGAGAGCCTGGAACTCCTGCGGATCTGCCGCCTGATGAGCATGGCCGAAATCATCGCGGCCCTGGGGGATGCCTTCACGGGCGAACAGGCCAAGGAGCTCTACCGCCTCTATGCCGACGCCATCAACGTCGCCACCGACCGCAGCCTGGACTGGGACAGGCTGCACGATTTGCGCATCAGCGCCCTGGGGGGGGTCCAGAACCAGGCCGTCCGGGAAATGATGAAGATATTCAACCTCTTCGACTTTCTCGATGACTGGCAGGACTGCCTGCGCAAGGGGACTTTTCAGAAGGAAGTCATCTGCGACTACGAACCCGATCAACTGTTCAAGATGGAGGAGACCTTTCAACTCGCCCGCATCGCGGAACAGTTCAAGCAGGAATTCATGGGCGACGGTATTCTCGGGCAATCGTATTTCTTCCGCCAGTTCCTCGAAACGGAATTTCACGGAACCGGACACCTCTTCAGGACGCTGGGGACGCGAGCCGGGTTCATCCTGCTCTGGATCGCGGTCAACTCTTCGGAGCGGCGCGTGGTCAACTTCAACCCGATGCTGGCCGGCGTTCCGAGGGACCGGCACGAGCCGCGGGTCCGCAAGATCCGGGAGTCCCTGCTGCGCATTCCCATCGAGCGGCTGCAGCCGAGGTTTTTCGACGAGATCAAGGGGGCCCTTGCGGAGGGGCGGCCGGCGTTCGTTTTTGACAGCGGCATCCGGATCATGAGCCACCGGGACACGCGGGTCGTCGACATCAGTTTCGTGGACGTGGATGAAAATATTCAGCAACTGGAGACTCTGCTCGCACATTTCGAATCCCGAAAACTGCGGGGGGTGTCCCTGCACAATCTGAGAGAAATGGAACGTCGGTTTTCGGAGCTGGAAAGTTTCCACCAGTACCTGGAGCGCGAGGGGTGCTACCTGCAGTGCGAAGTGAATGAGCGACCCGGCGGCCTCGAGGGAAGGAACCGGGAGATCGTCGCCGTCGAGGATCGGTTGAAAAGGATCATGCAAAGCCAGATCTTCATCCCGGAGGAGATCTTCGACTCGATCAGCGTTCTGGCTCAGCACTGCCCGGAAATCCTGCGCTTCGCCCTGCCCGAATTCCAGGCCCTGGGAAACCTGGTGGAGTCATGGCCGACCCGCACGGCCCGGTCTCTGGGCGCTTACGTCATGCGTTGCCTCGAGAAGTTCCAGGCCCTGGCGATCAAGGATCGGAACTCATACCAGGATCGGAACACCTTTTATCAGTTGGCCAAACAGGAATTCGGTCCTCTGGCCGAGGAGGGAATCGGCGCGACCCACGCTCAGATGGAAACCCTCGAATTCTACATCGACCGCATCCGGGAAAAGCCCGCCATCTACCAGGCGCTCACCATGGCGTTGCTCTTCCAGGAAATCGGAAAGCTGGACCAGTATGCAAGCATTCCGGGAGGCCCTCTTTGGACGCACGCCGGGCAGGGCGCCATGGTCCTGGAGCGGACGGACATTCTCAAGAAGTACCGGCTCGATCCGCAGGTGGAGCAAATGACGGTGCTCCTCGTCAGGCATCACGGCATTGTGGGGCACGTCCTCCGCGGCGAGGAACCGATCACGTCCCTGGAGCGCATCATCAGCCGCCAGGATGCCCGGGTGTTCGACGTCTTCGTTCTGCATTCCATCATCAGTGCCGCGGCGGTGCAGGAAGGCCTCATGGTTTCGGACCTGCTGGACGGGTTCCTCAACCTTCGCGCCCTGGGCCTGCAGATTATCAAGTCCAAGATCAGCTGGCAGGCGGCGATCAAGGACTTCTTCCGCGAGAAAGGAGCGGCGGTTCCCGAGGATTCCCGCTTCAACACCCAGCAGACGCCTCTCGAGCTTCCGGAACACCTGCGGCACCTCGGCTCGGCGGACGGCGCCGACACGGACGAACCCCTTCGCCACGGGCGGCAGATCGCGGCCCTGGAACGCTTGTTGAAACTCGTCGGGGCCACCTGGGTGGATTACCAGGACCTGCAGATGTTCTTTCTGAAAATGCCCGTCAACTTTATCTACCACAAGAAGAAGCTCAAGAGCGTGGGCCTGGCCACCTTCGAGACGCAACTCCGGGCCGGCCTTGCGCTCCTGGATGCCGTTTCTTCCCTCGAACCCGAGGTCCGGTATTATTTGCTCGCCTGCCTGGATCACCTGGGGGCGCGGATGAGGGTCTACGACTTCCATCCCCTGGCCGGATTCCTCGAGGTGGAAGACAGCCTCAAGCTCCTGATTCTTGCGTTCCAGGCCTTCCATCGCCGTTTCGGAACAGAGACAAAGGACGGATTGGTCAGCTTCCGACCGCTCAGCCGACTCGTCGAGCGCAGGCATGACGCTCTGCTCCGGATTCTGCGAGGCATGCCCATGCCCGTGAGGTGCCTGGAACAAGGGCAAGCGGCCCAGAGGTCGGAAAACGACTACGGGGAATTGCTCTTCGAAGCAAGCGGCCTGGAGCCCGCCGTGCGGGTCGACTATCGCGACACGATCCGGTTCGACATGCTGGTGGATTCGTTGCGCAACCTGTGGGATCATGAGGAGCTGGCCCGGCACTACCAGCATTTGAGCGAGGTGCTGGAGGAGCGGCTGCCGTTCGATACCGAGAATTTCCAGGAGGAGCTGCGGAAGGTTTTCGAAGAGCAGGAGCAAAGGATCAACGACCGGATCCTCAACCAGTTCGAGGAGAAACTGGGGGGCGCGTCCACGTTCCGGGAATGTGGCGAGATCCGTAACGAAATGCTCCACCGGCAGGCGGAAGTGAATTTTTCGGATGAGCAGCGTCTCCTGCTCGACGAGATCTTCGAATTCCACCGCACCCGACTGCGTGAGAAGTACCTGGATACCGTGTATAAGGAGATCAATGCCCTGAACACCGGGGAAAGCCTGACCGACTATTGGAATCGTGAGAAATACGAGCTGTTTTCGTACCGCCAGTTCGTGGGAAAGGAATACGAATCCCTGATCGCCCGATTTATCGACGAGAAAATCGCGGCCCTGGAAGAGGAGTGATCCGTTCCGCGCCCGAGCGCTGAAGGTCGCCGTGGAGCGTCGCGCTCGGCCGGACCGTCGGCCTGTTTCGCGCGCGCGTCCGAAACGTGGAAAGCTGTCCGATGATCGGCGCAAACGTCTCCTGTTCCGCGCGCGTGTTCGAAATTGCGGCCCGATGAAAAAGAACCCGGAAAACTTTTCGGCGTCTTTGTCGAAAGCCGCCATGAGCCGGGGTCGTCAGGGGAAAGCATGAGTTTCGTGGCGCGCTTATCCCCGCCCGCGTCACCTCCCGCCGGGCAGGTGTTGTGTTATCTTGAACGCACCTCGGTATTCGAAGCGTCCCGGCCCGGTGTTTTCCGGCGTGATGACGTTCGGAGAGGGTGGTTCAGCACTCCCTTAGAAACGGATATCCATGGGCATTCCAGAAAAATCGGAGTCCGGACAAACCAGGCTGGTCCTTGACCGGCCCCGCGAAGACCTTCTCCTGGTCGGGTTGAGGGGCAACTGGAGAATCGCCGACCAGCCGATACCCGTCGATGCGATCATCAGGGAGATCGAATCGGATCCGCGCATCCGCATCCTGGCATTCGACACCGGTGAGCTGGCCGAGTGGGACAGCTCTTTGCTCACCTTTCTGATCAAGATCATCGACACCGGCGTCCGACGGGGCCTGGAAGCGGACCGAACGGGTCTGCCGGAAGGAGTGGGCCGGCTGCTTTCGCTGGCATCGGCCGTGCCCGAAGCGACGGATGCGCGGCGGCAGGAGGCGAAGCAGCCTTTCCTCACCCGGGTGGGGACGCAGGCCATAAGCCTCGCCGCGGCCGTCGGCCAGATGATGGAGTTTCTCGGTGAGGCCGCGATTGCTTTCTTCCAGCTGGTGAGAGGGCGGGCGCGTTTGCGCCGCGTCGACCTGATGACCCTCATCCAGGATTGCGGCGCCGATGCCCTGCCGATCGTGTCGCTGATCAGCGTCCTGGTGGGGTTGATCCTGGCATTCGTGGGAGCCGTGCAGTTGAGGATGTTCGGCGCGCAAATCTATGTGGCCGACCTGGTGGGGCTGGGCATGGCCCGTGAGATGGGCGCCATGATGACCGCGGTCATCATGGCCGGACGGACCGGCGCCGCCTTTGCGGCTCAACTCGGCACCATGCAGGTGAACGAAGAAATCGACGCCCTGCAAACGCTCGGAGTCTCGCCCATGGAATTCCTCGTCCTGCCGCGCATGCTGGCCCTCGTCCTGATGATGCCGTTCCTGTGCCTTTACGCGGATCTCATGGGTATTCTGGGCGGCGGAATCGTGGGAGTGGGCATGCTGGGGCTTTCCCCACTCGAGTACTATCATGAAACGGTCCAGGCCGTTGGGTTGATGGATTTCGGGGCGGGTCTGATCAAGGGCGCCGTATTCGGAGTGCTCATCGCCCTCTCGGGTTGCCTCAGGGGAATGCAGTGCGGGAGGAGTTCGGCGGCGGTGGGGCTGGCCACCACGTCGGCGGTGGTCACGGGAATCGTGGCCATCGTCGTGTCGGACGCGATCCTTACGGTCATTTACGACCGGCTGGGCATCTAACGACATGGAGCGGCACGGAAGGGGGGCAATGGCGGCGCAAGCGCACATCGAGGTCCGCGATCTCACCATGGCATACGGCAGCTTCGTGCTGCAGCGCGACCTCAATTTCACCGTGCGGCGCGGCGACATTTTCATCATCATGGGGGGCAGCGGCTGCGGCAAGAGCACGTTGCTGCGTCACATGGTCGGACTGAAAGCGCCGGCCCGGGGACAGGTGTTCTACGACGGAGTGAGTTTCTGGGAGGCGGAACCCGAGACGCGCGAAGACATCATGCGGCGCCTGGGCATCCTCTACCAGAGCGGCGCGCTGTGGAGCTCCATGACCCTGGCGGAAAACATCGCCCTCCCCCTCGAGCAGTACACCGAACTGCCCCCCGACAGAATCGCGGAAATCGTGTCGCTCAAGCTCGCCCTGGTGGGGCTTGCGGGGTTCGAGGATTTCTACCCGTCGGAAATCAGCGGCGGAATGAAGAAACGGGCCGGCCTGGCCCGGGCCATGGCTCTCGATCCGGATATCCTGTTTTTCGACGAGCCTTCGGCCGGGCTCGATCCGATCAGCGCGAAAAGGCTCGATGACCTGATCCTCGAGCTGCGGGACAGTCTCGGCGCCACCATCATCGTTGTGACCCATGAACTGGCGAGTATATTCGCCATCGGCAACAATTCGGTTTTTCTCGATGCGGAGACCCGGACCATGATCGCCGCGGGGGATCCTCACACGCTGCTGGCGAACACGACGGACCCCAAGGTGCGCAGCTTTCTCACTCGCGGGGGATCGCACGGCGGGAACGGCACACTCAATGGAGAGACACACAGGTCATGAGCAGGCAGGCGAATCCCAAAGTGATCGGCGCCTTCGTGATCGGGGCAGTGGCCCTGATCGTCGCCGGGATCCTCGTTTTCGGTTCCGGGAGATTGTTCAAGGACACCCAGAAATGCATCCTGTTCTTCGAGGGTTCGGTGAAGGGGTTGAACATCGGGGGCACCGTCGATTTCAAAGGCGTCAGAGTGGGGACCGTCCGGGAGATCAAGGTCCAACTCGACCGGAAAGACCTCTCCGTGAAAATTCCCGTGATCGTGGAGATCGAACCGGACAGGATCGCCCAGGTGCACGGGGATGGAAGGAAGGTCCCCAAGGAAATCAAGAAGGGGACGAAAAAGATTCTCACGGTGTTCGTCGAGCGGGGATTGCGGGCTCAACTGAAGATGCAGAGTTTCGTCACCGGACAGCTCTACATCGACCTGGACTTCTACCCGGACAGGCCGGCGCGCTTCGTGGCCGAGGGCATCGGGTATCCCGAGATCCCCACTATCCCTTCGAACCTCGAGGCGCTGTCGAAGACCTTCGAGAAGCTTCCGCTGGAGGAAATTGCCGGTAAGCTCACGTCCGCCATCGAGGGGATCGAGCGGTTCATCAACTCGCCGGACCTGAAGGGAATTTTGAGCTCCTCGCACCAGGCCGTGAACGACGTGAGGGCGCTGTTGCACAGCATCGACAGCGAGATCAAGCCGCTGGCCGTCAACCTGAACGGAGCGGTGGACGACGCCCGCAAGCTGATTCGCAACGTCGACGACCAGGTCAAACCCATCTCCGCCGGCATCCGGGGCACCACCACCGATGCGCGCAAGGTCCTGACCAGCGTGGACAGGAAGGTGGAGCCGCTGTTGACGAACCTGGACGAAGCGGTCCGGGCGACCCGAGGGGCGATTGCCCAGGCGGACAAGACCCTGGCCGCTGTGGAGGATTTTACCGGGGAACGTTCGGCGGTGCGCTACGAACTGATCCAGGCGCTCAAGGAGCTGAGCGCGGCGGCACGGTCGCTGCGGGTCATGGCCGACACTCTGGAACGTCACCCCGAGGCATTGCTGAAAGGCAAGGAAAAACAGGGAGGAAAATGAGATGAGGGGTTGCGGCGCCTATCGGCGGGCATTGGCTGTTTTCGGTCTTTTCGTTTTCCTCCTGGCGGGCTGTGCGCACACGCCTCAGTCCCGGTTCTATCTCCTGCAACCCCGGGTTCCCCCCGGCATGAGCGGGGCGGTGTCGCCGGGAGCGGACGGAGCGGTGTTCGGGATCGGGCCGGTCAAATTCCCCGAATATCTCGATCGTCCCCAGATCGTTACGCGCACGGGGCTCAACGAAATTCAACTCGCCGAATACCACCGCTGGGCGGAGCCGCTCAAAGACAACTTCGCCCGGGTCCTGACCGAGAACCTCGCGGCGCTCCTGCCCGCCAATGGAGTGGTTGCTTTCCCCTGGCCCGGGTCCGCCCGCGTCAGGTACCAGGTCGTGGTGGAGGTGACCCGGTTCGACGGGATCGCTGGGCGGGAGGCGCGGCTCGACGCGCAGTGGACCATTGTCGACGTGGCCGCGAACACCACGGTGACGACGAAAAAGACCGGCATCGCACGGTCCGTGTCATCCCCCGGTTATGAAGGGCTGGTGGCCGCGCAGAACGAGGCGCTCGGCGAATTCGGCGCCGAAATCGCCGCCACCCTGGGATCCCTTCCCGAGTGACGCGGGCGCGTGCAGGGACGCCCGGCGCGCAGGGGAGTTCCAACACACGGACGTCCTGGACTATACCGGCGGGCAGGAACGCCCGGCGCGCAGGGGAGTTCCCGCTTCGGGGATCCTCCCGGGTGGCGCGTATCCGGGCGCTCCGGGGCGCGGCGCTTGCGGGGACGCCTTGGGCTACGTGTCGAGTTCTTTGCCGTCCGACGCCTTGTCCATGCGGTCTTGATATCGAGGTGCGTTCAAGATGACACAACGCCTGCCCGGCGGGAGATGGCGCGGGCGTGGATAGACCCGCCCCTTGCTACGGACCGACGTGTCGCTCAGACGTAGCGGAGGGCTTTATGCCCTCCCGCACAATGCCGGCATCCTGAACGCAATTGCCCATGGCGCCTGCGTCACCCGCGAAGCATGAAAACAGGCTCACCCGGGAATCTGTTTTCCACATAACCCGGCATGGGAGGGTATGTCTTCTGGGGGGAAACCTCTCTGCCGGCTGCCCCTGGGAACTGCATTTCATGGAAGACCCTCTTTGGTTGCATGTTGACGCGGACGTTTTGAACGAAACGATCCGCAGCCGCCCGCGAGGCATCAAGATCTCGGCCTTCAAGGTGAATCCGCATGATATTCCCGGACCCTGGAAAGGACTTTGCGTGCAGGTTGTGAAGCTCGCAAAACGGCATGTGCCGATGCTCCTGTGCCTGTGTGCGTTGCTGCCGGTCCCGTGCGGGAGCACGGCGGAGGTGCCGGAACTGGCCCGCTCCGACAGTATCTCGGTCTACGGGGACCCGGTCCTGGCAAATCTCGCCGCGCAGATCGTTCAAATGTACCCTCGGGCGAAGGGCGACCTGGAAGAGATCTTCGGCTGGGAGTTTCGGTCGAGGCCCGACGTGTTGCTGATCGCGGACCGGGAGACATTCGAGCGCATGAGCGGCAGCCGGCATTTCTCCGCGTTCGCCGTGCCGAAGGCCCGCCTCGTGGCGATCAACCTTCCCTCGGTGAGGACGGGGACCTACCTGCTGTATGAAACGTTCAAGCATGAGCTCTGTCATTTGCTGCTGCACGATCGCATCGGCGAGGAACGACTTCCGAAATGGCTGGATGAAGGGGTTTGCCAGTGGGTGAGCGGGAGCCTGGGCGAGCTGCTGATCGCCGGGGGAACCGGGGCGACGGCGGCCGACGTGGCGAGCAACCCGTTCCCCCTGGCCCGCCTTGCCCACGACTTCCCCGACGACCAGCGGTCCCTGATGGTGGCCTATGAGACCAGCCGGAGCTTTGTGGAGTACGTCTCGGGCCGGTTCGGCCGGGAAGGGCTGCTGGCGGTCCTGAACCGCCTTGCCGCCGGCGACGATCCGGATCGTGCGTTCAGCGCCGCGCTGTCGGTGCCGCTTGCCGCACTGGAGGAGGACTGGCGGGCCGGCCTCAGGGGCGGCGACATCTGGCTGGCCTGGCTTGGCCGGTATTTCTACGAGGTGCTCTTCTTCATCATGGCTTTGCTTGCGGTGGCGGGCGGTATCCGGCTGGCGATCCGGCGCAGGCACTACGGGGAAGACGAGGAGGAAGAAGACCGCTGGAGCGGGAAAGATGGATAGGCGGGATGGGGCGGGTAGGCTGGAGGGGATGGGCAGGACCAATGGGGGATAGGGGGGAGACGAGGCCGATAGGCAGGACATGGGGGCACGACCGACAGGCGGAACGGCGGGTAAGGCTTGGCAGGAGAGGAGTACCGGGCCCGACGGGATCGGTGGTAAAACCCCAACACCCCTCTGCAGGTGAGGCGGATGGGATAACGCCGGGATTGCATCCTTGGCTGCAGATTCGCCTTCGCGCGCCGGGTGCGGGCTCCTGGCCGTCCCCTTTTCCCTTGTCAGGTTTTTTTTGAGTGTGATAGAAATTTCAACAGCACAGTCGCCTGGGTGGTGGAATTGGTAGACACAAGGGACTTAAAATCCCTTGGCGCTTGTCGCCGTGCGGGTTCGAGCCCCGCCCCGGGCACCAGTTTAGAGGGATTGTCTTTTTTTGATGGTCCGGGAATGTCGATTTTGCCCCGCTTTTGCCCCGCTTTTTGAAATGACGGTCCCCCCCTTACTGTTTCAAAATTCGAGCGAGTACGGGCTCGCGGGGAGTACTATACCGCGCCGGGGGGAACCGGTCCCCCCAGGGGGGTAGTCTGAGATTTTTTGAACTCCAAGGTTCTCCAGGTGCCTTCTCGATCACACGCAGGGGGGCCATGAAGTCCAGGACCGCGTAGCCGGTGCCGTCGTCGTCAATCAGCAAGAGCCCGATAGGCTCCCCGCTCTCAAGCAGTTCGTAAAATCTCATGGTGACTTCCCTCTGCCCGAAGAAGTTTTCAAACCCAAAAGTTTCCAGTTTCCACCCCTTATAGGGGGTGGTGGAAACTTACGGGTGAGTTTCCAAAAGTTTCCAAAAAGTTTCCATTGGCTGTTCGCGTAATTCCTTTCCTGGAGCGGGTTTATGGGTTTTATCGTGTGGTCGAGTTTCCAAAAGTTTCCGGGGTGGAAACTTTTCCGAGTTTCCACGAAAGTTTCCAAAAAGTTTCCATTTTTCACCCCTCCAAGGCACCAAATCCCAGTTGTGTCAGCTTGTTTTTTTCAGTCATCCAATGGTCCCTGATGGCTGCCGCTCGAACCTTGGAAACCTGTCCCTTGCTGACTTTCAGCAAGTCGGCGACGTCGGTCTGGCTCATGCCGTCGTCCAGGTTCTTCAGGATCTGCACCTTAGTCGCCTGCTGTGCCGACTTCCAAGTCCACTCCTTGACGTCCCCGATGGTGTTCATAAGCTCGAATTCGGTATCGGCAATCAGGGGAAGGTGTTCGGTTGGAATTCGGGACTTGGAAAAATTGGAGATGAACCTTGCACCTTGCTCTGCCAGGTAGTCGTAGGGCTTCTTCAGAGATATGCACACATCCGCGTGATCTTCTCTGGCCGACGTTCCACGCTGAAGCCCGCTTTTGTTTTCGTGGTGAATCAGGATCGTGGTGATTCCAGCGAATCGGAGTTGCAGCAGCCAAGCGCCTATGGGATCCCAGGCTTCTTTGGAATTTTCATCGATGCCGCCTGTCACAGAGGCTAGGTTGTCGATCACGGTTACTTTGACGTTGAGGCCCAGCAGGGTCTTTTTGAAGCCGTCGCGCCACTTCTCATCGAGCAAGTTTGCCTTCGGAAGTCCGAGAGAGTGCGCGTGGGCATCGCTGTAAACGTAGAGCCTGGATTTCCTCCCGAACATTCCAAGGTCCAGGAGTCGCCGTTGCACGTCCACAGTGGCCATTTCGCCGTCCAGGTACAGGCAGTTGACGGGGTCGCCCGGTGTCCACGGCCCGAACGGTTTTCCCTTTGTGATGGCATCGAGCACGCCCAGGACGAAGCCCGACTTGCCCACGCCCCTCCAGCCGACGATGAAGATGATGGACTGCTCGTTGAGCCAAGGGTGCAGATAGGCTTTTTTCTCGGGGAGCTGGAGAGAGACAAAATGATCGACGTCAAGGATCGCATCCTGGAGACAAACCGGGTCCGGTTGTTCGGGTGTGCCTTCCTGCTTTGGCAGGGTCTTGGATTCGTTTCCGTTGCTCCGCGCTTGCTGTAAGAGGTTGAGCAGGTCGCCGGTAGTGAATGCGCGGTTTTCGCCCGGACAGTGCGCTGTGTCCTCGGTCATCGTCAGAGTTGCTTTACCGCACGAGGGGCAGGTGAATGTTCCGTCGGCCCTCAAGTTCTTCGGCCATGCCGCAAGCAAGGTGTCTGTGATGGTCATCGGCTTCCCCCCACTGCCCGCCTGAGTTCAGCAAGTTCGCCTTGAATTTCGGCCATGCTGGATTCAACCGTCGCCCGGACTGCTTCGTTGATGGTCGAAACCAGCACGGCCAAGAACATGAGCTGCTTGTCTGACAACGCTTCCAGCCCCTTGGCGAAGCTTTGACGGAGTTCGTCGGGGTTCATCGCCGGTCCATCCGTTCCAGCAGCCAACCAACGAACGCCTCACGCGCGTATGCGATTTTTCTGCCGATCTGAATCCGTCCAGCAGGGCCTTTGCCCAGTGAGTCCAGGTTCGCCAGCGTTCGCGGGGAAAGCATCCCGCCGGTGAATCTTGCGGCCTCTTTGCGCGATACCAACGGCGGCATTTCGTTTAAGAGTTTGGTTCGCAAATCAGTTTTCATTTTTATCCTCTCATTTTTGGTTCACGTTGCGTCCATGTGCGGCTAGAGTACTCAACGGGAACAAAGCGGAGCAAATTCAATAAATTGGGACATGCGGGAAATGTCACGATTTCGGAAAATGTCACGATTTAGAATGAGGATGGGCAAAGAAAAAGCCGCCTCCATGGGCGGCCTGAAATGTCACGATTATTTCACGAGGGGGGGTTATTCTTCCTTGGGCGGGCGGCCTTTTTTGAGTTTCAGGTTCCATTGGGTCTTGATTATTTTCTCAAGATAGGTGGTCTTGGGAGCCTTTCCCCCTTCCCATGCCGCAAGAATGTGCTGGTGCGTCGCATACTCCTTTGCCGTCAAGGGTGGCAGTCCTTCTTTTTTCCTCTGCTCCTGTAGGGCGTGCGCACGCAGTTTAGCGGCTTCCCATCGCCGTTGGGACTTGGACAGCGCACTTGTCTTTTTGCCGCTTGCCGGGTTGGAGAGTGATCGAACTTCAGAAACCAGATAGTCGGCTTTCAGGAGGGGGGCCATTGTTGCAGCATCAAACCTTTCATTGCCGGTGAAGCGCAAATATCCCCACTGGTTTCCAGATAGGTCTGCTAATCCATGTTTGCTTGCAGCGATGTAGAGATTGATATCCTTAGGTTCGCGTGAAATCCTTTTCTTCTCGTGGTGCGAAAGGCTCTTTCGCAATCCAGCAACCACTGGGGATTCAAGAGGCTCCCCATTCTTGTCACGCGGGGTGAGCCGACCAGCCTTGACGTGATCGAGTAATTCGTGCGCCCGCATGCCGCAATCCAGCAGTTCATCGCCGCCGATGTAATGCGAAACCCTATCCGGCAATTCGAAGGGTTTGGTTTCTGACATTTCCGCGCCTCCTGTGTGCGCTCCCTGGTGGTTCTCCAGGGGAAGCCCGGCCAGGATACCGGGCTTGTCGGGAGCTACCCTATCCCCCGGAAACCGATTATGCGTTCCCCGGTGCCTGGAACGGCAACACCTTCCCTTCCTCCGGTGCGGTCCCAAGCATGGCAAGTGCCTTCGCCTTCGCCGCTTCGTTGCCGTGAACGTATCGCATCGCCATCTGCACGGTGCGCCAGCCCATGACGTCCATCAGGTCACGCGGCCCCAAACGTTGAGAGAGTCGGGTTGCCACGCTGTGCCGGATCGAATGGAATACGAGCCGATCCCGCTTGCCCCGGCCTTCGTTCAGCCCCAGGTCGTCAACGACGGACTCGAAAGGATAGGGTGCTTGCTGGTACCTGGAGCCGTCTTCCTTGACGAACACGGGCGCATCGGCGGGTCCGGCGGCCATGGTATCGAGGAGTCCCGCCAAGGGCTCGGTTATCGGAATGGTGCGGGAATCGCGGTTTTTGGTGTCTGCAAAGACGATGCAGCCGCGTGCATGGTCAATGCTCCCCCAGGTCAAATGGAACGCTTCCGATGCCCTACAGCCGGTCAGGAAGGCAAATCGGGTGATTCTCCATGCGTGGATGTCCCGGCGGGACAGTTCGTCCATGATGGCCGCTTCCTCCTTGTGGGAGATAACCCTCAAACGCCGGTTGTTGCCGGGTCCGGTAACCCCGATCCGTTTTCCCGAAGGCGGGGGGTCGGACACCATGCGCCGGTCGTAGGCGTGCCGGAGAATTCGGCGAAGGGTGCCGGTGATGTATTCCTTCGAGCGTTGGGACAACCCCGCCGTCGAGAGCACCTTTACCAGTTCATCCCATTGCTTGAGAGCGATGGACTTGAGCGGCATCTTGCCAAGCAGGGGGGAAATCCACATGCGGAAATGCTGCTCTTCCCGGCCCCAAGAGCCGGGCTTCTTCGACCTTTGAGCGGCAGGGAAGTATGTTTCAGTCCAGTATTGCGAAAGGGTCTTTTCTGCTTGAGCCTTGGCCTTGAGCGCGGCCTGTTCGGCTTTGCGCTTCGCCTTGGCTTCGGCCCTCTGTTCTCGTAGGGTAGTCGGCCCGGTTCCTTCCCGGCGATTGCGTTTCAGTTCTATGAGACGAGAAACAGCGTGTTCCTCCAGACTGATATCTCGATCCCGCTTAAGTTTCCATTCGGATTCCCATCCGAGAGCCTCCTCGACGTCCTTGCCGTCGAGTTTGAGCCTCACGAAATAGTAACGATCCGGCCTTGCTCCGTACTTCCGCGTAGGGTGTTCCCGATACCTGATGCCCCGGTGTTTCGTCTTGATGTATTGAGACATATCTGCCTCCAAAAAGTTGCCCCGCTTTTGCCCCGCTTTTTTGTCTGAAACGGGGTGAATTTGCGTGATGCTCAGTGAAGACAGGATATCCGAAAGATTGGGTATAGTCAACAGGTTTCGTTATGCTAAGTGATGGTCGGTGAAGGCTATGGAGTCGGACTTAAAATCCCTTGGCGCTTGTCGCCGTGCGGGTTCGAGCCCCGCCCCGGGCACCAGTTTACAGACTGCACAGCTTTTATATGGTGAAGAAAGTCGATTTTGCCCCCTAATGTCCCCACTTTCAGAGCGAACAGCATTTCCAGCCTCCAGACACGAGGGTTGAGTGTCAAGCACCCTCTCCTTGCAGGCCATGCAAGTCCGAACTCCATCTGCAGCCTTACAGGATACGAGGACCCCAATTTTTCAACAGGAAGCTCGGCTGATTGACTCTTTCGTGATGTCGAAGACCGGATGAGGTCGATGTTTCGATTTTACCGGGTTTTCTCTAACATTTTGATGAGACTGCCGATCGCGGAGCAGGTGACCGGAAATGCGTGCCCGCATCGTGAACAGTCCTTAAGAGTTGCGCGACATCCCGATATCTTCCGGCACTGAAACCGGACAGAACCCACATGAACTCAATGCACTTCATCGACCGGGAATCGGTGGCCGGGAGGATCACGGGACTGTTGCCGCCATCGCGCATGAACGTGCCCGCGCCACGTGCACGTCGCAGCCCGCTCACCATCGGTGGAGGGTGCCACGGACGCAGATGCGGAGAAGCAAGTTGTTGTTTCTCACGAAATCCCGAGATAACCTTCATGAACCTGCGAATCCCGGATCGCTCTCACCCGTGGTGCCCCGCGCCGCCGACCGATCACGCGTCATTTGCGCGTTGCACTCCCAGTGTTCCCCCTAAGCCCTGCGAATCAGGGCGCCGTGCAATCGCGACGTCCTCCGGGAAAGAGTAGTGGCCCTCAATCGTGCGATCCAGGAGCTCCAGCTGCCGGCTCAACTCGGCATGACGGTGCGGCGGCAGGGTGTGCACCAGGTTTTCCAGCATTGAACGCATCCGCCGCATGATTTGGACGCTGCCCGCTCCGCAGTGACGTATTTCGATGCAGCTGAGGTGCACGTAGTCTTCCCAGTTCGGCGTACGGAAAATGAGCCTCGGCCGCCCGTGGGCGTCGCAGAGCCGCTCCCCGCCCAAATGCCGCATTCCGACGCGCCTGAGCAGACGGTGAAGCTGGTCGATGGCGAGCACAGCCGTCGTCGGATCGTTGATGGCCGGTGACAGCGCTTTGATCGCAATATCGACCAGAATGCGGAACGCAAAGGTCGGGTCCTGCTCGATCGTGCGTTCGGAGCCGAGTGCAACCGCCCCGGCCAGATGACGCTCATCGATGGCGCGAGCACCGTCAAACAATTGAAACAGCGGTTCGTCCTTAGCCACGAAGTCTCCTATCTGCGGGACGAACTCGATGATTCCGTCGGCCGTCCGCGCCTGCTCGACCAATCCTGCCAGATTGACGGCAAGCACAATGCCCGAGGCGCCCTCGTTGGCAACGGTCCGACAAGGAGCCGTGGGCATGTGGGGTGGCTCGACAGCGCCCGCCTGCACGGTAGGCTCCGGGTAAACCACATCGATGACCGCCAGCCCGGCCTCTCCCACGCGGCGCACGAGGCTGACAGGGCGCAGAAATCGCGCCGCGTAGTCGATCAGGTAAAGGAAAACCACCATCGATACCACCCCCAAAAACGCCGCAATGAAGATGTTGAACTGGTGGACGATCTGGCCGCCCATTCTGAACAAAACCCTCAAGCTGAACATCAGGGTGAAGATGAAGTAACTGACGGTGAACCGGATCGTATTGTCCCGCAGCAACGTTGTGGCAATGATCCGAGGCGTGTACTGTCCTCCCGCGACTTGAATCGCCACGAGCAGCGAGCCGAATGTGAAGACGACGAAAGACAGATTCAACGTGACGATCGTTTCGAGCAGCGAGCGCGCTCCAACCATCGTTACGCCCATGAACGCGGCCGACTCATCGATTCGGCCTGTTCGCAGGAGCCACCCGCCGATTCCGTATGTTATGCGGCTGGTCACCCAGAAAGCCAGCAAAGCGAAAAAGGGCATGATCCACAATGACGATCGGATGTAACTCCTGATGAGGTACCGTCGATTCCAGTCCATTCGACCGTTCTCCTTGATGCCGGATGTCACGTGCATACCCGGCGTCATCCCGGTTTCCCGCGCCGATCAACCTGCAGGCCCACGCCCGTTGCAGGAACCTTCCGCAAACCGTCTGCATGCATGGAACGTGGAGACCGTTCTCTTCATGGCTGCCTCCGGCAGGCTTCAAACGCTCACGGTCCGGTCGCAAATGCGCCGCGGGTTTTGTTTCGAAGCCCGTTCGAGCAGCCGATTTCACTCTCCCGCACAGTGGACGGAGAGGCATGACGGCACCACCCCGGGATCACTTCCCGCACCGGAAATCGTCCGGCGACGGCGGCCCGCCCGAGGACGGACTCCTGTGTCCCTGCTGCCGGCACCACTCGACGGCTCGTTTCTTGTCGTGCACGTAAGGAATGATGAAATTGGGCCGGGGTTCAGTCGGTAAAGCCGCCCGGCGGCGGGTGAAAGACTTGTCCCGGCTTGAAAGCCGGATCGGCCGTTCCGGCTCGGTTTGATATTATGAAAGGACAAGGGTCAAAATGCAACCGGCTCCGACACCGGGTCCGGCACCGGATTGAAAAGTATTTCGGCGGGGGGAAAGAGGCGGATGCCGTTGAGCGTTGCTGAAACCGGGTTTCGAAATCCCCCGGCGTTCGTCGCCGTGCGGGTTCGAGCCCTGACGGGGGCAGGTGCAGAGGCTCCGCCCGGCCGTCCGCGCCCCGCCCCAGGTCAGCTCACGAGGCCGGCATCCGGTTCAGGATGGAACGGAAGCAGTACGGGTCGGCGTGAAATCGTCCGGTTTCCGAATAGGACATGGCGGAGCAACCGCCCCGGCACTCTTCGCCCACCTCGCAGCCCAGGCAATTCCCGCTCAGGTCTCCTTTGCCGAACCGCCGCGTGTGAGCGAACGCGTCCGAGCGGAACCAAATCTCCCAGAAATCGTTTGCGCGCAGATTCCCTTCAACCAGATGGTCGGGCCAGGACAGGCAGCCCTTCACGCTCCCGTCGCTCATGATGCCGCACGTCGTGATCCCCGCGCTGCAGCCTTTCCACCGCGGCCCCGGGACGTCGAGCTCGGAGAAATATCCGACTCCATCCGCGGGAAAAATCGTCAATCCCCGCTCCGCCGCAATCGGGTGCCAATGCTTGACGAATCTCCCCAATTCGAGATAATCCGTGTCGCCGAGCAGGAGTTGCCGGCTGTCCCGCATGCGCCCGAAACCAAATACCGGCTGCAACTGCCACCGTTTCACGCCCATGCCCTGCAAGAGCTCCAGCATGCCCGACAGCTCCCGGACACTGAGTGCATTCACCGTGGTGATGACCGTGATTTGAAATCCCGCTTCCAGGGACCGTTCAATGCCTTTCATGACGCGACCGTGCAATCCGGGCACGCCGCGGATGAAATCGTGCGTATCCGAAAGTCCGTCCATGCTGACCGCCATGGCCGTTATGCCCGAATCCTGCATTCGTTTCAGCATTTCGTCCGTAATGAGGGTGCCGTTCGTGACCACCCCGACGTGAATTCCCAACTCGCGCAGACGCCTGGCAATGGCCTCCCAGTGAGGGCTCAGAAGCGGCTCGCCGCCGGTGAACACCACTTCCAGCACCAGCAAGGGAGGAAGCTGGTCGCAAATCGCCAGGGCCTCGTCCAGGGTCAATTCGTTGGAGCGTTGTTCGCCCGCGGATGAAGCGCAGTGCCTGCAGCGCAGATTGCATGCCAATGTCAGTTCCCAGCCCACGAGCACCGGAAAGCTTTCGAACTTGTTCGACATGATCGTCTCCCGGGAAACGCCCGGGGCCCAAAACCATGCCCCGGGCATTCCGTCATTTGCTCGCTTTCTTCTGTGCCCGCATGAAATTCTGAACGGCAATATAGTCGCCGGCCCTTACCGTGACTTCACGACCGCTCGCGATATCATCGGCAAAGTTCTTGATCGCTCCGGCAATTTCGGCGGGCGGCTCCTTGCCTTTGACCATAAAGGCCTTGGTGTGCGTCTGTATGACCTTGGCGAGCTCGGCCTGCTGAGCCTTGGAAAACACCTCCCGCAGCTCGCTGAGGTCCAGAATCGGCGGCTGCAGATACATGACCCAGTGTTTCCTGTCCAGGATTTCCTCCCAAAACTGGTAACGAAGCGCAGTCAATTCGCGTGCGTTTGCCATAGGCTTCTCCCCTTTTCATGAGTCTGTGGTCAGGTTGTCGGTTTCAGGCCAATAAGGATCGGTCGCGGCAATCGCACCCTGCCGCGAATCCGACCCGACTGCTCACCACTGAACGTCTTGAGGCTCGACACGGTTCGGGAGACAACCGGATTGTCATCGAACGCGCACGGCTCCGTCTCGTAATGGTCCCCCCGACGATAGCCTGTTGAGATTTCAACGTGACATGGATCAGTTACGGATAGAGCAAACACACTCAAATTCGAGAAACCGGATGAACACCCATTTTGAACGAATATGACCCGAATCCGTGAAGACTTTTACTGGAAAATCAGCGCCTCGATCGTCCGCGATTTCCGATCGAGCAGGCGCATCGGACATCACGAGCTCCCTACAAGGTCCCTCATCCTGATGGACTTCGGTTTCAATTACTCCCCACTGGAAAAGGATAAGCCGCCGGATAAGGATGCTGTCGAAAGCAGCTGCAAGGACGCCACCGATCGATGCTCACTGAACGCATGATTCTTGAAATTCACCTGAGTCTTTAATTATTTTGGGATCTTAGGGCTTATTGCGATATTTAAGATATTCATTGCCGAAATGAGCCCTATGGACTCAGGCGATGCAATAAGCTATCAAAACGGTCAAATTTCGTCAACAAAAATTGTCTCATACAAGAATTGTCTCATGTGAACATGCGTTTGAGGTTTCAGTATTGACGGGAGGGCATGAAGTCAGTTCCGGGAACCTGTTTTCATGCCTTGTGGGTGACGCAGGGGCCATGGGCAGTTGCGTTCCAGCCGGCAATATCGGCGGGCGGGCAGAAAGCCCCCCCTGCCGCCGAGCAACACACCTCTGCGAAGCGCTTTAAGACAGTCTGGTCGCTGCCGACCGGAGCACCCCTGCGAGGAGCGTCAAAAATGGCCAGGTCGCTCGTTCCCGTGGGTTCGCCGTTTTCGGTTCGAATGCGACTCCGTCGTTCCGGTTCGCCATGCGGCCGCTTCCCCGCGCCTGACGGCAGGGTGTTCCACAACGGTCGCAACCGGCCGCCGTGACCTTTCTCTTGCCTTTTCCGGGAGGATATTACATGATCGGTGAGGCTTCATCGGTGTGCCTCAAGGGTTTTCCGGCGTGAACCCGGAATCGGGATGCGTTCCGTGATTCCCTGGTGGTCGAATGGTGAAGCGTTGCTCGGAACGACGGAAAGGCTGCATCCGGCCGTACAAAGTGAAGACGCGAACCCCCCGGCCGGGAGCGGCCATGTGTTTTTTTTGACCCTGCAGTCCGGAATTCAACACGAATGAACGCGCGAGAAAACCGGTGCGGTGGATCGCCACGCACAATCGTCGTTTCCAGAGCCTTGTGCGTATAAAGGCCGCCGGCAAGCGTGCCCTTTTTCCGCCGGAATTCCGGCAGCGGGACGTTGCCGGGCTTTCGCGCGATCGTACAACATGTCAGGCGGGGGTTGAGGTTATCAGCACATGCATGAAGTGAATCTCTTGTCGAACATCGGGCTTGCCATTGTCGTCGCAACCGGCTTTGCGCTTCTTGCCAGGGCTTTCAAGCAGCCGCTGCTTCTGGCCTACCTGGCGGCCGGGATCGTGCTCGGTCCGAAGATCGGTTTCGGACTGATCGAGGATGAGGCCAGCATCACTCTCATCTCCGAAATCGGGCTTATTTTGCTTCTCTTCATCATAGGCCTCGAGATCGACCTGAAGAAGCTTCTTTCGGCCGGGCGGACTCTCATCATTTCGGGGGTCTCCCAATTCCTGATCTGCACGGCGCTTGGAATCGGCTTTTTTGTCCTTCTCGGCTTCCAACTCGGGGGAGGGAGGTTCGACGCGCTGTATCTTGCGGTCGCCATGGCCTTGAGCAGCACCATGATCGTCGTGAAGATCCTTTACGACAAGTTCGAGCTCACCACTTTGCCCGGCCGGATCACTCTCGGGATACTCGTCTTTCAGGACATCTGGGCCATACTGTTCCTCTCTCTCCAGCCGAATCTCCTGAGCCCCGGAGTGTCGACCATTCTGCTTTCATTCGTGAAGGGCGCCGGACTCGTGCTGTTCAGCCTTTCGGTGAGCAGGTATCTTCTGGCGCACGTGTTCTCGTTCATCGCGAAGATCCCGGAGCTGCTGCTCATTACGGCCGTGGCCTGGTGCTTTCTCATCAGCGGCATTGCGGACGAGGTGGGGCTTTCGAAGGAAATGGGAGCCCTGGTGGCCGGAGTGAGCCTCTCGACATTTCCTTACAACATCGATGTGATTGCCAAGGTCATCAACATCAGGGACTTTTTCGTGACGCTCTTCTTTGTCGGGCTGGGGCTCCAGATCCCCGTTCCAACGGTCTCGCTGCTTGCCTATGCGGCCGTCGCCTCCACGTTTCTCGTCCTCACCCGATTCCTTTCCATTTTTCCCGTTCTCCATTCCATGAAGAACGGCCTGAGGGCGAGTCTCATCCCCTCCATCAATCTTTCTCAGATGAGCGAGTTTTCCCTGGTCATCGCGTCCCTCGGGCTCGGGTTCAACCACATCGATCCCCAGGTGGTGGGGATTCTCACTTTTGTCTTTGCCATCACTTCGGTTGCGTCGACCTACATGATACAGTACAACCACGAAATCCAGGCGAAGATCGCTCCTGTGCTCCGCAGAATCGGCTTGAGGGATATCGACCAACAACCCGCCGCGGGCGAGGGGGCGAAAGAGCAAAAGGAGATCGTTTTTCTGGGTTTTTTCAGGGAGGCGAGCTCGATCTTTCACGAAATCGAATCCATCCGGGATGGAAACGGGGTTCCTCTCAAGGACAAGGTGCTGGTGGTCGATTTCAACCCCGTGGTCCACTCCGAGCTCACCAAACGCGATGTGGAGTGCATCTACGGGGATATTTCCAGTGTGGACACGCTGATGCACGCCCATTTCGATCACTCGAAAACGCTGGTGTGCACCATCCCGGATTCCGTCCTGCGCGGCATCACCAACGAGAGGCTGCTGAACCTCTCAAGACGCCTGTGCCCGCAGGCCCGGATCATAGTCACCGCCAATACCCTCCAGACGGCCTTGCACCTCTACCGGCAGGGCGCGGACTTCGTCTTCATCCCGAGAATACACTCCGCCAGGTTCCTGGCGGAAATCATCTCCCATTCCCTGCACGAAGACCTCGATCGCTTCCGGGATGAAGAAATGACGCACCTCATGGACCGAAGAGAAGTGCTCGATTGAAGGCGGTGGTCGCTTTCTTCGATGATCGTTTCCTGCAGGGCTTCCAGGTCCTGTCTGATCTCATCCCATTGGAAATGATGCCCCTCGGCCTCCGGACGGCCGTAGTGTTTCTTTTTGATCACCGGCACCAGGGAGCTGCAAAAGACGTGGCCCCGTATGGTCTCGTCACGCCGGTGGAAGACGGGGCGCGTTCCCAGCGCCGATTTTTTCCCGAAGACGGGCTCGACCTGCCGCAACTCCTTGGACTTCAGGGCGGCCTGACTTGCGGAGGCAACTCGCCGCCCGGTGAACGCATCATGCGCTCTCCCCGGGAGTCGGTCACTTTCGAATCACCGCGGGTGGCCTTGACATGCCCCATCACACTGAGCAAGTTCAATCCTGGGGGACGAGTTGACCAACGGAGCCGGATCATGGACCGGTTTTGAGAGTCTCTTCCGCCGGCATCCCGCATGAGAGGCGGGTTCGCGCAGCGGATGTTCGCGCTGAGGCCGGCGGCGGGGGGGCGTTGAGTGTGCCTGCAGTTGCCCGACCCGGGAGAGGCACCGCCAAAGAAACGGAACGAATCACCGTTGGGGAAGGAAATCGCACGTCAATCCCCCCGGAGTCATTGATAAACTTGAACGCATTTCGCATCCTTTTCCCATCTTTCCAATGAACTTTGTATCGATCGTGCTGCATTGCGACACAGTGACACAGCGACCCGCCCTGTTGAACTTCATTTCTTCCCGCGAAAGCTGGATCCCATTCCCATGGCGCCCGCGGATTCCTCGCATAGCTCCTGAAGGGTCAGTCCCGTTCGCCGAAGGACAACGACACGCAAACGCAGGTGAACAAAGAGGAGAGAAAGAGAGCAGGCTTCGTTCCGATCTACCGGGAGTTCTGCTCGCGAGACCGGCATTGACCACTTGGGCACTACGGTTCAGACGATGGACCGGGAATGTTCCCTTGGCTTCGAGGGTTAAAGCACGGAAAGCGTCGCATTGAATTATGTCGTCTATAAACAGCCGACAAAGAGCGTCTGATTCAATTTCGCGTTCAAGATGAGTGCATTGGGCGGGAGGGCATTAAGCCCTCTCCCAGGTCTGACGGGCACATCCGTCCGCAGGAGCGGGGTTTGTCCCCCCGCGTCACACCTCCCGACGGGCAGGTGTTGTGTCATCTTGAACGCACCTCGGCATCACTGACCGCAGGAATGGAATTCCCAGTCGGTGGCACGCCTTCTGCCTCAATCACGACCCGACGGACCTTCCGGGGTTTCTCTCAGAACAAGGCGAAATTTAAGGATTGTCAAGAATTTACCAGGAGTGAGCAATGTTCGTCAAGAAAGCGTTGAAAGGAATTCCGCTTGCCATAGTCTTATGTGTGATTGGCGCTCCAAACGTGCATTCGAAAGATTTGCTCAGCGCTGGAACAACCCCATCAGCTCCTGAAGAACCAAAGAAATCAGAGACAATAACCCTGGGGGAACTGCTGAAGATTGCCGTTGAGAATAACCCCGCCATTCAAGCATCGGAGAGTGCCGCCCATGCGAAGAAGGCGTCCATCTCCGCCGCGAGAACGCTGCCCGACCCCACTGTAACTTTACAGTCGATGGGCGATGTCATCCCTGGCAAGTTGCAGCGAGGAGACCCGTCATCGGCACGCGTGATCGGCGTTGAGCAGGAAATCCCTTTTCCAGGCAAACTGGGACTCAAAGGAAAGATCGCATCCATTGAGGCGGAAGTTGAACAACTGAACCACACGCAAACCCGCAGACAAATCGTTGCAGAACTCAAGCAAGCGTACTACGAGCTTTTTCTTGTCACAAAATCCATGGAAATAGTGCGCACGAACATGAAGCTCCTGCAGGACCTGGCTGAGGTTGCGGAAACCAGGTACCGGGTCGGCCAGGGCATTCAGCAGGATGCGCTGAAAGCTCAAGTCGAGATATCCAAAAACATCGAACGCTTACTGAAACTTGACCAGCGTCGCGTGACCGCTGAAGCTCAGATCAACAGACTGCTCAATCGGCCTCCCGATGCCCCGTTGGGAAAACCGGCGGATTTTCAGAAAGCCGAGCTCAAGTATTCACTCGAGGAATTGAGCCAGTTGGCGAAGCTGAACTCAACCGCCCTGCAAGTGAGAGAGCGCGAGGTGGAGCGTGGGCAAAGGACTGTGGAGCTGGCCCAAAGGGGCTACTATCCCGACTTCTCATTTGGATTCAATTACTACGATCGTGAAGAGAACCCCAAAATGTACGGTTGGATGCTCAAAGCAAGCGTGCCTCTATATTTTTGGCGCAAGCAGCGGCCGGAATCGGAGTCGGCCAGATCAAGCCTGGAAAGCGCCCGAAAAATGCGGGAAAGCACGACGGTGTCACTGGATTCGGAAATCAAGCAACTCTACACGGTAGCCACCTCTTCCGACCGATTGGTCAAGCTCTACGCCACGGTCCTTGTTCCCCAAACGAAGTTCTCGTTGCAGTCGGCCATTGCAAATTATCAGGTCGGCAAAGCGGATTTCCTGACGTTGATCGACAGCTTCCTGGCACTGCAGGAAGTCGAGCTCAAAATGTACGAGTCCCTGAGCGATTTTGAGAAAGCACTGGCCCAGACCGAATTGCTCGTGGGGACTGACCTGACAGGCTGAGCAGCTGCAGTCGTTCTGGCGTTCACGTCGGGATTTCATGCGCTGCTTTCGATTGCCGTCTTCACATCCGTCCGAGAGGCGAGGGACGACGAGAATGCCAGGAAAGCCAATTTCCATCTTGCTTGTTACGGTGACGAAACCTTCTTTGAATCGAGTTGAAAACTCTGTTCGCTCCCAATTTTGCAGGCTTGTCGGTAGACCACTGCGAAAGCCTTCGGGGTAAAATGCATGGGATGCTTGCTCGAATAGACTATCGTTTTCTTTCGGATCAAATACAATTGATTGATATTCAACTTGTCCAGCAATTGGCTTGATAATTATATACAACATCTATATGGCTACATGATTATCAGACTTCGTCGTTTATTTTATATCGATCATCTGAAAGATATCGGAATGACTGATTAACATCTATCATCCGGCGCGAAACAATGCGGAAGGAGAATGTGTAAATGAAACCGCTCAACAACAAAGAGCCGGGGGAGAGACTGTCCCAGCCGGGAACCACCCGAACCGGGAAAAAGAGAGGCCGCCGGGTTTTGATCCTGCTGCTGGTCATCGGGGCGTTCGCCGGTGGATTCTACACCGCCCGCAATCCGACGATCGTGAGAGAGATCGAGAAGCTCGCGGGCTCGAAGGGAGAGGCAGAATCCAAGGATGTCTACTATTGTCCCATGCATCCGCAGATCCGGTCGGACAAACCCGGCACCTGCCCCATCTGCAACATGAACCTCGAGAAGATGGAGAAGGCCCCCGAGGCCGCAGAGCAGGCCGCGAAGGAACAAACGTCGGCGAAGGGCAAACCGCTGGAGCAGCGAAAAATCCTTTACTGGACGGACGCGATGAATCCCTCGTTCAGGTCGGACAAGCCGGGAAAGGCCCCGGACGGGATGGACCTGGTGCCGGTATATGAGGAGGAAGACCGGCCCGGGGCGGGACTCCCTCCGGGCGTGCTGAAGATCAGCCCACAAAAACAGCAACTGATCGGCGTGGGGTACAGCAGAGTGATAAAAGACTCCCTGTCGAAGACGATTCACGCAGTCGCGCGGCTGGCTTACGACGAAACGAAAATCTCGCGGATACAGGCGCGCGTGGATGGCTGGATCGATCGCGTGTTCGTCGACTTCACCGGAAAACTGGTGAAAAAAGGCCAGCCCCTGATCAGCATTTACAGCCCGGAGTTGGTGTCCACCCAGATGGAGCTGCTCCTGGCCAGGAAATCCAAGGAGACCTTCGCCGGCAGCGTCTTCGATGAAGCCGCATCGGGCGCCAACGTTCTGTATGAATCGACTCGCGAACGCTTTCGTTTGTGGAACATTCCCGATGCCCAGGTGAGGGAAATCGAAAAGCGGGGCAAGCCCTCGACGTCGATGACCCTGAGTTCACCCGCCGGCGGTTTCGTGGTCAACCGCAACGCCTACCCGGGGCAACGCATCACACCGGAGACGGAGATCTACTCCATCGTCGATCTTTCCACGATCTGGGCCCTTGCCGAGGTCTATGAATATGAGGTCCCCTTGATCAAACTGGGACAGGACGCCACCATGACGCTGAGCTATGTTCCCGGCAAGACTTACAAAGGCAAGGTGACCTACATCTACCCGGAAGTCGATAAAACGACCCGGACTCTCAAGGTGCGGATGGAATTCCCCAACGCGGATTTCCAGCTGAAACCCGATATGTACGCCAATGTCGGCATCGAAGTAGACTTCGGGCGGCAAGTCTCGATTCCCCAGGAAGCGGTCCTGGATTCCGGCACGGAGCAGATCGTCTTCGTGGCGCTTGGGGACGGTTATTTCGAACCGCGCAAGGTCCAAGTGGGAGCCAGGGTCGGGGATCGCTTCATCGTTGTGAGTGGGCTGAATCCAGGTGAACAGGTCGTCAGTTCCGGGAATTTCCTGATCGATTCCGAAAGCCGGCTGAAATCCGCCCTAAGAGGGATGGGGAGTCCGGCGCACGCGGGACACGGCGCGACCGGCGGGGAAGCCGGGTCCGGGAGCGGGCAGCCGCCTTCCGGTATTGACCACTCGTCGCATCAGCAAAAGAACGGAAAAACCATGCAGCGCGAAGACACCGCCCCCCCTCGGACGGATTCCGGCCATGCGGGCCACTCAACAGGTGATTCCGGCGTGCCCCCCGGCATGGATACGGGCCGGTCGTCCCACGACCCGAAGAGTCACCAAACCGGCGGCAAGTAAGCGACCGGGGCGTGCCGGCTCGGCCACCTCTTTTTCCGGCCGAGCTTCTCTCTCATGAAGTCCAAGAGGTTGGGAAATGATCGACAGGATCATCGAATATTGCGCGAACAACAGGTTCATCGTTTTTGTTTTCATCGGCATGGCTATCGCCTCCGGCTACTATGCGATGAAAAACGTTACCCTCGACGCCGTTCCCGACCGCTCGGACACGCAGGTGATCATCTACTCCCGCTGGGACCGCAGCCCCGACATCATGGAAGACCAGGTCACCTACCCCATCACGACCGCCATGCTCGGCGTGCCCAAAGTGCGCGACATCCGCGGCTTCTCGGACTTCGGGTACTCCTTTGTCCAGGTGATTTTCGAAGACGGGACCGACATCTACTGGGCAAGGTCCCGGACGCTGGAATACCTGAGCAACATCCTCCCGCGCCTTCCCCAGGGCGTCCAGGTGGAAATGGCCAAGGATGAGACCGCCAACGGCTGGGTGTTCCAGTACGCCCTGGTGGACACCACCGGCAGGCATAATCTCGCGGAACTGCGCTCGATCCAGGACTGGCAGCTGCGATACGAGATCCAGTCGGTCCCCGGGGTCGCGGAAGTGGCCCCTATCGGCGGGTTCGTCCGCCAGTACCAGGTCAATCTCGACCCCAATGCCCTTTTTGCCTACAAGGTTTCGGTGGAAAAGGTCGTGGAAGCCATCCGCGCCGGCAACAACGACGTCGGGGGACGCCTCCTGGAATTCTCCGGCCGCGAATACATGGTGAGAGGCCGGGGTTACATCAAGTCCACAGCCGATATCGAAAACATCGTGGTCGGCACCAATGCGCAGACCGGGACGCCCATCCTGTTGAAACAACTGGGCCAAGTGGCGCTGGGACCGGATATCCGGCGCGGAGTGGCCGAACTGGACGGGGAAGGGGAAACCGTCGGCGCTATCGTCATCATGCGTTACGGGGAAAATGCCCTGAAGGTCATCGAGCGGGTCAAAAACAGGCTTGAAGAAATCAGGCCCACCTTGCCCGAAGGGGTGAAACTGGTCACCACTTACGACCGTTCCGACTTGATCGACCGGTCCATCAAGACGCTGACGAACACGCTCATCGAGGAACTGGTCATTGTGAGCCTGGTCATTCTCATCTTTCTCTGGCACATTCCCAGCGCCATCATCCCGATCCTCACCATCCCCATCACGGTGATCATCTCCTTTATCCCCATGTACGGCATGAACCTCACCGCCAACATCATGTCGCTGGGCGGTATCGCCATCGCCATCGGGGCCATGGTGGACGCGGCGATCGTGGTGGTGGAGCAGACGCACAAGAAGCTCGAACACTGGGAAGCGGAGGGAAGAAGGGAGAACTTCAAGGATGTCGTGGTGGGGGCCGTCAAGGAGGTGGGAGGACCGAGCTTTTTCGCCCTGCTGGTGATCGCGGTTGCGTTCCTGCCCATCTTCACCCTGGAAGACGTGGAAGGCCGCCTGTTCAAGCCCCTCGCCTACACCAAGAATTTTGCCATGGCCATCGCGGCGGTGCTCGCCATCACGCTCGATCCGGCACTCCGTCTGCTCTTCACGCGCATGACGCACTACGAGTTCCGCCCCCGCTGGCTTGCCTGGATTGCCAACACCGTGCTCGTCGGCAGGATCCACAGCGAGGAGAATCACCCCATCAGCCGGCCCCTGATGAGGATCTACCACCCCGTTGTCGAGTTCGTCCTGCGGCACCAATATGCGACGATTCTTGCGGCGGTGCTCGTGGTTGCGGCCACAGTCCCGATCTTCAACCGGCTTGGTTCCGAATTCATGCCGCCCCTCGATGAAGGCGCCCTGTTCTACATGCCCACGACGGTCCCCGGAATTTCGGTAACCGAAGCCACCAACCTGCTCCAGATGCAGGACAAGGTGATCAAGTCCTTTCCGGAGGTCGAGCGGGTGTTCGGAAAGGCGGGTCGTGCCGAAACCGCCACCGATCCGGCTCCATTCAGCATGATGGAGACCGTTATTCTCCTCAAGCCGCCCTCGGAATGGCCCAAAGTGCCGCGCTGGTATTCGGATTTCGCCCCCGAGTGGCTTCAGAGCATTCTCAGGCGCGCCTGGCCCGACCACAGAAGCACCAACGACCTGGTCTACGGTCCGGGCGGGCTCAATGAAGCCATGCAGATACCCGGGGTCGTCAACGCATGGACCATGCCCATCAAGGCGCGCGCGGACATGCTGTCGACCGGGATTCGCACGGCCGTAGGCATCAAGATCCTCGGCAAGGATCTGAAAACCATCGAGGCCATCGGGCAGAACATGGAAGCAGTCATCAAGGACGTTCCCGGCACGGTGTCGGTGTTCGCCGAACGCACCGCAGCGGGATACTTCATCGATTTCGACCTCAAACGCGAGGAACTCGCCCGCTACGGCCTGACGGTCGCACAGGTGGAAACGGTCATCGGCTCCGCGGTGGGAGGCGAAAACGTCACAACCACCATTGAGGGGCGCGAACGCTACCCGGTCAACGTGCGCTACATGCGCGACTACCGGAGCTCGTTTGACGGGCTGAAGCGCACCTTCGTCACCACCATGGACGGGACCCAGATTCCCCTCGCTCAGGTTGCCGACATCAAGATCGTGTCCGGTCCGGGCATGATCCGGGACGACAACGGGCGGCTGAGCGGGTACGTTTACGTGGACATCAAAGACCGCGACCTCGGCGGCTACGTCCAGGACGCCAAGCGCGCCGTGCTGGAAAAGGTGAAACTGCCTCCCGGCTACAGCCTGGTCTGGAGCGGCCAGTACGAGTACCTGCAGCGCGTCGAGCAAAGGCTCCTTGTCGTGGTGCCGATTACGCTTTTCATCATCTTCATGCTGATCCATTTCAACACGGGAGCCGTGTCCAAGACTCTCATCATCCTGCTGGCAGTGCCGTTCTCTGCGGTCGGGGCATTCTGGTTTCTGTACTTGCTCGACTACAACCTCAGCATCGCCGTATGGGTCGGGGTGATCGCACTCATGGGGGTGGATGCCGAAACCGGCGTCTTCATGCTCCTCTACCTGGACCTCGCCTTCTACGCGCGCCGGGAACAAGGGCGGATGCAGAGCAAGGACGACCTGCGGGAAGCCATCCTGGAAGGGGCCGTGAAACGATTGCGGCCCAAATTCATGACGGTGGCGGTGATGTTCCTCGGGCTGGTTCCCATCATGTGGTCGACGGGCGCCGGATCGGACGTCATGAAACGCATCGCCGCGCCGATGATCGGCGGCATTCTCACATCGTTCATCATGGAACTGGTGGTCTACCCCGCAATCTACGAAGTCTGGCGCTGGCACTTCCATGTGAAAAAGGGAACCGGCCTTGCAAGCTGAGGAACTTCCCGTTACGGAGCGATCACCGTTTCTTGAGGTACTGCGGATGCGTCATGTTTTCCGGAGTGAGGATTTCGTCGAGCGTCTCCCGGCTCAGCACCCCCTTTTCGATCGCCAGATCGTAGATGGATCGATCCGTTTCGAGGGCCTCCCTGGCCAGCGCGGACGATTTTTCGTAGCCGATGATGGGGTTGAGAGCGGTCACGATGCTGATGCTGTTCTCGACCATTCTGCGGCAGCGCTCCCTGTTCGCCGTTATGCCGTCAACGCACTTGCCCGCAAGGACCCGGCAGGATCGACCGAGCATGTCTATGGACCGGAACAGGTTGAAGGCGATGATGGGCTCCATTGCGTTCAATTCGAGCTGCCCGGCTTCCGATGCGAAAGAGATGGTCACATCGTTGCCGATGACCTCGTAAGCGACCTGGTTGACGACCTCCGGAATCACCGGGTTCACCTTACCCGGCATGATGGATGAGCCCGGCTGCACTGCGGGCAGGTTGATTTCCCCGAGGCCGGCTCTCGGGCCGGAGGAGAGCAGCCGCAGGTCGTTGCATATCTTGGACAGCTTCACCGCCACCCGCTTCAGAACGCTCGAAACCTGGACATAAGCGCCCGTGTCCCATGTCGCTTCGATCAGATTCGCCGACGTGACCAGCGGCAGCCCCGTGAGGCCGCTCAGTTGCCGGGTCACCACCCGCGCATACTCGGGCGGCGCATTGAGCCCCGTGCCGATGGCGGTGGCGCCCAGGTTGATTTCGAGAAGCAACTCACGGGCCTCGCCAACCCTTTGGACATCCTCGCCTATGGTGGTCGCATAGGCCGAAAACTCCTGTCCCAGGGTCATAGGAACCGCATCCTGCAATTGCGTTCTCCCGATCTTGATCACATCGGCGAATTCCGTGATCTTGGCAGCAAACGATTCCTGGAGCGACGTCATCTCCTCCATGAGCCCGGACAGTTTCATCAGCAACGCCAGCCTGACGGCCGTCGGATACACGTCGTTCGTCGACTGGGAGCAGTTCACGTGGTTGAGCGGGTGGATGACGTCGTACCGGCCTTTTTCGAAGCCCATGAGCTCGAGCGCCCGGTTGGCAATCACTTCGTTGGCGTTCATGTTGGTGGACGTGCCGGCACCCCCCTGGATGACATCGACAACGAACTGATCCATGAGCTTCCCTTCGATCACTTCATCGCAGGCGTCGGCAACGGCCTTCGCTATGGGCGAAGGCAGCACGCCAAGCTCCAGATTCGCCAGCGCGGCCGCCTTCTTCACGTAGGCGAGACCATGAACCAGTTCGGGCATACTGGAAATCGGCACGCCGGTGATCTCGAAATTGTGCACGGCGCGAAGCGTCTGGATACCGTAATAGCATTCGGATGGTATCTCCATCTCTCCGATCAGGTCGTGTTCCCGCCTCATCTCGTTCACTTCCGACTCCTGTTTCCGGTTCGTCCGCCCGTTTCAGGGGACGTGGTCCATGGAAGGCGCACCATCGCCGCGCGCAAACGACGGAGTTCGAATCATGCAACCATGTTTCAAAGCTGTCCGCTTTCGTCCTTCCGCGAAACAATCCCCCGGTTCGAGCACATTGTCCCCGCCATTGAGACCGAATCAGCTCAGAGATGAAAATCCCCTGCCGCTTCAGGTTGATAGAGGATCTCCTCGATTCTCAATTTCTTCGTCCCCGCGGGGACATTCCATTGGATGACGTCCCCGACGGCGTACCCGATGAGTGCCGTGCCGATGGGAGCCAGCACGGATATCCTGTTTTGCTTCACGTCGGCTTCACCGGGAAAAACCAGATGATAGATCGTCTCGATCCCCGTATCCAGATCCTTGACGCGGACCTTGGAGTTCATCGTCACCGTATCCCGGGGAATATTCCGGGCAGCCACCACCTCCGCCTTGCGCAACTCTTCTTCAAGCACCTGCAGATGTTTCGTGTCGCGGTCATCCCATTCATCTTCCGACAACAACTCTATCAGTTTCTCCAGACGCTTCATATCGTAATCACTCACGTATATCTTTCTTCTTTTCGCCATGTTCTTCCTCCAGCGGATAAATGCCCCGTGAACCCCGGAGCACGAGGGAAGGCCTGCCGTGTGGACCGCCGGACCCGCCTACCAGCTCCGCCATGCGCCTTGACGGGCGAGAGCCGCTTTCCCGCCCGCCGTGTTCCCACCCGGCCGCGGACCGGAAGGACCGTGTCCCGTTGGGAGACGGAGGGCGCTGCTTTGAAAGCGAGCCGCCGCGGCGGTGAGCGCCCGCGGGAACGGTCCTCCAAAATCCTTTCCGTGCGTAACCTTCAAGCCAAATGTCAACCGGCCGGGCCGAAACGGCCGTATACCCCACATTCGAAAGATCCCGCGGCGTCGCCCTCCACGAGGACGCAAACGCCCGTGCCGTAAGGGGCGATTCCCGTACCGACCGCAGGCGGATCAATCCCTATTCATACTCCTCGCATTGCCAGACCCCCCCCTCGCCCTTCTCGAACTTGCAGTCGATGCGCTTCTCGCAATTCCCGCACAGACCGAGAGACCGGCTAGAGTGATTCGAGGCGGCGGTCGCCCCCGGCCGCGCGAGATCGGGCGGAATGCGCGGCGAACAATCGAAGAGCTCGCAGAAGAGCACCGGCAGTTGCGGGTCTCTTTCAAGAGTGCACCGGGCGGATTCGTTGCAGGTGGAGCACAGGCCCAGGTATTGGCGTTCCGATGCCTGCACGGATTCCGCATACGCCGATCTTTGCCGATGGCCCGATTCGATTTTCGGGGGTCCTGGCCTTTTTGTCGACCCGGATTCCTTCTTCATCATGAGTCCTCCCTAAAGAAGATTTTCAGAAACCTCGGGATCCCACCGGTTCAATGAGAGGGCAATATTGGTGCCGACTTCGTGAAAGTAGAAATCTCATTGAATTTCAGAGGGTTGAATGGGAATCGGCATGTTGGGGCGCGTGAGAGGGCGGGGAATTTCGATCCTGCCGGGGAGATTTTCCCCGGCAGAACGATGAAATCGTTCAGCGCCGGAGGTCATCGGAAACGCTCCGGTGCGATCGGCGGAAATACCCCGGTCCGAAGATCGCGGACGATTCTTCCTCAAAGCCGGATATCGCGGCATCCACCGGAAAACGCGGGAAAATCGGCCTCATGTCTTCCGCAGTTTCGCCCGAAGCGTCTTTCTGTCCACGTCGAGTATTCTCGCCGCAAGGGTCTTGTTTCCGCCGACACTGTCGAGGACTCTGCGAACGTATTCCGCTTCCACCTCGGCGAGCGTGCGATTGAGACTGTCTTCGCCAACGGCGGAGAAGCGCATGAACGGAGGCAGATCCGGTATGTCCAGGGTTGTGGAGGAGGGCATGGACAACAACCGGTGGATGACGTTTTCCAGCTCCCGGACGTTGCCCGGCCAGTGATAGGCGCGAAGAATGCCGAGCAGCCCTTCCGAGAGCCGGGGAGGGGTCCTGCCGTAACGCTCCGAAAACGTTTTTACAAAATAGTTGACGAGCAGAACGATGTCGTCGCCCCTGTCGCGGAGGGGTGGGGCATCGATGGTGATGACGTTCAACCGGTAGAACAGGTCCTCCCGGAACAAGCCCTGCCGCACCAGCTCATGAAGAACTTGGTTGGTGGAGGCCACAATTCTGATGTTTACCTTCCGGGGCTTGCTGGACCCCAGCATGCATATTTCACCCTCCTGGAGAACCCGGAGCAGCTTGACCTGCATGGGCAAACTCGCCTCGCTTATTTCATCGAGCAGGATCGTGCCTCGATCCGCCGTCTGGAAAAAACCGGCGCGGCTGCCCGCGGCCCCCGTGAAGGCCCCTTTCGTGTAACCGAAAAGCTCGCTTTCGAGCAACGGCTCGGGAATTCCCCCGCAGTTTACCGGGACAAAAGGAAATCCCGCCCTCCGGCTGCCGTAATGAATGGCTCGCGCGATGAGCTCCTTGCCCGTTCCGCTCTCGCCCTGAATCAGAACGGTTGCGCTGCTCGACGCGGCGTGCTCGATGGCTTCGTAAACCTGCATCATGGCCCTGGATTCACCAATGATCCCATATTGACGACGGGGAGCCGCGGAAGGCGAGGCCTGCTTCTTCAACCTCAGCCTGGCAAGGGCGTGATCGATGGCGGAAAACAGCTCCTCGTCCGTGAAAGGCTTGATCAGGTATTCACCGGCCCCCGTTTTCATGGCTCTTATGGCGCCGTCGATGGTTGGAAAACCCGTGATTGCCAGCACCTCGACTCCCTTGCAGTTCTCACGCACGTGCCGGATCACGCTGAATCCGTCGACTTTGGGCATCCTTATGTCCGTGATGACGAGCGCGATGTCTTCCGTCTCAAGGAGTCGTATCGCTTCGGAAACCTCGGAAACGGCCAGAACATGAAAACCTCTCGAAACAAGGTTTCTCTGCAAAACCTCCAGGGTATCCCTGCTGTCGTCGATGACCAGAATGCTTGTTCGTTCATCGGCCATTCCCTTTTCCTCCATCCGCCCGAAGGTCCGGAACCGCGCCTGGCAGACTCACCAGGACCGTCGTTCCGAAGCCGGGAGCGCTATCGATCGTGATGGTTCCGCCGAGGCCCGTGACGATTTCGTGCACCACGGTCAGGCCGAGCCCGGTGCCGTGGTGAGAATCCTTCGTAGTGAAGAAAGGAATGAATATCTTGTCCTTGATCGTTTCACTGATGCCGCCGCCCGTATCCCGGACGACTATTTCCACTTGCGCCCCCTTCAGCAGGGTGCCCACGCGGAGCGTCCCGCCTTGCGGCATGGCATGCATGGCGTTCAGGACAAGGTTTGCCACCACCTGCCTCAGATGTGCGGGATCGGCAAGGACCCGAGCCTCATCCTGGGACAGCTCGAGTTCCAGGACGATGTTCTCCTTGTCCAGGCGATGTTCGAAAAGGCCCAGCGCCTCCCTCGCGACCTTGTTCACATCGATGGGGGATTTGCGTTCGGGCATCTTCCTGCCGTACAGGAGCAGTTTTCGCACGATCTCCCTGGCATGGAGCGAATTCGCGATGATTCTCTCCAGGTCGCCGCCGATCTGTTTCGGCAAAGCGGGTCCCTTGACGGCCAACTGGGCGAATCCCAGGATGTTGGTCAGCGGTTCGTTCAACTCGTGGGCCACCGCAGCCGCAAGCTGACCGATGACGGCCAGCCGGTTCGAGTGCTTCAGCTGCTCCTTGACCCTGGCCTGTTCGTCTTCGTACAGCCTGCGTTCGATTCGCAGCGAAAGTTCCCGTGCAATCGTGTCGAGCAGTTTCCGCTCTTCAGCCAGGAAAGGGCCTTCGTCCGATTCGGGCTTTGCTTTGAGATACGCCACACAAACACATCCCCTTCTTTGGCCTTCGATGACAATATCGGCCGATTGCTCCTGCCGCCCTTCCAAGTAGCCGGACGAGGCGCATAACAGATCATCGAGCGTGATCCGCGAAACGGCGTCTTCATCATGGAGCCATGCCGAAGGGATGATGTTCACGATTTCGTGAAGAATATCCCCGATGGACTTGTCCGGGGTATCCAACACTCCGGCGATGCGGTAGAGGCAGGAAAGCTCCTTTACCCGCTCCTGTAGAGACCAGGTAACGCGCCAATGCCGCAGGGCGATGGAGAAAACCCGGGACAGGGACTCGAAAAATCCCACGTCGCGGGCGCTGAACCGGGCACGGGGCCGGGAGAACTGAAGGTACCCGCCGGACGGGTCGTCCTCGTTGAGACGGACCCATGCAATGGAGCGAGCGGCCCCGATCCGTTTCCAATCATCGGAAAGAGCGGTCACGCCCGGGTCTTCGAATTCGGCCCGCAACCGTCGCGCATCGGCGGTCCAGAAAGTCCCCCGCTCGGAGAAACGACCGATCGCGGCACTTTCGATCCGGCTCTTTCTTTCAAGAAAAAAATTCAGCAGACCGGCCGTACACCCGGACGCCCCTCCACCGGTCGATTTCCCGCCCGGAATGCCGCTTCGCCGAACCCGGACCACACCGTCGCCCTGATTCTCCGCCTCGCGGAGGCACGGTTCATCCTCATCCAGGCAAACCACTGCGACATCGCAGCCCGAGTATTCGACCAGCATGCCCAGGGTTTTTCTCAGAAAAACCGATCGCGCCGGGGTCTCGCCGGCCGTTTCCAGAAGTCGGGTGGTCAATCCGACCAGTTCCTCATCGGCACCGCGGCGACCCGATCGCCTCGATTCCATGCTTGCCCTTCCCCGCCTTGACGGCCAAGAGTGTAATTCGGCCTCCACGAAAAGGACGCCGCCCCGTTCGCGCGGCCGTCAGTCACAGCCCGGAGCTCCATTGAGAGCCTGCCGGAAATTCAATTGTAGCATGAACACGGGAACGGGCGGCAAAAACGAATGCGAAGCCGCCCTGCCTCACACTCGGCTCGGGTTGCCAATCCCACGGCGGCAAGAAACGGGTTTTCTCCGATTCAATCCGTGCCGATACACGTTCAAGATCGGGGAACAGGGGAAGGCGAGACGGGCGAAGACGAGCGCCGCCCCCGAGCCCCACGTGACGGCAGGGCATGGCTTCATGCTCCCCCGCCCAACGCCGGCGACACGAATGCAAGCCGGTACAGGCACTTCTCGGGGACGTATCCGCTCCACGGATTGTGCTCCGGCAACCGTCGACCCTTGACCGGTCGAGCCGGTGCAATGGCGGTGTGTCGCATGATTCAAGTTGACATTTCTTCCGAATTGACGAAAAGGATGGTCTGGCGGGATGTTTTCCTAGTGAACACTATAAAGGAGGTATGGGAGAGTATGGTTCGATTGTGGAAGTTCTGTTTGTTGGTCCTGGTTCTGCAGCTTGCGACGGGCTGCGCTTCCTCCGGCAAGCAACCGGGAAGCGCGGCATTGAAGGAATCCACCACCGGGAGTCAACCGGCAGGTGCGGTCTCGAAAGACCCCCCCTCCGGGAGCCAAACGGCGGGTGCGGTTTCGAAAGAATCCGTCACGCCTGCATCTTCTCAGGGAAATCCTACGGCTTCGATCGATAATCCGGTTTTCAAATTCGGGAAGGAAGCCGATGGCGAGGAGATCGTCCACGTGTTTATCGTCAAGAATACGGGCAGCGGGGTCCTGGAGATAAAACGGGTCTCGACCGACTGAGGCTGCGCCAAAGCCCGGTTCGACCGGAGCATCCCTCCCGGTGGCGAGGGAAAAATCACAATGGCCCTGAGGCTCAGCAACTACACCGGACCCATCAAGAAGACCGCGATGGCGTTCACCAACGATCCCATGAATCGCACGATCAAGCTTGTCATGCAAAGAGACTGATACCCGATTGCATTCAAGATGACGGCATTGGGCGGGAGGGCATAAGGCCCTCCCAATGCTTCATCTGACCGGCACATCGGTCCGCAGCAACTGTGTTCTTTGTCAACTCTTGAGTCGCTGCGCGGTTGCGCAGCCCAGGGTTCTGACGCCCTTGCCCCAGCGCTCGGCGCCATGAAAAATCCGGAATTGATGGGTGGAAGGCTCCCCTGACGAGGCTGGCGGCCAAAGGCTTTCGCAGCGATCATGACCTCTGCGGGTCCACGAGGCTCGAACTGATCGTGGGCACGGAGGAACCGTGCCCACCCTAGCGATCCGCACAGTCGGGCAGCCGCATACAAGGGGCGGGGTTTGTCCCGCCCGCTTCAACTGACCGGCATCCCCCGTTCGCCCCTCCTCCCGGCCCTGTCGTCAACGGAGTCCCTCCCCCGGTTTCTCGTCGGAGGCCTCCGGTCGACTCAAGTTGACCTGCCTGCTCCTCCCCTGACGAACACTCCCCGGTTCGTCCTTGAAAGCCTTCGGCCGGCTCATCCGTCGGGCGGGCAGCGGCACTAGGCCGTCTGGATTTTCCTGAAATCCGCGACTCCCGAGAACAGATCCCGGATGCGGGTGAGCAGAGCCAGGCGATTGCGGCGCACGCGCTCGTCCTTGTCCATCACCAGAACCGAATCGAAAAAGGCATCCACAAACCCGCGCAGCCTGGACATGGCTTCGAGGGCCGCGTCGTAGTCGGACCGGGCAAGGGCTTCGTTCACGATGCCTTCCGTATCGCTCAGGGCGCCGAACAACGCCTGCTCCGGCGCCGTCTGGAGCAATTCGGGGTCCACCGGCAGGGTTTCGGGTTCCTTGATGATGTTCGCCACTCTCTTGAAGGCGGCGGCGAGGCTCTCAAAATCGGGCCGGGCCTTGAAGGCCACCAATGCCTTTGTGCGAGCCACCGCATCCACCGGATCGTCAATCCCCACCGCCAGGGTCGCCTCCACCAGGTCCGCCCCATACCCCTCCTGGCTCACCAGGTAGTGCAGCAGGCGGCCTCGGAAGAATTCCAGGACGTCCTGCCTGACCGTCTCGGGCGGGACGGTCAGCTTGTCCGCCAGCAGCGGCAACGCCTTGTCGATGAGCTCGCAGAGCGATAGACGGAACGATTTCTCAAGGATGATTCGCAGAATGCCCAGGGTCTGCCGGCGCAGAGCGAATGGATCCGCCGTACCGCTGGGATTCAACCCCACGCCGAAACAGGCCGCGATGGTGTCCATCTTGTCGGCCACGCTCAACAGGGCGCCTTCCTTGCCTTCGGGAATCGGGCCGCCCGCCCGGTTGGGCAGATAATGCTCGAAGATGGCCGCTGCCACCGCTTCCGGTTCTCCCTGGAGCCGCGCGTAGGCCCGCCCCATCACCCCCTGGAGCTCGGGAAATTCACCGACCATGCCGGTCACAAGGTCGGCCTTGCACAGGTGAGCGGCCCTCAGGAGGGTCTCGAGCCGATCCGGCGCGATCCGCTCCCCCAGCCACCGGGCCAGGGCCGTGAAACGCTCCTTCTTTTCCCAGCTCGTGCCCATCTTCGAGTGGAACACCACGCCTTTGAGCTGCTCGACCCGATCATCCAGCCGCACCTTCTGGTCTTCACGATAGTAGAACCGCGCGTCCTCGAGGCGAGCCCGCACGACCCGCCCGTTGCCCGCGGCCACCAGCCGCGGATCCCTGGGAATGGTGTTGGCGACCGTCACGAAGTAGCGCAGCAGCTTGCCGTCCGTATCGGTCACGGCAAAGTATCGCTGGTGCTTCTTGATCACGGTGATCAAAAGCTCCGGGGGCAGCTCGAGGTATTTCTCCTCGAATTCCCCGACGATGGGCTCGGGGTATTCGACAATCTGGGTCACTTCATCGAGAAGCTCCTCGTCTTCGAGAATTCCGCCGCCGACTCCCACGGCCGCTTCCCGGATCTTCTCCGCGATGAGCTTCTTCCTTTCGGCGATTTCCGCAATGACGTAATGCTTCGCCAGGTTCCGCATGTGCGAGTCGTAGTCCGTCACGGTCAGCAGCTCGGGACTCATGAACCGGTGTCCCATGGCCTTGTCGCCGCTTCGGATGTCCCCGTATTCGAAGTCGAGCGTTTCTCCGCCGAGGAGCGCGACGATCCAGCGCACGGGCCTGGCGAACGTCACGCTCAGCCCGGCCCAGCGCATGGACTTGGGAAACGGGATGTGAGCGATGAAGTCGGGGAGCATCTTCTCCAGGAGCGCCCGGGTGGCGGAACCGGATTCCTCCCGCAGGATGAAGAGATACTCGCCGCGTGGAGTCTCCTTGATCCGGATGTCCTCGATGGTCACACCCTGGCCCCTGGCGAATCCTTCCGCCGCCCTGGTGGGCTTTCCCCCGGCGTCGAAGGCCGCCTGCTTCGGCGGACCGATAATCTCCGTCGTGCACGCCTCCTGCTGCGTGGAAACGTCGGGAATGGACAGTATGAGCCGCCTGGGCGTGCCGGTGACGTGCGGCTCGCCGCGGCCGACCCGGTTCTCGTCCAGAAACCGCGTCATCTGCCGGGACATGGATTCCAGGGCGGGCGCGATGTACCCGGCGGGGATCTCTTCGCATCCAATTTCAATATAAAGGGGTTCTCCCACGATTTCCTCCATCGGTGTGTTGCGCTTCTACCATTTGTTGAGCAGCGGATATCCCATCGCTTCCCGCTGAGCCGCATACGCGTGAGCCACCTGGCGGGCCATGCCGCGCACCCGGGCGATGTAGTTCGTGCGTTCGGTCACGCTGATGGCGCCGCGGGCGTCGAGCAGATTGAATACATGCGAGCACTTGAGGCAGTAGTCGTAACTCGGCAGGACCAGGCCCTTTTCGTTCATGCGGTGCGATTCCGCCTCGTACATGTTGAAGAGCTGCAGCAGCATGTCCACATCCGCCTGCTGGAAGTTGTAGTGGGACCATTCAACCTCGCCCCGGTGATGAACGTCTCCGTACGTCACGTTGCCGCTCCAGATAAGGTCGTAGACGCTGTTCACGCCCTGCAGATACATGGCGATCCGCTCCAGGCCGTAGGTCAGCTCGAGGCTGACCGGACTGAGGGCGATGCCTCCCACCTGTTGAAAATACGTGAACTGTGTGATTTCCATGCCGTCGAGCCAGACCTCCCAGCCCAGCCCGGAAGCGCCCAGCGTGGGGGATTCCCAGTCGTCTTCCACGAACCGTATGTCGTGTTCCAGCGGATCGATGCCGAAACTGCGGAGGCTTTCCAGGTACACCCCCTGAGAATCGGGAGGGGAAGGTTTGAGAATGACCTGGTACTGGTAGTAGTGCTGGAGGCGATTCGGGTTTTCGCCGTAACGGCCGTCCGTGGGCCGGCGCGAAGGCTCGACGTAAGCGACATGGTATGGTTCGGGTCCGATGACCCGCAGAAAAGTGGCGGGGTTGAAAGTTCCCGCGCCCACTTCGAGGTCGTACGGCTGCTGGATCACGCACCCGCGATCGGACCAGAATTTATCCAGAGCAAGGATCAGTTCCTGGAACGTCATTTCAGACTCCTGCAAACGATTTGCAAATCCCACCGGTCTTGGACACGACCGGCAAAGAAGGAAAACACGCGCTCAACCCCGGCAAAAGGAGGTCTTTTCGGATCGGCTGTAAATTTTGATGTATAGGCTCTTAAGCATTGGATTGTCAAGGTGAAACCGATCCGGAGAGAGCCTTGCGCGAAAGGACCGTCGTCAACATCCGGCAGCCGGTGGAGGGACTCCCGAGAAGGAGGAGGGCACGTCGAATCGAGGGGGATCAACGGGGGGAGGAATCGATCGGCACACAAGACGGTCCGGGAGCAAGTCGTCGGGCAGTCCGCGGATCACCGGTCAGGGGGGCGTCGCGGAGCCCGATCGATCGATGCACAATGGGTACACCGTTCAGAATCCTCCCTTTCGTTCGGCCTCATCGGCGAGGTTCCGGTAGATGACCGCCAGTTCGCGGTTGCATTCGGCCTCCGGTGCCCCGTGTTTGGCGGCTTCCTCCACGGCCCTTTCGGCATCCTTCATCTGGCCGTCCTCGCGCAGCAACCGTCCGAGAAACAGGAAGGCCTCTCCCCGGTCGGGTTTCAACGCGACGGCCGCCTGCATGTGAGCGATTGCCCCGGGCCGGTCTCCGAGGCTCGCCGCGATCCGGGCCGCCCTGAGGCGGGCTTCGAAATCCGTCGGGTTATATCGCGCGGCTCGTTCATACCACCGCAGGGCTTCGGCGCGTTCGCCGGATTTCTCCGCGATCTCGCCAAGCCCGAAACAGGCGTTGGCGCAGGAAGCGTCCCTTTTCAGAGCTTCCCTGAAGACCTCCGCCGCCTCTGCCGGGCGGTCCCGGCGGAGCAGGAAGAATCCGTACTGGCTCAACGGGGCGGAATCGTCCCGAGTTGCCTCGACCCCTCGGCGAAACAGCCGTTCGGCCTCCTCATGGTCTCCGGCCTGTTCCCGAATGGAGGCCAGGTTCACCCAAGCAGCGGCATAATCGGGATGTCTCTCCACCAATTCCCGGTATATTTTCCCGGCCTCGTCCATTCTCCCCTGGTCCTGGTAGATCACGGCGAGATTGAACCGCGCCTTCGGATCCCCCGGGTTTTGCCGGATGGCCTGCCGATACCCCTCGACGGCTTCCGGCAGCCGGTTCCTCTGGTGCTGTTCCACGGCGCGGTTGTAGTGGTCCGCTTTGCCCGCTGCGCATCCGTTCAAGCTCCAGACCAGGGCGAAAACCAGCCCCAACGCGCATCGCAACCCCGAAAACGGCACCATCGATTCCCTCTTCCGTTCCCCACAGCCCGCGTGGACGGACGGACGGGACGGCATTTTCGTTCTATTGCTTCCCATGCGGTCCGATCCTTCCTTTTTCGCGCCATTGATCGGTGCCCTGGGCGGGATAGACGGCGAACGTCCCGTCTTCCTTCCACACGATTTTCCAGGGATGCGCGCGCAGATCCTCGCTCATCCCTTCCAGGTTGCGGGAGGTCCCGCTGAGATGCCTGAACATCGATGCGACGTCCTCCTGGCTGGAAGTGAGCATGGAACGGGCGACCTTCACGGTGCTCTGCGCTTCGGCAACCCCCTGACCGATTTGGGCGAGGGTCTCGTTGATCCGGTTCTCCACGGATTCGAGCCGTTTTTGCAGCCCGCGGTTGGTTTCCCGCAATTCCTTGAGAAGCGCCCTCAGATCCTTGCCGCCCTCCCCGGACGTCTCTTTCAGGTTCTCCGCAAACGCACTGATTTTCGCCAGGACCTTCTTGAGATCCTTGCCGTTGTCCCTCATGTCCACCAGGAACCCGTTGGCGTTCCTGATGGCATCGGTGAGCGCGGATTCGGTGCGGACTTCACGGACCAGCTTGTGGGTCTCGTTGATGAGGTCTCCCAGGCGGGCAACCACGGCGTGCCCGGTTTCCATCACTTCCGACAGGGATGAGGGGCCTTTTCCTTCAATGGTTTCCCCGGGACCCAGCAGTTCGGCGTCGGGCGAGCCGGGTGAGATCTCGACGTACTTGGCGCCCATCATGCCCAGATTGCGGATATCCGCCCGCGAATCCTTTCTGACCCTGGCATCGGGACTGATCGTCACCGTCACTGCGATACGATCGCCGGCTCCCTGGGCGATCCTGATATTCGAGACCTCTCCGACCTCAAGCCCCGCGTACCATACCGGAGACCCTTTTGTAATGCCGTCCGCGTAGGGGAACAGCAGCTCGACGGTCTTCTTTTTGTACCAAAGCGACCGAAGATCGCTCACAGCGAAAATCCCCGCCATCAGCACGACAAATGAAACCAGAATGAGCAACCCGACCCTGATTTCCGACCGAAAAACCTGCATCAGCCATTCTCCGGATACTAAGGGGTCAAACCTACACTTTTCACATATTTACACTTTTCACAAACTCCCATAACCCGAGGCTCACATCGAAGCATGAAAATTTCTCAGGCCGAGGGTATTCTCGCACAAATTGTCATTTGCGGGGGGCACCCTTGAACGATGAAAATCGGCCCCGCGGCCGCGTGACCCGAGGCCGCCCGATTCCATTTTCTCCGTGAATCGACAGGTAAAGCTGCGCCCACGATCACTCCATGTCCAAGAGGTCTTCGAGGTAGTCCCGGCTGGACTGGCGCAGCGGTATAGGCCCATCGGGGCTGCCCGCGATGAATTGCTGGACGAGCGGGTCGGGAGATTCCCTTATCGCTTCCGGAGGACCGTCGGCCACCACCTTGCCCCGGTACAGCACCACCATCCGGTGCGCGATCTTGAACGCGCTTCGGGTATCGTGAGTCACCACCACGGACGTAATGTTCATCCGATGACTGAGGTCCATGATGAGTTGATCGATCACCCCGCTCACCACCGGGTCCAGCCCCGAGGTGGGTTCGTCGTAGAAGACGATCTCGGGATCGAGCGCCAGGGCTCGGGCCATGGCCACCCGCTTTTGCATGCCGCCGCTCAACTGGGAGGGCTTCAAGTGTTCGAAATCACGGAGCCCGACCAGTTCGAGCTTCATTTTGACCATCACCCCGATGATCTTCTCGTCGAGCTTGGTGTGCTCGCGCAGCGGCAGGGCGATATTGTCGTGAACGCTCAGGGAATTGAGCAGGGCTCCCATCTGGAAGAGCATTCCGAAACGTTTCCGGTAAGCGTCCAGCTCGGTTTCGTCGAACCTGGTGATGTCCTTGCCCTTCACCAGGATCTCACCCGAGTCGGGACGCATGATCCCGATGAGATGCCGCAGGAGAGTGGTCTTGCCGCAGCCGCTTCCCCCCATGATGGCCGTCACCTTGCCCGTTTCCACGGTCATGTTGATCCCGTCCAGGACAACCCTGCCGTCAAAGCTCTTCACGAGCTTACGAACCTGAATCATCGGCTGGTTTTCGGCCATTGCACCGCGACCCGTCACTCAGAAAAAGAGATAGAAAACCGTGGTAAAAAAACAATCCGCCAGGATGATGCTGATCAGGGACGTCACCACGGAAATCATGGTGGCCTTGCCCACCCCTTCGGCACCTCCACGCACCACGAAAGCCATGTAGCACCCGACCATGGCGATGATGCCGGCAAAGACCACGCTCTTGGTCAATCCCGTGAGGATGTCCTTGAGCAGCAGCGCGTCAATCGTATTCTGGACATAAAGCGAGGAACGAATACCCACCGCCGTCGTTCCGACGGCGTAGCCGCCGATCATGCCGATCAGGTCTGCAAGAACGGTGAGGCACGGAAGCATTACCAGCATGGCGATGAACCGCGGCACGACCAGGTAGGCGACGGGATTGATCGCCATGACTTCCAGCGCCAGGATTTCTTCGGTGACCAGCATGGTCCCGAGCTCCGCCGTGAAGGCCGCGCTGACCCGCCCGGCGACGACGATCGCCGTCAACAGAGGCGCCATTTCCCGGGTGAGGGCCACAGCGGCGAGGCTGGCCGCATAGTTGATCGCTCCGAATTTTTCCAGCTGGTAGGCGGTCTGAAGCACGAGAATGATGCCGATCACGAAGGACACCAGCGCAACGATGGGTATCGACTTCACCCCCACCTCGTCCATCTGGATCAGCGCCGCCCTGAGACGCAGGGGTTTGCCCTGCAACGGCTTGACGATCGCCCATCGCATGGTGTCCCGAAAGAGATAGGCGATACTGGTCAGATGCCGCAGGAAAAGAATCGTTGTGCTTTCGGAGCGTTCACGGGCAGTCGATTCGCTCACGCCTTTCCTTCTCCTTCAAAGAGCCCCTCCAGGCTGGGAACCATTTCGAAGACATTCTTCAAATAGGCCAAATCGAACACGGCCTCGACCGCGGGAGTGGCCCCGGCCAGGGTGAAGCGGACGTTGTTCTTGCGGGAAAGCTGAAGACCCTCCACAAAAGTGGCGATTCCGGAACTGTCCACGTAAGGAACTCGTGACAGGTCGACGACGATGTGCGTCGGTTCGTCCTTGAAGAGGGGCAGCAGAGCGTTCCTGACGTCCGGCGAGTTGCTCATGTCCAGTTCCCCTTCCAGGCTCATGACGAAAACCCGGGCATTTCTTCTTGCGACCTCAATTTTCACTTCCTGGGCTCCTCCCTGTGGGTTCTGTATTTGACGAGCCTGAGCAACATCCCTCCATCGGCAGGGATGTCGTAGGTGATCTCATCCATCGCGCTCCTGATAAAGTGCAGTCCCAGCCCGCCGGGCTTGACTTCCTGGAGATCCCGCGGTGCGAAACCATCCGGGTCCGCCGGAATCCCGAAGTCCCTGATACCGATCTCGAGTCGATCCTCGTGGACGGTGAAGGTGATGACAATCCTCTTGTCCGGGCTGTTCGCGTAGGCATGGCGAATCACATTGGTGCAGGCTTCATCCACCGCCAGCACCATCCGGTTGACGTCCTCGGGCGGATAGTCCATGCGTTGGGCCAAGCGTTCCACAACCCCCCGCACCAGGAAGAGCGACGCCGGATCGGTCGGAATGTCAAGAATAACCGGACCACTGAGTTGCAGCAAGGACATTATGGTTTCCCGACCCCTATCAGAACCGTGGTTGTGTCGTCCGCCGGAGGACATTGCCCCACGAACTCGTTCAAGGCATCCATCAGGCGACGGTGCACTTCCGCGATCCCACCGCGCGCCGGACATACCGCCGCCTGCACTCGTTCCCAGCCGAACCGCTCCCCGCACGCGCTTTTCGCATCGACGAGGCCGTCCGTAAACAGCAGCAGGCGATCCCCCCGCTTCAACCGAAGGCTCCTGGAAACGTAGGCGCAGTCGTCCAGGATCCCGAGGGGGGGGCCGCTCACTCCCCGAACCGGAACAAATTCCCCGCCCGCCTCGTTCCAGAGCACCGGCGGAATATGCCCCGCGTTGACGTAATCGATTTTCGAATCCGAGGAACCCAGGACCATGTACAGCAGCGTGACGAACATTCCCCGGCGGCTCTGTTCGAACAAAAGCCGGTTCATCTGCCGCATCAGGATGGCCGGCTCCTTTTCGCGGACCGCCAGCAGGCGGAAGTCGGACATCAGCTTGGCCATGCACAGCGCCGAAGCGACCCCCTTGCCCGAAACGTCCCCGATGAGAATGCCCAGGCGGTCTCCGTCGAGCGGTATGAAATCGTAAAAGTCTCCCCCTATCGCGAGGGCGGGCCGGTAGTGGGCATGAAACGTGTACCCGGGCATTTCCGGAATGCTCTGGGGCAGAAAACTCAACTGAACGCTCGTGGCGAAAGCGAGGTCGCTCTCCATCTGCTGTTTGCGCAAAAGATCCCGGTGCATGCGCGCGTTCTCGATGGCAATGGCCGCATGATCACACAACAACCCCAGCGTTTCCTCGTCCTCCGCCACAAAGGACGTTCCGTCCAGGCGGTTGATGACCTGGGAGACCCCGATGACACGGTCCTTGATCTTCAGCGGCACGCACAGCATCGAGTGTGTCCGGTAGCCGGTCTTGCGGTCGAACTCCTGGTGAAACCGGGCGTCGCGGTAGACGTCTTCGATAAGCAGCGGCTTACCGCTCTCGAACACGTGGCCCGCGATGCCGTCCCCTTTACGCAACCGGAAGCCCGCCTTCAGTTTCCCGGCCACAGGTCCCTGTGCCACCGCGAACACCAGTTCGTCCGTAACTTCGTCAACCAGCATGAGACTACAGGCATCCGCCTTCAGGATGGACCGGGACGTGGTCATGATGTTTTCGAGAACCTGGTCCAGCTCCAGTGTCGAATTGATCAGAGCGGATGTTCTGAAACATTCCCTAAGGTTATCGATGCGCTCGCGGTACCGCTCGATTTCCGCGGCACGCAGGCCTTCGGGGTCCCGTGTTTCCGATTCCATGCCACCCCCCGTGATCGTCATCCAGCATTACCGACAGACGCCGCAGCCCCGATCCGGCCCGCGGCGCGGCCCACGGTTGCGGGTTTCAACGCCACCGCCGACTATTCCTGCTCCACAATGCTCACTACGGCTCCGTCGACGAGATGTTCCCCTCCTTCGATCACAACCCGTTCGTCACCCGTCAAGCCCTTCTTGATCTCGATCGTCTCGCCCGACTCCGCACCCGTTTCAACCGGCCGGGCAAAAACCTTTTTCTGCTCCGGAACGCAGACATAAACCACGGCGACGCCCTGATCGTTCCGAACGACGGCTTTTCCGGGGACCGTAAGGATATCCATGGTTTTGTCGTTCTCGATGCAGACCTCGGCGCTCATCCCGTCGCGCAGGATTCGCTTAGGGTTGTTCACCTCGATTTTCAAGGGAAAGCCACCTGTTGCGGGATCCGCCCTCAAGCCCACCATTTTCACCTCGCCGGCAAAAGCCCGTCCACGCAAAGAAGGAATCAGAACCCTGGCGGATTGATCCTGGCGAAAATGAACGATCTCTTGCTCCGGAACGGTCACCCTCACATTCACACGATCGATGTCGACAACGGTAAACGCCGGATACCCGGCGACGACCGTTTGTTCCGGTTTGACCCGGCGACTCACCACCACGCCCTTGATCGGACTGGTGAGCCGAGTCTCCGTCAATCGTCTGCGGGCCGCCCGGAGTCTGCTTTCGGCGCGAATCAGGGCCGCTTTGGCAGCCTCGCTCGCCGTTTCATACTTCTTGAAATCGCTGGGAGAAAGGCTCTTTTTCTTGTAGAGCCGTTTCATGTGGCGATACTTGGCGTCAGCCCGTGTGGCCTTGACCCGAGCCTCGGCGCTTTTGTCGATGGCGGCGTCGACGGCCTGTTTGAACGGCACCGCGTAGAGCTCGGCAACGACCTGTTGCGCCCTCACCGCATCGCCTTCCTTGAAGTGCACTTGGACCACCTTACCGGGAACCCTGAACGCAAGGTCCACCTTTTCTCTTGCTTCCACCGTGCCGCCGGCGTTGAAAACGGATGCCCGCCTGCTCTTTTGAACGGTCTGCACGCGCACGGAAACGACATCCGGCACCTGTCCGGTTTTCCCGGCAGACTGCTCCGAATCCCGACATGAGGTCGAGACGAGAAAAAGAACAGTGATCGACAGGAGCAGTGCCTTTAACGGCATAATCACCTCATCGGGATACTTCAACATGCCATTCAGTTCGAAGCATATCCGGCATTTTGCGCGATATGCACCGGGGCCGGCCATCCGCTGCCCCTCCACAATGTAATTGGCTTCATATATCCCGATGTCCGCCGTTGTGCAATGCCGTACTCGCTCGAACCGGAAAGACCTTCGAGTATTCCGGCCCGGAGCCGCAGTCCGCTGTCGGCGATGGGGGCACGCCGCATTGCCGTCCGCTGGAGATTGCGTTCGGTTGCGGCAGGGGGGCGTTCGTTTGACGTTCGGGGTCGAGGAGGACGAGCGAGGCGCACTCCGGCGGGTTGCGGTCGGACCCGTTCCCGGCAGCTTTTCGCGGCTTGGATCACCTGGCTTGCCGTGACCGGATTGCTGAACTTGACGCACACAACTCGGGCAGCAGCGGGCGAGCGACTCCGGAGGAAGGCCGGAAGGGGGACCGGACGGGCCCTCGTCGTCGGCCCGTCCGGCGCTTGCACGAAAAGCTGAAAAGATGGAGCGCACCGTCTCATACCGGCCCACCTGGAAAACGGATTCCCAGGTGAATCAGTCTCGATGCCTCGCGGGTGCGGCGCGATCTTGAACGCGAATCGGCATCAGGCCGGCGGTTGTTTGGACACCATACAGTTGAACGTCTCTTCCGTCTCGTCCCTCCAGCCGTCCCAGAGGTAGGCGTCCTCGCGCTGTGCCGCGATCACGCGGAAGGCGTAACGCACCTGCTCCTCGTAAAACCCGCAATAGGGACTCGGAGCGTTCAGCGTGCCGGAAACCGCCTTGACTTCCGCCGGGCAGGGCGCGCCGCAGAAATGCCTGATCGCGCACCCGGCGCACGGCACGATTTTCTCCACCTTCCTCCCGGTAACGGCCCGGAAGGGAGCGCTCTCGAGAATGCCGGACAGATCATCCCGGAAGAGGTTGCCGCCCTTGAACTCTTGAAAACCAATGAACTCACTGCATGGGAACACGTCCCCCTGCGCCGATACGGCGAAAAAGCACCGACCGCCTCCACAGGGCGAAATGTCGCACATGAGCCGCCGTCCCGTCGGGCCGATGATGCCCGCCAGCACGTTGGCAAAATTGGCGACAACCAGTTTTCGCCCGGTCTCGACGTACAATTCGTGGGCACGGTCCAGCGCACGGCAGAAACGCTCCGCCAGCACCCGGTCGGACGGTTTGAGGTCCCTGCCGCCCTGCTGCGTGCAGCGGACCGGGTTGAACATCACCGTGGCGATGCCCCGTTCGTGGTAGAAATCCACCATGGCAGGCAGAGTGTGGACGTTGCCGCGCGTCACCGTTGTGATCACGTTGAAGGCCGGATAAGATGCCAGCTTCTCGATCACCTCCGAGACCCGCTCGAACCCGCCCGTTCCGCTCCAGTTCCTGCGCGTAAGGTTTGCCACGTCCGCGGTCGGAGCGTCCAGCGAAACCCCGATGCCGACGCCGTGATCCTTCAGGAAGGCTATGGCCTCGTCGTCCAGCAGCATCCCGTTGCTCTGGATGCCGAAAATGAAGTCATCGCGGAACCTTTCCATTCCGGCGAAAACCGCTTCCTTCGCCATCAGCGGTTCACTTCCGTGGAAGATCAGCTGGGGCCGGGCGCCCGCGGGCATGATCCCGCAAAACCAGGACTTGAGGCGTTCCAGGGCCGAGCAGACCTCCTCCGGCGTCATGGTCTTCCCGTTGCGGCGCAACTCCTCCGGCAGGTAGCAGTAGCTGCAGTTGAAGTTGCACCGGTCCGTCGGGTTGAAGTAAACGGCCGAAGGCTTCAAGCCGAAACGCAGATGCTCCATTTCCTCCCGGAAGGAATCGGCCCGGGCGCGGAGGTCGCCGAGGAGCTCCCCGGCCAGGGCCTTCCCGAGGGCATGGCGTTCGACCAGCGCCCACCAGGCCAGGTCCGGTTCGACGACGGCCACCCGGTTCGGGTCGCCGAAATCCAGGACGGCCAGACCGGGCCCGTAACCGGTGTTCGCGTACAGAGTCGAAGAACTGTGTTCTCGTGCGGTATTCATGGGTTTTCCTTACTTCAAGGCGGTCTCCGGGGTAAGCAGAATGTAATGGGACAGACCCGTTCCCGCGGAATTGCGGCAACGGCGGCGGTAAGAAATGATACGGGGTTCTTTCGTCATGTCTTGCTCCTTTCACGGTTTGTACGGTGCGCTCCAATAAAAAAACCCGGACAAGCCGCGCTCTCGCGCATGGCTTTCCGGGTTCCCTTTACCATCCGGACCCCGTCCAGGCTCTCCTGCAGGTCTTCTGACTCTCGGATCGACTGGGGATCTGCGGCCTTCCCTTCGAGGTGAACCCCGAAAGTGACCGAGCCTTCGCTCAGGGCAAATCCCCATCCCCGATCACAGCGGCGGGACCATCACGGAATTTCACCGTGTTCCGGGATGCAGGAAAACGACGGATTCTGAACTGCGTCTTTTACATTGCCCAAAGAAGTCGACCGTTGTCAAGCGTTTTCAGGAAGGCCGAAAGGCCGGTCGCGGCCGCGGACGATCGTTTTGGCGCGGGGACACGGCATGACACGTCCGCCGCGCAATCCGGCGAGCCGGCGTTGTGTGATTTCGAAGGCAATTGCCCACGGCGCCCGCATCACCCGCGAGGCATTAAAACAGACTCACCCGGGGATTTGTTTCCCGGGTAATCGGCATCGGAGCGGAACGGAGCCCTCCCACCGGTTCCTTCAAGCTTTGGGTTTTTCTTGACGGGCACCTCGCCGGTTACGGCTTCAACCGCCGCCGCCGGGGGGGGCCGGATCACTCGGTCCGGCGTGCATGGAGGCATCAATCATCGAGGAAGCAAAAAGGATCGCGCTCGCGGAAAATATCCAGTCCGAAGCTGTGGGAGACCGCGAGGCAGCCTCCACAGGCGGGTCTGAGGGCACAGGACCGGCAGGCGCCGGACCCCTCCCGATACCGGCGAGCTTCCCTGGAATCGTAGACGGCGGCAATGCCGTCACGGGCGACATTTCCGATCCGGGATGGGAAGTTGCGGCAGGCATGCGTTTCCCCGTCCGCAAGGACGGCGATGGAGTTGAAGGCGGCTCCGCACCCGTACCCGGAACAGCCTCCGAAGAGGGAAAGGCCCCGCTTGCGCCGAACGATGTTGAGGAGACTGTCCTTGAAGCTGATAGTGGGATTGTCCTCGGATGCGTCCGCAAAGGCCTCCAAAAATGCGGCGAAGTCATCGAGAGCCGGCAGGTCCGGATTCGGTCCGTCCTCGGATCGGCTCAGCCGTATGAAAGTGAACAGGTCCGCCCATCCCCTCAGCAGTTCGGCAAGCGGGAGAATGTCACCCATGTTGTCACGGGTCAGGGTGAGCATGACCATCGAGTAGATATCGAGATCACGCAGTATTTCAAGGAATTCCAACACATTGTCGAAGTGGCCGGTACCGTGGATCAAATCGTTGCGCTCTCGCAGTCCCTCCAGTCTGACCTGGTAGTAAATCGGCCGCTCGATGGCGACCAGTTCCTCGATCCGGCGCCGCTCCACGGGATTGCCCAGGATGGCGAGGATGAAGTCGCGTTCGGCCGCCGCACGGTACAGATCCCCAAATCGTGGATGCAGGAAGGGATTCCCGCCGGTGAAAGAGACCTGTCCGCGCACCCCCCGGTTTCGACAGAATTCGTAGAAATCATCGAGAATGCTCACGGCCTGCGACAGCTCCAGCTCCGGCCGGCCGTCGCGTTCACGGCAGTCGCGGCAGTGAAGATCACACGCCTGCGTGATGTGCCACTCAAGGGTGAAAACCGAGCAGGAGGAGAAATCTTCTTCCGTGGTGCCGGTGAGGGGCAGGACGGGAAAATTGGATGGATCACGCCTGATGGACGAAGGCGGAGCCAGGAGCAGACCTCTTTTTATCGCATGATCCAGAAGGGCGTCCACCACGTAAACCGCCACTCCCGCCCTTGAAGCGGCTTCGCGAGATGGAATCTGCTCCGCAACCAGCTTGAGCGCCATCAGGTCTTCGTCGTGGGCCGGCCGCGCCGTGATTCGACCGTTTTCCGGGTGCCGCCAGACGAGCACGAATTCTTCGCGGTTTTCAGGGAAAACATCGGTGCCGTCCACATTGAGGCGAAGCAGCGAGGCGAGGTTGCTCCAGGAAAGACGCAGCAGAGCCAGAGCGGGGTTCACCGCAAGCTCGCAAGCCGGCCGCGAAGCTTCGACGTCCACGTTGCTCACCGTGTGGAGTGCAAACTCGAGCTTCCCCAATTCCGGCAGAAAAGCGGGAAGCGCAAGTTCCCGGACCAACCGGCTCAGGCTCTTTGGAAACGTTGCCACATCCGTAACGTTGTCGCGGGTCCGTTGAAGACTTGCCCAGGCTTCATCGTCCAGGAACTCGCCGCACGCGGGATATGTCGCTTCGATCATTCGCCGATATGTTTCGTCCACCCAAACGTCCTTGTGTCCTGGGGCTCCCCCGCAACTCCCCCACAATCATTGAAACGGCATGAGCGAAACACCCTTCATACAATTCTGCATTCAAGATGAGCGCATTGGGCGGGAGGGCATACAGCCTTCTCCTACGCCTGACGGCACATCGATCCGCAGGGGCGGGGTTTATCCCCCCGCGTCACCTCCCGATGGGCGGGTGTTGTGTCATCTTGAACGCACCCCGGTATCAGTCGGCACCTGCCGCGGGGCTACCGGGGGCCGGCGGCGCACGAAGGCCGCTCCACCGTTCCCCGTATGCGGGCGATTGACGCCGGGAAGACCGCGGTTTCTCGCCACCGATGCACGCTTCCATGAACGGGAGCAGATGATACTCCTCACCTACTAAGGTCGGCTGAAGCGGATTTCCAATTAAAGCAAAACCTTACTGAAACAGTTGGACCTGCGTTCGCACGGGCGGGTCGCGGACCGGGAGAGCGCGGCGACATTCCCAGCAATAAGCTGTAAATCCAAGCAGTTAAGTCAAGACACAAAACATCGCTGCATTCACGAAAAAAACTCCAATGCAACCGCCGAATCGTTGATCGGCGTCTTCGGCGCCGTTCCCTCGTTCCGCGCTTCCGAACGCAAACCGCCATCAGGGCGGCAATGGCGGGGCAGAGATGCACCCGGCCGGAAACGCACCCTGTTTCCTTATTCTTGGGTATCGAGAGATTCGGTCGCCTCGGCGAGGATGCCCGACTCGACGCGGGCTCTTGAGCGGGGCGTTCGAACGCGTGAGGCCGGCGCGTCCCGCCGGGCGTCGCGACGGGCGGGAGGAGAAACGAAGAACATCGTCCGGACCCGGTCCGTGCCCAACCCGGAGCCCGGCCAATCTTTTCGGGAGACTTCAATTGCGGAGTTTCCGTGCCGTCGGCACCGGGAATTATTCGGCCGCTCCAACCGGGGCGACCGTGCAACCCATGGACATGCTTTCCCCCCGGCAACCGGGCCCCCATACCCTAGAACAAGGCCCTGGTGAATTCCTCGGGATCGAAGGGCCGCAGGTCATCCAGGCTCTCGCCGATGCCGATGTAGCGCACGGGGAGCTGCAGCTCGTCGGAAATGGCCACGATGATTCCTCCCTTTGCGGTACCGTCGAGCTTGGTCAGAATCAGGCCGGTAACCCCGATTTCCTCCTTGAAGAGCCGGGCCTGGGATAGTGCGTTCTGACCGGTGGACGCGTCCAGAACGAGCAGGATTTCGTGGGGGGCCGACGGGTCTTTCCTGTTGACCACCCGTTGGACTTTCTTCAGTTCTTCCATGAGGTTCACTTTGGTATGCATCCGCCCGGCGGTGTCGAGCAGCACGATGTCCATCCCCCTGGAGACCGCGGCGTCCATGGCGTCGAAAGCCACGGCCGACGGGTCGGACCCGCTCTTTTGCTTGACCACCGGAACGTTGACCCGCTCCCCCCAGAGTGAGAGCTGCTCGACGGCGGCCGCCCGGAAAGTGTCCCCCGCCACGAGCATCACCTTGAGCCCCTCACTCTTGAACTGGTGGGCGAGCTTGCCGATGGTCGTGGTCTTCCCGACACCGTTCACTCCGATGATCATGATCACGAAGGGACGCGCCGAACGCGGATCCCAGGCGGAACTCTCCACCGAAAGGATCCGGGTGATCTCTTCCCTCAATTGATCGCGCAGCTTCTCCGGGTCCTTGAGCTCCTGTCTCTTGATCTTGTCGGCGACATTTTCCAGGAGCAGTTGAGTGGTCCGCACGCCTAGGTCCGACGTGATGAGAACCTCCTCGAGCTCATCGAGCAGGTCCATGTCGATTTTCTTACGGCCGAGGACCAGCCGGTCCATGCGGTTGATGAACTGTTCGCGGGTCTTATGCAACCGGTCCCGCAACCGTGAGAAGAATCGCCTTTTCCCGGAAGCGGCTTCCGCGCCGGCTCCGGTTTCATCATCCGCCCCAAAGACCGCTTCTTCAACTTCCACCGGGGATTCATCGGGCTCCTCCCCGGCGAACGGCGCGATGTCGAGCACCTCTGCCGGTTCGACCCGCACTTCCTCCTTCCCATCCGGAACGGCCTCCTCGGCGGGCGCGGTATCGAGCGCAGCTTCCGGCTCGGCCCGCACCCCTGGCGCCTCCATTTCCACCGCGGCTGTCGGAGCGGACCCTTGCTCGGCCGCCTCGGGCTCCGCCTCCGCAGTCGACGGCAGCTCGGCCTCCGGCTCCCGATGCTCCTCCCGCGGAACCTCGGCCGTCTTGCTTTTGCGCCTGAACCATCTGATCATGTTTGCGGCATTCCTCCCGACACGGGCAAATCATGGAAAACGGCATTCGAGCAGGCGGACCGTTCCCCCCGTCCCTCCGGGTGAAATCTCCCCGGCCCGGTCCAAAAGCATGGAAGGTTACGGTCGTTCAGCCTGCCCGCGCCATTCATGAATCACCTAATCGTCGTAATTTTTCCCATCTTTCGCCTTCTTGGTCGCCCGCTCACGGATTTTGCTCTCGGTCCATTCAGCCGGATCTTCCATTCGGGTGCCCTTGGGACCCAGATCGTAGGAACCCGCCCGGAGAATGGCATCGATGGCCAGCGGCGCGGTATCCCTGGCATTGAACACATTGGTGAGCAGCTCGTAGACGAAATCTTCCACGCCCTTCGCCATCCTTTCCCGTATTTCTCTGGGGAGACCGAAGAGCTTATTCTCGAAAGGAAGGTTCAGTTTCTTGTAGTCGCCCTTTTTCAGCCCACTGTTCTTGGCATGCGCCACCATTTCAGCCCACATCTGATCGGTCATGCCCTGGTCCGACAATTTGACGAACTCCCCATTCTCGTCCAGGAAGGCATTGCCGTATTCGTTCACCTTCACTCCCCACGTGAGCATTTGCAGGGCTGTAGCGACATTGGCCTTGGTGGTGCGGGTTTCCTGAGCAATCTGCCTCAGGCGTTTCGAATCGTTGCCGGAAGTGCCGTGCTGAGCCCCTGAAACCTTGTACTTGGCCAGAGCGTTGTGGATCTCCACCGTCAAGGGCACCTGTATGCCCGCCGCACTCTCCTCTATGCCATGGGTCGTGCCGTTGTTCAGTGCGATCCAGTCCGGAAAAATGTCGTGGGCATTGAGACCTCGAATGAGGAAAAGCGCCTCGTCAACCGTCGAAAGCCCTTCCTTTCCCTTGATTTCACCGACTTCGGTTTCATACCCCGCCCACTTGGGAACATAAGGATTCAGAGCAATATTGGCCAAAAGGTTCTCGTCGTCGGCAAGGTGCGAGGCGTCGATGGCGATGGAGGTAATGCCCGCATCGAACATGGACGGGATCTCCATTTTGGCCGCTTCGACGTCCCGGGCACTCTGGATTCCGTAATGATCGGCGTGGACGGCCACGGGCACGGTTATGCCCAGTTCATTGCAGACGGCATCCACCTGCATCGCCATGTTCCAGAAGTTGGTCGCGCAGTAGGCCTTGGCTCCGCCCTCGGATTTGGCGATCTCGATAATGATGGCTGCATTCGCGCGTTGCGCGGCCCGCAGCGCCCCTCGGATGACGAAATGGCTTCGGCCGTTCGCCGCAATCGTCATGGCCTTTCCTTTTGCCGTCATGGCCCGATCGATCACCTTGCCGCTGACAATCAGCGCCCTGGAGTTGGGGAAGAGCCTCACGATATTGGGGGGACGCCCGATTTCAAGTGCCTTTTGAAACGACATGCCAATCCTCCTTTCCTTTCCGGCTGCCAATGGCAGAACTCCCTGATTTCAGTTGCACCTATGCTTGTTTGATTTCAAAAAGGTTTCCGTCGTCATCGCCGGCGAAAGTGATCACCGAACCTCCTTTGGGAACCTGTATGACCATCACGTTCAGGCTTTTACATCGTTCGAGAAATGAACCCATATCAGTCACTTGAAGACAAACATGGTCGATACTCCGTTCATTGCCCCGATGACGATTGTACATGAAGATCTCGAAATGGACGTATTCATTCTTATAGTCAAAAATCGTCAACTCGGAATCAATGTTGAATATCTTCGAAGAAAGTGAGGAAGTCAAAATCTTTGGTCCTGACTTTTGACATCCGAGAAGACTTTTGTAGAACTTATCGGCATTTTCCTCAGAGCTGCATGCGAGCGCCACATGTCTGAATTTCATCCATTTCTCCACATATAATGCAATTTTACCTAAGAAATAGATTCCCGGGTGCACCTGTTCTCATGCTTTGCGGGTGAATTCCAGCATCATGGATAATTGCGTTCAGGATGAGTGCATTGGGCGGGAGGGCATGAAGTCCTCCCCTGCGTCTGATACGGATTTGCGTTCAAAATGATACTCTAAAAGCGTGGGAGACGTATCCCCCACACCCCCTCGCCGCTTCGCGGCTCCGTGTGGCGCTGCGGCGG
>OFEK01000234.1_pt1 | contig 74227 bp, 66 predicted proteins | sample 1521131 | NCBI WGS metagenome assembly OFEK01 (sample SAMN05720209, study PRJEB24109) | activated sludge metagenome | isolation source: Anaerobic digester | place: China | collected 2015-12-16 | reverse complement strand
CCCGCTCAGGGACTTTTCAATCTACATCGTTCAATTTGCATTGTCAAGCAACTTTATTTCGCTTCCCTTCCGCGAGAACCGCTCGCCTTTCGATTTCCAGCGAACGGGGCTTTCTACACCCCCCGGCGGAACAGGTCAAGCAAAAACTTTCAAAAAACCGAATCGTCTCGATTTTGCCCTTCACGCCGCCGGAACGCGCGTCAACCGTTGCGCCGCTCCGGCAACAGAAGGCGCATTGTAGGGGGTTTGATCCGCTTGTCAAGGACTATTCCGTGACCGGCCCATTTCCGGCAAACGTCAATCCTCGCTTTTCCCCGCTTTCATCCGCCGAGCGTATCCGCTCGCTTCCATGCCGGCCACGCATCCTTCCCCCACCGCCTTTGCCATCTGCCAGGGGGGGCCGCAGATGTCCCCCGCCGCATACACACCCGGCACGTTCGTCTCCTGCTTCTTGTTCGCCCGGATGTACTGCATGGTCTCGGGATCGAGAGCGACATCGAGCTTGGTGGCCAGCTCGAGGGCGCCTTTAGCCCCCAACTCGATGAACACCCCCGTGGTTTCGATTTCCTCGCCGTTGTCGAGCACCACCTTCTCAACTCCCATAGACCCGACGATCGCTTTGACTTTTCGTCCCGAATGTTTGTGGATGGGGCTGGAATTCACCTGAAACGCCAAGTTTTCACTGACGCTCAGCTCCGTATGCACCAGGTGCACCTCGGCGGCGATGAGCAACAGAGAGAGCGCTCCGGAGCACGCCGCGCTTTCGTTCCCCACGACCACGACAACCTGGTCGCGAAAGAAGTTCCCATCGCATTCGACGCAGTAACTCACGCCCTTGCCGAGCAAGTCCCGTTCCCCGGGCACGTTCAACCGATTTCTCGAAACACCCATGGCCAGGATCAGGGACCAGGCGGTCAGGACTGCGCCGGATTCGAGCTTGATGGAGAATCTTCCGTCCTCCCCGCGCCGCAGGTCCAGCACATCCTCGTCGATGAAACGCGCTCCGAATTTCTGCGCCTGCGCCCTCCCCTGTTCGAGTATGTCCCGCCCGCTCAGGGTGGTGTCCATGCAGCAGTAGTTTTCCACGTGAGCCTTGAACAGGGAACTCTTGTGCATGCGTCCGAGGACCGCCACGGCGGCCTTTCCGCGGGCGGCGTGCACGGCGGCCTGGAGACCTCCCGGACCGCTCCCGAGAATGATCACATCAAAGTCGCGCAACTTCTCTTCCATATCGGTGCTCCTTCCTTCCATGCCGTCCGGCCGGTTTCCTTGCCGGGCATTGCGCTCCCGTCCGGCATGCCGGGTGGAAAGCGGGTTGAACGGCGCAAGTTGACTCGATCGTTCTAGGCGGCTACCATCGTCGGGTGACATACTGGCATATAAGGCCGTTCCCGCTCCGACGCAATCGCATGGTTCCCGGTTCGCCGGGGGGGGAATGGGACGCGGCCGATGAATGAGCTCGACTTCAGGTCCGGGTTCGCGCGGCACGGCAGGCAAGCGGGAAGTCCCGCCCGGCCCCGCCGCTGGGGATGAGCAGATGGACGAATCGATCGACAACGAACCGTATCCCAGGGTCACGGCGGCGCTGATCATCAGCCGGGGACGGTTTTTCATCGCGCGGCGCCCCGCGCACAAAAGCTTCGGCCTGTGTTGGGAATTCCCGGGAGGCAAAGTGGAACCGGGAGAAAGCCTCGAGCAGTCCCTGGTACGGGAAATCCGTGAAGAGCTTTGCTGGGAGATCGGGGTCCGCGAATTGTTTCAGCGCGTCAGGCATCGAAGCGAAGGTTTCTCCATCGAGCTCTACGCCTTCTGGTGCGAAATCCTCGGCGGAGAAATGTGCCTCAAGGAACACATTGCTTTCGAATGGGTCCGTCCGGACGAAATGAGCTCCTTCGCCTTCACTCATGCGGATCGGGAACTGGCGAGGCTGCTCGCCCTGCTGCCTTCCGTTTCCGGTTGAAACCGGATGCACCTCCTGGAAGACGCCCTCCATCGTCAACCGGGCGGATTCCCGGGAATGCGCCGAGAAACGGATTGCGGTGTGCAGCATTTGTTTCCTTGCCATCTGAAATCTCAGAGGTTAATAAAGATCGATTGTTCGGAGGCTGCCCATCGACCGCGCTGAAAGGCTGACCAGACATGCAGCAGAAACCGGGACTACCCACACAAATATACGAGGCATTCGCCTCCCTGAAGCTGACCCTGTTCATTTTTCTGGCCCTGGCCTTCGCATCCCTGGTGGGGACCCTCCTCCCCCAGGGCCTCACCGCGGAACAACTGGAGCAGCGTTTCAGCCCGGGGGTGGTCCATTGGATTCAAACCCTCGGCCTGCACGATCTCTACCGGGCCGGCTGGTTCCGAACGTTGTTGTTTCTGCTCTGTTTGAACCTTGTGGTGTGTACTCTGCAAAGGCTTCCCAAGACCATCAAACTGGTTCGCCACCGCGAAGAGGAAATCAAGCCGGAGAAGCTGGTAAAGTTTTCTCTTCACAGGCAACTCACCAGCGGATTGCCCTGGACGGAAACCAAGTCCTGCCTGCAGGAAACGATCAACGAGGCTTTCGGGGGCTTGAAGCCGTTTGAAGGCGGCGACAAGTCGTTTTCAGGCACTGCCGAGAAGGGGCGCTGGTCCCGGCTCATGGTCTATGGAGTTCACCTGAGCGTGCTCCTGATCCTGTTCGGCGCCATGCTCGGGTCCGTGCTCGGATTCAAGGGGTTCATGAACATTGTGGAAGGGACCTCTTCCAACGAGGTCGTGCTTCTTTCGGGGAACGAAACGCTCTCTCTTCCCTTCACGGTGCGTTGCGAAAAATTCGATGTTTCCTTCTACGATACGGGTGCCCCGAAGGAATTCCGATCCGACCTGACGATCGTTCAAGGGGGCAGGGATGTACTCAAGCACGCGCTGCTCGTAAACGATCCCCTGGAATACGATGGGATCACGCTTTATCAGGCTTCTTACGGCTCCGTTCTGAACGAAGCGGACGTCGAATTCGAAGACCTGGACAGCGGAAAAGTCCACAAGATGACGTTGCCCTACCGGGAGATCGTTACCGTTCCGGACACTCGAGACCAGGTGCAGATCATAAATTTTCAGAAGGATTTCAGCCGGTTCGGTACGGCGATCGCCATCATGATGCGAAAGGAAGGGCAAAAGGCGGCCGGTTCCTGGATACTCGCGGACAGGCCCGATTTCCACGGAAACCGGATAGAAAACTACAAGATCAAGGTGACCCGCATGGGGCAGTCTTATTACACGGGGCTCCAGGTCAAGAAGGACCCCGGCGTGTGGGTCGTGCTGTTCGGCTTCACGCTCCTGGTTGTCGGAATCGGGCTGACGTTTTACACCAGTCACCGGAGATTGTGGGTGCATGCCGAACCCGTTACGGATGCGGACGCTCTTTCGAAGGTCATCATCGCCGGAAGGACCAGCAGGAACACCGACGGATTCGAGGAAGAATTCGAGCGCTTGTGCGAACGCCTCCAGAATCGGCTGAAGCCTCAAGACAAGGGGTAAACGAACGATGATCGGCAGCTCTCTCTTGCTCAGCATCACCACCTTCGCATACCTGCTCTGCACGGTTCTTTACCTCTCCGGGGTCGTATTCCGCGCCAAGCGTTTGCTCACTGCGGGAACCCTGTGCGCGGCGGCCACCATCTTCGTTCAGACCATCGGAATCATCCTGCGCTGGGTGGAATCCTACAGCCTTGGCTACGGTCACGCCCCCCTGTCGAACCTTTACGAATCATTGGTATTCGCCGCGTGGGCGATCATGGTGATCTACCTGGTTTTTGAGTTGCGAAGCGGGCAGCGCGCTCTTGGGGTTTTCCCGGCCGTGTTCGCCTTTCTCGCCATGGCCTACGCTTCATTTTCCACCAACATCGATTCCAGGATTCAACCCCTGATCCCGGCCCTCAAGAGCAACTGGCTGATCGCTCACGTGGTGACATGCTTTCTCGGATACGCCGCGTTTGCCGTATCCTTCGGCATCAGTATCCTGTACCTGGTTGCGCGCGGCCACTCCGGCAATCCCGGAACGGCGGCGTCCGTCTCGTTGCTGCCGACTTCGAAGCAGCTGGATACATTCAACTACCAGATGGTGCTGTTTGGCTTTCTGTGGCTTTCGGTGGGGATCATCACCGGTTCGATCTGGGCCAATTCGGCTTGGGGAACCTACTGGAGCTGGGATCCCAAGGAGACATGGTCCCTGATCACCTGGCTGATCTACGCGGCACTGCTGCACTCGAGGGCCATGCAGGGTTGGAGGGGCAAGCGCGTCGCGTGGCTGTCCATTTTCGGTTTCGGCTGTGTCCTCTTCACCTATTTTGGAGTCAATTTTCTCTTGAGCGGCCTGCACAGCTACGCCACCAAGTGAACCGGAGGAAAACGCGCATGTTTGGTCTAGGTCCCCTGGAACTCTTGCTCATTCTTATCCTCGTCCTCTTTTTCTACGGTGGAAAGAAGCTCCCGTCCATCGGCGAGGGTCTCGGCAGGTGCATCACCGAGTTCAGAAAGTCCATCCGCTCGCAACCCGAACCCGAACCTGGCAAGGAATCCGCCTCCTCGCCCGACGTGTCCCGGACGAGCGGAAGCCTTCCGCCGGGAACCGGGCGGCAGGGCGAGGAGCGGGCGGAGAAGTGACGATTTCGGGGTCGTCCGAAACGGATGCGTCCTCTGCGGCGCGGAGCGCTTTTTCCCGGACCGGGCTTCTGAACGATCGGGAAATGTGATAAGATGTGTTGGAATTTCGCGGTACGCGGGCAGTGCCCCGCGATTTCCGCGTCCTGAAACGGCTCGATTCGCGCCATCCCGTTACGGTAGGGAGAGTTCTCTTTTGTCGAGCGTGGTATGTCGTCTCATCGGAACGGGCGGGCATCAATCGGTTATTCCTCCCGAAAGGTGATTCGAATACCCGTCGAGGAGTTTGTGCAATGTTTGGGATAGGGTTCGAAGAATTGCTCCTGATCCTGGCCATCGCGTTGATCGTGGTGGGGCCCAGCAAGATTCCCGACGTGGCCCGGGCTCTTGGCCGCGGTTATGCGGAGTTCAAGAGAGCGATGGACGATCTGAAGGGCACTCTCGATCAGGACGAAACGGTGCGCGGGATCAAGGAGGAATTTCAGGCTGCGCAAAGACAGATCAACATCAGCCGCACGTTCGCCCAAGCGGCCGATGCGGGCCGCACGACCGCGCAAACCGAAGCGTCCGTGCCTGTGGAGACCGTTGCGGAATCTGCCCCTGAAGCCAGGAATGGGACCGATCCGGACGCCGGCTCCGACGTGATTCCCGAGAACCTTCCCCCGGAACGCTCGGCGATCGATTCCGACCCTGTCGCGCAAACCCGTTCGGAGGCGATATCGGCTCCCGACCTCAAACCTGAACCATTCCCGGGCGAATCCGCCGAAGAACCCGCGGCCACCGGTCCCGGCGGTCCTTCCGGCGCCAAACCCCAAGTCGAGACCGAAAAATGAGCACTGACAAAATGCCCTTCACCCAGCACCTTGAGGAATTGCGCCGAAGACTCGTCATTTCGGCCATCGCGGTCGGCCTCGGCTTTATGATCTGTTACGCATTCAAGGAAATGCTCTTCGAGGTGCTGATGAAGCCATGGATCGAGGCCCTGCCCAAGGGACAGGGAGCGAAGCTGATCTACACGGCGCCTCACGAAGCGTTCTTCACGTACATGAAAGTGTCGCTCCTGGGGGGCACCGCACTGGCGGTGCCGGTGATTCTCTATCAAGTCTGGCGCTTTGTGGCCCCGGGCCTCTACGAGAACGAAAAGAAATACCTTCTGCCCATCGTTTTCGCCTCCTCCGTATTCTTCCTGGGCGGGGCAAGCTTCGGTTACTTTTTCGTGTTTCCCGTCGGGTTCCAGTTCTTCACCTCGTTCGCCAGCGACTTCATCACTCCCATGATGAGCACCCGGGAGTTCTTTTCCTTTTCCATCCGAATGCTCCTCGCGTTCGGCCTCGTGTTCGAGCTGCCGGTGTTCATGTTCTTTCTCGCCCGGCTGGGGTTGATGTCGTCGGACTATCTCCGCAAGAAAAGAAGGTACGCCATCGTTATTATCTTCATCATCGCCGCGGCGGTTACACCCAGCCCGGATGTCTTTTCCCAGTGCCTCATGGCAGGCCCGCTGATCCTTCTCTACGAGGCCAGTGTCTGGATCGTGTACTGCTTCGGAAAGAAGGAAAAGCGTTCCCGCGGCACGGAGGAGGAAACCGCCGAGTCCACCACCTAACCGATCGGGAATGAACCTGGAGGGAACACTCAGGACATGGAACACGCCATACTCGTCATCGCGACCAGGAACCAGGGAAAATCCAGGGAAATCCGGAAATACCTCGAACATTTTCCCGTGGAAGTCAGGGATTTGAATGATTTCGGCCCCATTCCCGAAGTGGTCGAGGACGGTGCGACTTTCGAGGAAAACGCGTACAAGAAGGCTCTGTTGACGGCCAGAGTCCTCGGCCTGCCGGCGCTCGCCGATGATTCGGGACTGGAAGTCGCGGCACTGGGCGGAGCGCCCGGTGTCCATTCCGCCCGGTACGCCGGTCCCGACGCGTCGGATGCCGCCAACAACGAGAAACTGCTGGCGGCCCTCTCGGGCGTGGAAAACCGGGCAGCCCGGTTTTGCTGCGTCATTTCCCTGGCGGTGCCGTCCGGTCCCGCCCTGACTTATGAGGCCTTCTGCGAGGGCACTATCCTGTCCGCTCCGAGAGGGGACAACGGTTTCGGCTACGACCCGCTTTTCTACCATGCGCCGGCCGGGAAGACCTTCGCGGAGATGAGCCTCGAGGAAAAGGCCAAGGTCAGCCATCGAGGCCGGGCACTGCTGGAATTGCAGCGCGAATTCGACAAGGTGCTCAAGTGGTTGCATGCCAGGACCGCCGACGAGAATCTGCGCCGCGGCATCGGAGATGACATGTGTGTCACGGGGGAAGACCCCCGGGGCCGGAGCCGAAGATGAAATGAGAAAACGTTTTCCCTGCCCTTCACCGGCGCAAACCGCCTGGAATCGGACGTACGCAGCGAAACACAAAAACCGTCGTCGTCATTCATTTCAAGCGTCATGTTCGCGGGACGCCAAGACCGTGAAGATGTGCCTTGCCGTGGGATTTCCCCGGGAAAAGCGCCGGACCTTCCGGGCGACTCGTGATGTACAGTCCCGCGGAGAGTTTCGCTTTTCCGCGTCGCGGGCTGGTTGACGGGAGTCGTGAGATGAAGATGAATCGAATGGATTCAGCGCATCATGCGTCGGTTGCCGGATGCATCGCTCTCTGTTTTTTCTTTGTCGGCGTCCTGGCGGCTCCGCTCGCCGGTTTGGCGGCGGAAGCCAAAAAGGACAACATCCTGTTCAAGGTCGCGTTCGGCGCATTGGTGGGAACCGAAACCGGCATGCGGTTGGAGCCGGTGAGAAACAGCACCATCCTCAAGAGCGGCGACAAGTTCAAGATGATGCTCGAGATGGATAAGAAGTGCTATCTATATGTAATCTATAAGAATTCACAGGGCGAGATGAGCCTGCTCTTTCCGTACGGCATCGAGCAGTTCGAGACGAACTACCAGACTTCCAGGAAATACTTTCTGCCTCCCCGCGAAGCCTGGTATGAACTGGACAACCGCACGGGCAGCGAAACGTTCTACGTGATCGCCTCCAGCCAGAGGCTCCGGGACGTCGAGTATCTGTTCACCCGGTACGATTCGGCCGAACCCTCAAGAAAGCGGGGCATCGCTTTGCAGGTGCTATCGGCACTGGACAGAATCCGCGCGGAAAATCGCGACTACACGATCGTGGCCGAAGCCCCGCTGACATCCGACACGACCACTCGAGGGGTGGAGCGATCGCAGGGCGCAGACCCCACGGACATCTCTTCCCTGGCGACACAGATCCGCGCATCCGACTTCTACTCGAAAACGTACGTCATCGAACACCGCTGATGGACCGGAGGAGAACTTCATCGCCCCCCGGCGGAAGCGGCGATCCTTCGGGGGCAAGCCACGGGGCGGTCCTGCCGCGAGCCGCAGCACACACCGGCATCGACACGGTGTGGCTATTTCCCCGAGGGCACCTCACACGGCGTTTCTCCGACGGAACCCGGCCCCGCCAAAGGCCGAAAACACTTTTTCGTCCCCCCGCACACCGGGCATTTCCATGAATCCGGGAGGTCTTCAAAAGGCGTGCCCTTGGGGATTTTCCCCTTCCGGTCTCCCCTGTCCGGATCGTAAACATAACCGCAGTTGACCGTCTGGCATCTCCACATCTCTTCCGGTTTCGACATATGATCTCCTCATTCCGGCAAACCGTTCCTGCCATCCATCTCCAAAGCCCCATCGAGCCGCACCCGCCCACTGCCCGGCACCGAAGGCGACGGCCCGCCCCCCGCTCTCCGACGAACGTCGCTCCGCGCGTATCGGCTGACGGGACCGGACGGCCCGGCAGCGGGCTTGCCGGTCCTTCGCGGGCCCCCCGGTGCGAAACCATGGACCGGCACAGACTGGAATCCCTACCCCTTGCCACGTTCCGGCATCGAGCGGCGCCTGAGGAGTATTCTGCGGTCCTCGGCGACCACCACTTCCCAGTCGTGCCTCAGCGTCCCACTGCACACAATGATCTTCCGTCCGACTTCCAGCCGGTTCGGGCCGAAAACCGGCACCCCGTTCCGGTGCATGGCTCCCTCCGTCTTTTGAACCCCTCTGCCGTAAGGATATTTCAACAACAAGAACCGTGCCAATGCATCGGCGGCAGCGCCATTTCATTAAAATATTGCAATTCCAACATGTTATGAAATATAACCGGTGCATTTCGCCGGCAGGGCCGCACTTGAATTGAGACAGTCCTGAGACACTCCGAAAGGTGATGGGGCCGTTTTGTGGAGGTTCCGAACGCCGACGGGCGGGAAGGCGTCTCAGGTTTGATTTCGAGACACACCTGTCTCACGACACACAGCAGGCAGACGATGGGGAAGTTTGTTGCGAGACAACGGAGCCACGGGATCGGCGCGAGCGAGCGGAATCCCGGCATAGGTGAGCCTTCGTCCGCCGATGAGACGGCGCAAGCCGGGCTCACCTTTCGAGGAGAAAGTGCACCGGCTGGATGCCGAAGGCGACCGGATGAGAGCTCTTGAGGATATTCCTGACCAATTCGCCTGTTCCCGGGTTCTTCTCGTCGAGATCGATGATTTCTCCTCCAACGAATTCGCCCCGGTCGTTTTTCCTGACGACGACGATACGCGGAAGCGTCCTTTCACGCCCGTTGGGATAGTCACAGACGACCCCCATGTCCCCCGTGTCGAGATGAAGGAGGGTGCCGATGGGATATACGCCGAGCATGCGGGCGAACGCCTTGAGCAGAATGGGATCGAACTCCTCCCCCGCTTTTTCCGCCATCATTCTGACCGCCTCGTCCGGACTGTAGGCATACCTGCGATACGCACGGGGGGACGTCACCGCATCGAAGAAATCCGCGATGTGCAGAATTCGGCCGAAGAGGCTCACCCTTTCTTTCGAAGGCATCTTCGGATAACCGGAAAGGTTGTGATTCAGGTGGTGTTCGAGCGGCGCCAGGGTAATCCTCGATTTCAGATCGTGAGAGGCATGCAGTTTGAGAATCTGCCGGGCACTCCACAGGGGATGCTTCTCCATTTCCGCCCGTTCCACCTCATTGAGCTTGCCCGGTTTCTTGACGATTTCCGGGGCGATCTCCACCTTTCCCAGGTCATGGAAAAGGCCGCATATTCCCAGGTGAACCTGGGAGCTCCTGGACAACCCGATGCGGTTGCCCAGACATATGGAGAGCACGGCCACATTGACGGAGTGCCCGTAAGTATAGTCGTCGTAATCCTTGATGGTGCTCAAGCCCATGAACAGAGCCTCATCTTCCTGGACCAGGTCGACCATATTCTGCACAATGCGTTGCGCCTTCCACACCCCGACACTCGCTCCCCTGGACAGTTTCCTGGTGATTTCGCAGACCGCGGCTCTGGACCGCAGGTAGGTTTCCCGGACTCTTTCCTTGACGCGGCTTCGTTGGTGGGGTTCATCGGTTTTGACCGCATCGAGGACATCCACCCAGCCGATACCCCTCTCATCCCTCACGCGCCGGGCCAGCCAGTCCCAATCCCTGTTGTCCCCGAGCGATTCGACCAGGAGCCGATGGAAGGAAAGGATTTCGGTGGCCGGCGCCTTTTCCATGTGACTGTGAAACACGAATCCCACAGGACCCTTCCGGGCGAAGGACTCAATCAATCCTTGAAAATAGAGACCCGTCCCGTGATGGTATCGAACCCTGGTCCCCTGCACGAAGAGTTGCCCATCGGAGAGAATGATCGTCAGCCCTTCTTCGGTCATGACGCCTTCGGCGGACGCGAGGAGGAGCGCGAGGCACCTTTTCACAACCTGGTTGTTGTCCTCGTAGAGCCTGATGACCTGAATCATCCGGAAAAAGGCGATCAGGAACTTCTCTTCTCGAAACGCAACCCGTGAAGTTTGCCGGGCAAGGGTCATGACCGTTCTCCCGATGCGGACATCCGTGCCGACCGAACCGCCTGCCTGACGCCGGGGAACGGGCTGCGGGAAGCTTCTTCGAGCACCTGTTCGGCATCCTTGCTGCCAAGCGCGAGCAAGCCCGCGGCCGCGCCCTGTCGTCCGACGGATTTGAAACACATCCCGAGCCGATTTCCCTGCACAAGCATCTTGCGAAGAAATATCAAAGCCTTGGAAGAACCGCACGCCCCCAGGGTCCTGAAGCACTCCAGCGCAAAACCCTTTTCAAGTTTATGAAAACCCGGCGATGAAATGGTGTTCATCAGGAGCGCCTCGGCTTGCTCGCATTTGCGCGATCCGAGGTAATTCAGGAGGGTCCTTCGGACAACGCTGCTGTTGCGGTTGATCAACCGGAAGACCCGGTCGGGGCACCAGGCCTTCATCCTGCCCAGCGCACCGATCACCTGGCCGGGCACCGCGTCCGAGGGATGATCGATCATGCCGAGGAGAATCGTGACGGCGCGCGGCCCCCCTACCCCTGCCAGCAAGTCGATGAGCACCATGATCTCGTTGTCGCCCGCCTGTTTGAGCATCCGTTCGATAGGGGTCACATCGCGCCTCGCCAGCGTGATGATCGCCTCCGTCAGCATCTCTCGGGCCTGAGGCGACCACACCGCCATCAGAATCGGGACAAGTGCTTGAATCGACTCCGGCGGCAAAAACTCGAGGCACTCCCCGATCTGCCTCAGTTGCGACCGGTCGGCGTCGGCGGAGCCTTTCATCAGCACTTCGAGGGAGTCGCGTGACGACAGGGAATGAAACAGTCCGTCGACCTGCTCCGACACCCAAAGTCGATCGGCACCGCATTGGCTCCGCAGGTTGTGAAGTGTCTTGAAAATCCTGATGACCACTTCGAAACGGGAGATCGAGAAGGCTTTTCTCACCTCTTCCTGTATGTATTCAAGAACGGCCGTGAACAGACTTTTCTCTTCCTGGTGTTCGAGGATGTCCACAAGCGTCTTCAGAAGCTCTTCGGTCGGGTCAAGCTCTTCTTCCCTCTCGACCGTTTCACGCAGGGCCGCTCTCTCTTCGGCACTCAAATCCTCCACGCCGTAGCCCACTGCAGGAAACAGCGGTGATTGAAGGTCATGTGCAGCCGAAGCCTCACTGAGCAACGAGGAAAAGGGCTGTGGTGAGCCGGGGGCGTCGAACGGAGGCCCGCCCTGTATGGTCCCGCTCTTGAATGGGTTGAATTCGGGCCGCTGCCCGGCCCGGGCGATTTCTTCCCTTGCCGCTCCCCCAAGGGAGGGGTCGTCAATGGCGGTCACATCCAGGATGCTGTTCACGGCCTCGAACTGAATGTGCGGCAGATTGGAATCCCAGAGTGCGGATACGAGGTCCTCCTCCGCGTCCACCGAGAGCCTGGTGTAGCGGTGGAAGATTTCAATGAGCCCTTCCACCTCCCAGGGTTCGATCCCTTCCTGGAACTCCAGCCACCGAAGGCCGTCGCAGTAAAGGAGGAAGGCGAATTCGCCCGAAGCTTCGCCGTCCTTGAAGATGATATCGCCGTTGTAGAGGAAGTGGTTCTTCCCGATCTCAAGCGTCAGTGGACCGTAGGTGTCCAGGAACCGGGCCAGATTGGTCTGGAACCATGCCAACGACTGCTGTCGGGTGGGATTGCTCTTAGGAAACATGGAGTGCATCTTGATGACGCGGACCAGCGAATCCATTATGGCCCTGGCCGCCTTTGCTTCCTTGAACGCGTAGTGTTTTTCCAGGTCGTGATCATCCATACCATCCGCCTCTGGAATGCCGTCAAAGCGATCGCCCGGCAACACCGCGCCGCATGCCGCCGATCATGATCCGGTACCGACACGACTCGATGATGATGTCTTTCTTCGAAGCATGGAGTGTAGTGCGTGCGGATTCAGCCGTGTGGAACCGCATTACGGACCCGTGACGGGGCCTGAGCCGGAGACCGCGGCGCCTTCCCCGACACGCGCGGCTCGAAGAAGACCCGGCATGCCCCCGCGGCCGCGCGGAATCTTCCCCTTCCCCGGCAGGCGTGAAGGACGGGGCCCCCCGGAATCACAGCCCCCCCCGCCGGCAGGAACAGGCTGACCGTGACGACCGCTCCGCTTCGGAGCCCGCTCATCCTAGGTCCGCCTCTTCCCGATTGTCCAACTGTCTCTCATATTCCGATATCGATATTGGCACGGCTGTGTCGCACAGCGGCCTATACTAGCTCAAGATCCGCCGGCACTCAAAGAAATTGCCGCATCGCGCTGCAATTATGGTGATTTTTTGCGGATTTCGTGATAGCGCGCTTGGCGAAACATCGACCGGGGACCTTGTGACGAAAACGGGAGCGAGACCGGCCGGTGGTGGTCCGTTCGGTGAAACAAGATTCGTGAGACGGCCGGATGCGCCGCTGCAGTCTGCATTGGCTCGCTTCGGGCCACACTGACCGCTTTTCGGGGCGTCAATGCGTTGCGCCGCAAACCTTTCGTTCCATCCGGTCCGGTCCGGAGCTCGAAGGATGCGGTGACTTTCAATTTTTCACGGGCCGTCAGGAGCAAAGAATGAGCGATCTTCAGTTGGAACAGCGAACCGTAAAAAAAGTTTTTTGGCGTCTGATGCCGTTCCTGGGCCTGCTGTACATCGTCGCCTTCCTGGACCGTGTCAATGTGAGCTTCGCCGCGCTGTCGATGAACAACAACCTCGGATTCAGCAACGCCGTTTACGGATTCGGGGCGGGTATATTTTTCGTCGGCTATTTTCTGATGGAGGTGCCGGGCAACCTGATCATGGCCAAAGTGGGGGCCAGACTGTGGATCGCCCGGATCCTGGTCACCTGGGGCATCATTTCCGGTTTGACCGCCTGGATTTCAACCCCCCTGGAATTCTACATCGTCCGGTTCCTGCTCGGAGTGGCGGAAGCGAGCTTCTTCCCCGGCATCATCTATTATCTGAGCACGTGGTCCCGCATGAAGGACCGTGCAAGGGCCGTGGCGTTCTTCATGATGTCTTTGCCGCTCTGCAACATGGCGGCCTCCCCGTTATCGACCTATCTTCTCGGCATCGATTGGATGGGTTGGCCGGGCTGGAGGTGGCTGTTCATCCTGGAGGCCGTCCCTTCTGTGATCCTTGGCATCATCACTCCGTTCTACCTGACCAACCGGCCCGAGGACGCCAAGTGGCTGGACGATGAGGAACGGTCCTGGCTGGTGAGCGCCCTTGCCCTCGAACGGGCCGCAAAGCTGGAAAAGAAGAGCTATACCGTCCTGCAGGCGTTCGCCGACCGGGATGTGCTGATACTCTCCGGGGTCTATTGCGCGTGGATTTGCGGTTTCTACGGGGTGACCCTGTTCCTGCCCATCCTGGTGAAGGCCCTGTCGACGAATCTGAGCAACCAGGCGGTCGGTGTGTTGGTGATGGTGCCCTATGTCTTCGCTTTTTTCGCCATGTACTTTATCGGACGGCATTCGGACAGGACAGGCGAGCGCCGCGGTCATGCCGTCGCCGGCCTGTTGACCGGGGCGGTGGGGCTGGTGGGCAGCGTTTTCCTGGCCGACATCAGCGTGCCCGTATCCATGGTCTTTTTCACCATTGCGGTCATGGGCATCTACGGCGCCTTCGGTCCCTTCTGGTCCATTCCCTCCTCTTTCCTCGCCGCCACCGCTGCAGCCGGAGCAATCGCCATGATCAACAGCATCGGCAATCTCGGCGGATTCATCGGCCCCTATGCCATGGGGACCATTCATGACGCCACCGGTTCCTTCACCGGGGGAATCCTGTTCCTGGTCATCTGCCTCCTCGCGGCCGCCGGGCTGCTCATGATGCTGCGTAAAACGGGGCGGTGAGGCCACGTCCGGCAAATACGGGGCAGACGCCGCGGCCGGTCCGACAGGGACAAGGACATGGTATGCGCAGACGTCTTCCGGGGCCGCAACGACAGTTGTCCTTCGCGGCAATCCCCGAGGGCGAGGAACAATGATTGCCCCGTAACATGCCGATATCCAAACCTATTGCCCGTGATGTCGCACCTCCTTGTCGACCGATTGGGATTGACTCAACATAAGCATTGGATTAGCTTACCCATAACATCTTCCAGCAACTCGCTCCTGTCTCGCCGGTCTGCCGAAGCGTGGGACCGCAGCCGCGGCGATGCCGGCGAAGCCGCGTCCGGCACGGCATTGCCGCCAACCTTCGCGCGCGAAGATGGTTTGCATGTTTCGCTGAACGCCGTTTGTGCGGGCAATGTCGCCCGGATTTGTTCCCGTACTTTCGCCGGAGTTCCCGTAACCGTTTCCCCGGTCGATCTTTCCGGCGGGGATCGGTCCGTAGCCGATCCCGTTGTCATCTCCATTTGACAGCAGATGGAGCCCTATCGAACATTTATTGATCTGCTGATCGCATCAGAGGCAACAGCCAATAAAAGGCAGTACACCGAAACCAATGATTATTTATAATCAGATATATCAAGATCTTCATAGACTGACTCGTGTTGCGGCCATGTTGCTGAATCGATCTACGATGTATAATATAGATCATCCATACGTCAACCAATCCATCGACTCCTTCTATTTTACAATCGAGCCTATTCTCAAGTCCACTTCCCCCGTTGTTCTCATGATGATTCGCGATCAGTTCTATATCGATGAAGTGCCGTTCGACCGTGGAGGCAACGTCCAAAGGATCATTTCACATTTCAAGAAACTGGGGGTGCAATCCATTTCATTCGAAAGCGGTCTCGGCCGGAACGAAATCAGGACTTTCCTTGAGGTATTCACGTCGACGGACACTTATCCCGGTGCTGACGCCATGAAAAGCGCGCTTGGGCTCAAGGGCGTGCGACACGTACGGATCAATCACGTGCTGTTCAAGAAGGTCACCGAGGACGACGAGGTGATTGCGCGCGGCGCGCTGAAGAACCTTACTCCCGCAGTCTCGGATGAAGAACAGAGCAAATCGAAGAAACTCCTGGTGAACCTGGTACTCGAAAGTCTTCTCGGAGAAGAGCTCAGGGAGACGATCACCATGGAGAAGCTTCTGAGAAACCCGGCAGGGTTGTCGAAGACCATGACCGAAACCGATCTCGAGAGTTCCAGGAGAGGCGACGTGCAGGGCGGACATCCGGGGTTGGTCCTGGTGCACCAGATCGAGTACCTCGGAGAGCAGATCGGCAAGACTCTCCAGGAGGCCGGGACATCCGATCTGCACTCGATGGCCGCGGCCCTTTTTGAGATGAAGCAGCGATTGTTGGAGGGCATCGAGACCCACAAATCCCTGAACGTCACCTATCCCAACGAGGAGACGATCGTTGCCCGGGTGAACGAGATCACCGACGGCGTCGTTCTTCGAATCGTACGGGACGAGTACGATGCGGGGAAGTCGACCACCGCGAGAGTGGCCCAGATCGTGCGCCGCCTGGTCCCGGACATCCGGGAGCTCAAGCGTCTCATGCCCGGAATCAGGGCGGCCCTCATCGAGGAAGGGATGCCTCTCGCGGAATACCTGCTCTTCGTTCAAGCGCTCGGCAAGGAGCTTCAGAGCGAGGAACTGGCGGGCATTCTCCAGGAAAGCGCCGAGGAGATCGGCCTGGACGGAGAGACGCTGATAGAGGAAATCAAGAAGAATCCCGGCCGGGCGGCGGAGCTCATCGTGCTGGCTTCGGAAATTCGAAGGGGTTCGGGGGACGAGCAGGCGTTGGTCGATCTGCTCGTTGATTACGTCGAACGCTTGGGCGTCAAACTGACGACAGACGACGCCCAACGGGATGAGGAGGTGGGAGAACAGCACCTTCGCCGGATCATTTCGTCTCTCGAGTCGAGCATCCTGGGACGATTGAGAAAGGTCGACCTGAAAAGCGATCTGCTGGAACGTCTCGAGGAACGGTTCAACAAGCGCATGGACGATATCCTCGAAAAAGTCAAGCTCGACTGGCTCCGTTCCCATTCGGCCGCCCTGAGCAAGGATTTCCGAAAGGACCTGAGCGTCCTGCAGCTCCTGGAACAGAGTGTCGGTGAGAACGACGACCTCGCGGAGATCCTGGAGACGGTCCGAACCAAGGTCCGGGCCGGGGAAATGGATGAAAACGACTTCGGGCAAATCTATGCGGAGATCGGTCGGCAACAGGCGAGTCGCGCGGCAGGGAAGAAACAGAGGATGCCCACAGGCATTCTGGATATGCCGGACCTCAGGTTGATACTCGAAAAAGAGATCGCAAGAGCGAGACGCTATGGTATACCATTCTCCACGCTCTCCTTCTCCCTGGTAAGGGTGCTTCCCGCGACTTGCGGGGCCCCGGGAAAGGTCTCGTTTCAGCTCCTCGTCGCGGCCATTCTGGAGCAGATGGCGACCATTGCGCGAGACGCGGACATCGTCGGCGAACTGGGCAGGAACAGGTTCGTCGTGCTTCTGCCAATGACCGGAGACGGGAACGCCCGGTCGGCCCTCGCGAGATGCTTGCGATTGCTCCATGAGACCTGCCTTGACATCGACGGGATGCCCTTGAAGGTCAGAGTCGCCGGAGTGGTGACCAGCTATGACTTGATTGCCACACCCAATGTCGATGCGTTTGTCGAAACCTTGACGAATCGACTCGCCCAGATGGAAAGAAGGATCAGGAACCTTCAAGTTTACTTCTGACCGCGCCGGGTGCCGAAGGGCGTCGTGAGGGAATGCGCCGCGTACCGGACCGGCACGGGAATCGAGGGTGAACCGGAGTAGCCTCCATGAAGCCGGTTGCCAAAAGACGCAAAGAAAACATCCGGTGGTATCTCGAGCATATTTCAGACGGGCCCGGCAAGTGGATGGTTCCCATCGAAGCGTCCCCCTTCGTCATCGGACGCGACGGTGACTGCAGCCTGACGTTGCAGTCCAAATGGGTGTCGCGGCATCATGCGGAAATCCACAAGAGCGGCGACATCCTCTGGATTCGCGACAGGGGGAGCACCAACGGCACCTACGTCAACCGCAAGAAGATCCTGAGCGCGGAATTGCTCGAACCCGGCGACATCCTCACCTTCGGCAAATTCGAGTTCCGTATCAGGAGTGTGGATTCCATCCGGGACGATCCGACGGAAGTCACTTCTTCGATGGATCTCACCGAGGAACTGGCCAACCTGGCCGCCGTTGAGCCACGGCTGAGGAAACTCCTGTCCGATCGAGCCGTGATCCCGCATTTTCAACCCATCCTGAGCCTTGCCGATTCGCGTGTGGTCGGGTACGAAATCCTCGGTCGAATTCCGGAGGTCGGTTTACCCGCGAGCGCCGCCGAGTTGTTTGACGCCGCGGCCCATCTGGGATGCGCCTCCGATCTCAGCGCCCTTTTCCGTGAAGTGGGCCTGGATGTGGGGAAAAGACTCTCCGGTTCCCCGCTTCTGTTCGTCAATACGAATGCCGTCGAAATGGACAGAACGGAGGTTCTCGTGGAATCCCTTCGAAAGGTGCGCCACACGGTCCCCTCAAATCGGATCGTGCTTGAAATCAGTGAGAAGGCGATTCCGGATATCCTGGACATGGAACGGTTCAGAACGAGGTTGGCGGACCTGCAGATCGGGCTGGCCTTCGACGATTTCGGCGTCGGGCAGACCCGCCTGGTCGAGCTGGCGAAAACCCCGCCGGATTTCCTCAAGTTCGACATCTCCCTCATCCATCGTCTGCACCTGGCGCCGAAGCGGTTGCACCGGATGATCCTGACGTTTGTCAAAGCGGCCCATGATTTGGGAATCGCCACGATTGCGGAAGGGATTGAATGCATTGAAGAAAAGGATGCCTGCCGGCTGCTCGGTTTTGAATTCGGGCAGGGGTATTATTGCGGCCGGCCGGCGCCGATCCATGAACTGGCCGTCCCCTGACGATGCCGTCTCCATCAACGGCTGAAATGCCGCCGGGAGTGGAAACGGGTTATTGCCTGCTTGATTGTGGTCGCCCGCTTCTCCCCCCGGCGGCTTTTCGATGCGTGCTTTTACGGATGGCGGACAACGTTTTGGGAGAACACGCCGTTTCCGAATCCAGTGAATAACGAGGAGAGCGTCCCGCCATGTCGTCGCTCGACGGCCTCACATTCGATCACCTGGTCGGCCGCGAAATCGGCACCTCGGTGCTCCTCAAAGAGCTTGCGCGGGGGGGGATGTCGGTGATCTTCATCGCCTACCAGAGGACTCTCAAACGTCAGATAGCGGTCAAGATCCTGCCCAGGGAGTTTCTGACGCATTCGGCCGCGGAGCTCTTCCGGCAGGAAGCCGAATCGGCCGCCATCCTGTCGCACCCCAACATCGTGCCGATCTACGAGGTGGGAGAGACCGAGGACTTCCTGTTTTTTACCATGCAGCTGATAATGGGTTTGCCGCTGTCGCGCATCCTCCGGCGCACGCGGCGGCATCTGCTGCCGTCCAGGCGGTTCATTCCCCCGGGCCGGACCGTGGGAATACTCTCAAGCGTCCTCGATGCCCTGGACTACGCCCACCGACAACACATCATCCACAGGGACATCAAGCCGGCCAACATATTGATTGAAACCCACACGAACCGTCCGATCATCACGGACTTCGGCATCGCGCGGCTCTTGCGCGGCCCCAGCGTCGAAACGCCCCGGGTCGTCGGGACTCCGGTCTATATGTCTCCGGAGCAGATACTGGGCGGGCCGGTCGATGCCCGAGCCGACATCTACTCCGTCGGGGTCATGCTCTTCGAAATGCTCGCCACGGTTCTGCCGCTCCCGCCGTACGGCACGGCAACGGACTTGCTGAAACTGAAGATCGGCTTGAAGGATCAACTGTTTCAGAAAAGACCTTCCGAGTTGAATCCCTCCCTGAACCCGGAAATGGACCGGATCGTTTTCAAGGCGCTGGCCTATGAAAAGGAGCAACGCTACGCTTCCTGCCGGGAATTCATCGACGACCTCGATCGCAGACCTTGCCGCTGAATCGCTCCATTCTGTGGTGAGGCAAAGCCTTCCGAGGAGTCGCCCGGGGCAGCATTCTTGTCGGTGACCATCGCGGCGGCGGCAGCAGATTCGCCGGCAGTCCTTTTGGAAAACATCTCCTGTGGATCACATGGAAACAGGCGTGTTCCAATCTTGGAATTGTCGGGGTCGATCTATACGGAGGAACCCGTCACAGTTCAGCCCAGGCACTCAGGGAACAGCTTTCCCCCGAGGGGGTGCGACGGCTCACGGGTCATACCACGAACAAGGCTTTCGAGAGGTATTACAAGATCGACGCGGAAGAAATGAGGGAGGGATACGCGAAGGTCCGTTGTAAACAAAATGTAAACAAAAAATCAAAGAGCCGACTCTCGCGAATCGGCTCTCCGTCTTAGTTTTTTGGTGGGCGGAAGAGGATTCGAACCTCCGACTTCCACCGTGTGAGGATGGCACTCTCACCGCTGAGTTACCCGCCCTTGATTGGTTGCGTTTATACAATGATTCTCCGTCCCGCGCAATACAAAAACTCCGCCGCGGCGCCAACCGCCCGCTACTCGGGCTTCTTTTTCGTCACCATCAGCATTTTGATGCGCAGGTAGTCCTCCTTGGCTTCCTTGTCCTTGGGATCGAGCTTCAGCAGCGACTCGAGCCTTTTCAGCGCCCCGGCATAGTCCCGCGAAGACTCACACAGGTTGGCGGCCTGCCTCAGATGCTTCTTTTCTTTCGGCTGGAGTCTGTTCAGGTGATCCAGTTCCTTGATCGCCCCCTTGTTGTCCCCGGTTTTCAAGGCGGCGAAAAGCGCGTAGTTGTGCAGGGCAACCATCTCCGGATGCTGTTGGGACGCGGTCCGGAAGAAGGCCGCCATGCCCTTGTAGTCCTTTTTCTGTTCATAGGATTTGAAGATCGTATCGTAGTAGCTCGTGTTTTTGGGATCGAGCTGGGCCAGGGACTGGATCACGGCAGTAGCCGCCTTGTCGTTTTTCTGCTTGCGGTAGATGTCGAGCAGATACTTGCGCGATTCCACGTCCTTGGGATCGAGGGCCGCAACCGTCTCGAAACATGCCGCGGCCTTGTCGTATTTCCTCGCATCGTAGTAGAGCACGCCCAGGTTGTGCTGGATCGTTTTGTTCCTGGGCTGAGTCGCGGCCAGTTTCTGATAGGCGGCCTGAAGCGCGCCCTTGTCCTTTCCTTTTTCGAGGATCGCCACCAGCCGTACCAGGGCTTCCCTGTTCTGAGGATTCTTCTGAAGCATCGCCTCGTACGTGGACCGCGCCTGGGTCAGGGCACCCTTCTTCTCCAGCAGCTCACCCAACTGCAGCCAGCTCTTTGTGTCGCCGGGATTTTTCTGCAGGTATTTTTCCAGGGCCTGTATGGCCTTGTCCGGATCGTCGCTTTGCTGATAGGTCACCGCCAGATTGTACAGCACATCGGGATCCTTGATCCCCGCTTTGATCGCCTTCTCATAAGACGTGGCGGCTTTGGCCCAGTTTTTCGTCTGCGTGTTCAAGTCCGCCAGGAACAGCATGAGGGAGCTTTGAAAGGCTTTCGGAATGTGCTGCTGGTGCTTCTCCAGGAACCGCGCGGCATCCTCCTTGGATTTCTTTTTCTGTACATACTGGAGGAACTCCTTGAAGGTCTCGGGTTCCTCGGACAGTTTAAAGAGGTCCAGGTAAACCAACAACGCGTCATCCACCTTGTTCTGGATCTGGTAGACGAGCAGGAGCCGCTCCGAAATCGACTTGGACTTCCCGGACGCATCGATTTCCCGATATAACCTCCCGGCCTCATCGTATTTCTTGTCCTCGAAATAGAGCCCGGCCAGTTGCGTCTTCACGAGCACGTTCCCGGCGTTCTCCTGCAAGGCCTTCTCAAGAAAGAAAATTTTGCGGTCCAGGTCGGAGGTGGCGTTGGCCTTCTGCACCCAGTCGCGGGCATCCAACTGCACGAGGAAATTGACCTTCCCGATGAAACGATTCCAGAGCAGCACCCTAATTTCGATCGCTTTCGGCTTCTCGAAAGATTCCTGCGGAAAAAGGTCCTGGATGACCGCGGGTTTGTTCGAAATCGCCTTCACGTTCATCTCGGGGGACGCAACCTTGGTCCCCCAGCTGACCCATCCGTCGGTCTGGATTTCCAGGAGCCGGAGCGAGTCCCGCGGGTTGAGGACTACCTGGGAATCCGGCAGCAGCAGGACTTCCTGGCCGTTGTGCTGAAATCGCAGCGCCACGAGCTTCTTGGGAAAAGGAAGGTAGGAAGCCAGGTCGTCCGCGGACCCGGTGATCACCAGGGAATAGACCGATCCCGCCAGAACGGCGAGCAGCACGAACAGGACAATCCATCGTCCGATGCCGCCCCCTTTTTTGACGGAACGGTTTCTCACCACGGATTCGTCCAGATTGAACGAGTATTTCCCTCGTTTTCTGCTACCCATCTGCGTTGCGTTGCTCCTTGTTCAGATGCACCAGTTTGTACAAGAGTTCAACCTCCCCGGTCTTCAGATGCCTGGAACCGCCGGGCTTCAGACTGCCGAGCTTGAGGGGTCCGATAGCCACCCTTTTGATGCTCAGCACCGGATGGCCGACCGCCTCCCCCATGCGCTTGATCTGACGATTCCAGCCCTGATGGAGGACGATTCTCAACCGGGTGCTCCGGGGAGACGATCCGATCACCGTGACCTCCGCCGGCGCCGTCATGCCCTCCTTCAACATCACCCCGGTACGCAGCCGGTCGAGCGCCGCCGGGGTCGGATGTCCCATGGCCGCCACTTCATAAGTCTTGGTCACTCCATAGCGGGGATGCTGCAGCCGGTTCGCCAGAAGGCCGTCGTTGGTGAGCAGGAGAAGTCCCTCCGCGTCGAAATCCAGGCGTCCCACCGGGAACAGGCGCGCGCCCGCGTCGGGAACGAAATCGAACACCGTCTTGCGCCCCTGTGGATCGCGGGCCGTGGTGACACAGCACCTCGGCTTGAAGAGGAGCAGATACACCCTCGATTCGACCATGGCGATCGTGACCCGGTCCACCGTGATCCGATCCGCATGAGGGTCAACCTTGACCCCGAGCTCCGTGACCACAATCCCGTTCACGACGACCCGCCCCTGCCGGATCACCTCCTCGGCACCGCGCCTGGAGGCAATGCCTGCCTGAGCGAGCACTTTCTGCAGCCTGACTTTTGTCATCACTCGTGTTTCGACGCGAACCGCGAATCCCGGCAGTTCCCTGCCCCGAATGATCCGCCGCCCGCATCCGCCTAGCTCATGCCGACGGCCTTCCGAACTTCCGCCATGGTCAGGGCCGCTTCTTTTCGAGCCGCGGCATTTCCCGTTAAAACGACTTCCCGAACCCGGTCCGTTTCCCGTTCGAGCTTCAATCTGCGCTCATGGATGGGACCGAGCCTGCTCAACACATTATGCATCAATATCTGTTTGCATTCAACACAACCGATCCCGGCGGTGCGGCATCCGTGCGCGACATCGGCGACCTGCCCGGGCGAGGAGTACAGTTTGTGATACGCGAACACGGGGCAGACTTCCGGATCGCCGGGATCGTTGCGCCTGATGCGCTGCGGATCCGTCATCATCTTGGAGATTTTGTCCTTGATGCTCTCTTCCGGTTCACTGATGAAGATGCAGTTCCCGTAGCTCTTGCTCATCTTGCGTCCGTCCAGTCCGGGCAATACCGGGACTTCCGTAAGGAGCGCGTCGGGAATGGGGAACACCTCCCGTTCATACATGAAATTGAACCGACGGGCAATCTCCCTGGTCAGCTCCACGTGCGGCAACTGGTCTTTGCCCACCGGCACGCCGTGGGCCCGGTAGATAATGATGTCGGCGGCCTGCAGGACGGGATATCCCAGGAATCCGTAGGTCGACAGATCCTTCTGGTCGAGTTGCTGCTGTTGTTCCTTGTACGTCGGATTCCGCTCGAGCCAGGGCAGCGGCGTGATCATCGAAAGCAGCAGATGCAGCTCGGCATGCTCTTTGATGTCCGACTGGATGAAAAGCGTGGATTGCGCCGGATCGAGGCCGGCCGCAAGCCAGTCGAGCACCATCTCCCACGTGTTCTCCCGAATCTGCCCGGGAGTAGCGTAATCCGTCGTGAGGGCATGCCAGTCGGCAACGAAGAAGAAACATTCGTACTGCTGCTGGAGCTGGATCCAGTTGTCGAGTGCTCCGTGCAGATTTCCCAGGTGAAGCCTCCCTGTCGGGCGCATGCCGCTCAGGATCCTTTTTCTTTCGGTCATTCGCAAGAACTCCTCTCTTTGAATTCATCGGGACGCGGAACCGAGCCCGCACAAACGATATGAGCGACCGCCGCCATCAGGTCCGCGGATTCGCACGAACTTCAACCTCCGAGGCCCGTCGGGCCGGCCCCCGTATCGGCTCGCCGGCGCGCAGGCCCGGCGGCTTCATCCGAGAAACAAACCCACGAAAGCTTTCAGAACCGGCCTGACGATCTGGCTCCAGGAGCCCGTGGCGATCAGGATCACCAGGATCAGCATCCCAAATCGTTCCAGGCGGGCCAGCCGGTATGCAAGGCCCTCCGGAAGCAGCCCCACCAGGATACGGCCCCCGTCCAACGGCGGGATGGGCAGCAAATTGAGGACCATCAGCACCAGGTTGAATTCCACCGAAATACCGGCCATTTGAGCGAGCGGCACCACGATCCAGGGCGCCCATCCGGTCTGCGGGATGACACCGCCGGAAAGCCCGAGGACAATAAGACGATAGACAACGGCACTCGCGCCGGCCAGGACCAGATTCGTCATCGGTCCGGAGGCGGCCACCAGCGCCATGTCCCTGCGACCTCGCCTCAGGTTTCCGAAATTCACCGGCACCGGCTTGGCCCAGCCGAAAAGGAACGGGGATTTGGTCAGAATCAGGATCGCCGGCAGCAGCACCGTTCCGATCAGGTCGATGTGGACGAAGGGGTTGAGCGTGATCCGCCCCGACAGGCGTGCCGTGTGATCCCCGAGCTTTTCCGCCACCCAGCCGTGCGCGACCTCGTGGCACACCACGGCAAGCAGCAATGGAACCACGTACAGCGCCGCTTTCACAATGAACTCTTCACCCATCCCGACAGCGTCCTCCGGCCAAGTTGCCGCGCGACCATCCCCGCGCTCCGTAGGCTCCCGTCCGCGAATCCGTTCTCAAACGCGCGTTTCACCCCTCCGCGCCGCGGATTCCCGGAGCCTCGCCCTGCCGATTTGCATTGTAACAAAGGCCTGCCAAGCGCGAACATCTTAAAGTAGAAAACCGCGACCGGGTCAAGCAAATTCACGATTTGAAACCGTTTTCCCCCGGCGGGCGATGCCGCGCCTCGAGCCTCCCGGAGCCGGTCGTGCGGGGAAAAATCTGTTGCCAGATCGGGGCAAATCCCCTATTCTTCACCCGGCGGAAGGAGCAACCATGAACAGACCCACCAAGAGCGAGTACTACACCGAAATCGCTCTGTCCGTGGCGCAGCGCAGCACGTGCCTGCGGCGTCGCTTCGGGGCGGTTATCGTCAAGAGCGATCAGATCATCAGCACAGGGTACAACGGTGCGCCGCGAAAAACGGCGAACTGTATCGACCTCGGCTATTGCGCGCGCAAGCAACTGAGCATCCCCGCGGGGCAGAATTACGAACTGTGTCGCGCCGTGCACGCGGAAATGAACGCGGTCATTCACGCGTCGAGACTGGACATGGTGGGAGCCGATCTCTATCTGGCGGGGCTCGACGTTGAGACCGGCAACCAGGTGATCCACCCGGAACCCTGCCTGCTGTGCCGTCGGGTGATCATCAACGCCGGCATCCAGCGCGTGGTGGTTCCCGCGGAATCGGAAGGATTCCATTACATCGACGTCGACGACTGGATCCTCCAGGACCGCGTCTCCTTCAAGTAAAGAGGGCGCCGAGGCCCGGTCCCTTTTCGCGGGTCTCACGAAGCCGGGTCGGGGACATCCCCTTCACCGCCGAAGAGCTCCGCATGCCGCTCGCGCAGATAAGCAAGCTCTTCCTGGCGGTCTTTCACTTCGCCGTTCAAACGCGCATCCAGCAATTCATCCAGAATGACCCGGTAGATGGGCCCGGGCTGCACACCCATTTCCTTGAGATCCCTGCCCTTCAGTTCGGTGGAAACGTGCCGATAGCGATGGAAATAGTGGCTGACGGCTCGCCGCGGTGTTTCGTCCTGCGCCTTCGCCATCATAAAAACCAGTTCTTCGGGCTTGAACGGCTGGAGCGCCCGGAAGATTGCGCTCGGTTTGTGCTCTGCCGCGGGGAAAAACCCCCAGAGCAGTCCGCTCACCGTCCGGTAAGCCCAGGCAATGCGTTCCCGCTGGCCGGCGGTGAACTGCAGCCTGCCGCAGGCGTCCTCCACGTCGGCCGCCGCCAGGCCTGAAAACAGGCCCAGCACATAGACCCACCAGCGCTCGAGAGGCTCATCCAGGAAGCTCAACCGGTGCCAGGAAATCACTTCGCGCAACCGAACGAACAAATCCTCCAGCTTCTGATCGAACAGGATGTTGGCGCTCAGCACCGGCCACACGGCGAACTCGTTCATGCGGCGCAGAGGCGGCAAAGGATCGTCTTCCACCATGATGAGTTGGATTTCATGCAGGAGGCGACGGCCCCCCAGCTTCTGAAGCAACCCCATGCGGACCGCATTCCGGATAAGCGCCACGGTCTGCTTGCCGATCTTGAATCCGAATCGCTGTTCGAACCGGATGGCCCTGAGAATCCGCGTCGGGTCCTCCACAAGGCTCAGGTTGTGAAGGACGCGAATGGTCTTGTCCTTCAGGTCGCGCTGCCCGCCGAAAAAATCGATCAGTTGGCCGAATTCTCCGGGGTTGAGCGCAAGCGCCAGGGTGTTGATCGTGAAATCCCGCCGGTACAGGTCCATTTTCAGGGAGCTGAATTCCACAATCGGCAGGGCCGCCGGATACTGATAATACTCGAAACGGGCCGAAGCCACGTCCACTCTGCGGTCATCGGGAAAAATGAGCACGGCGGTATTGAACTTCTTGTGGAACCGGCAGCGGATCCCGTGTTCCCCGGCGTATGTCCTGGCGAATTCGATGCCGTCCCCTTCAACCACGATGTCAATGTCCAGGTTGGAACGCCGGAGCAGGAGGTCCCGCACGAACCCCCCCACCGCATAGGCTTTCATCCCCAGGTCCTTCGCGAGCTTCCCGAAATCCTTGAGTGTCTGGACGATTTCACGGGGCAATTGCTCCATTATCACCGTAACCACGTTCTTGCGTTTGGACCAGGCGGCAAGGTTCGTATCCCCGTAGAGCGACCGGGCGTTGGTGGTCTGGTCTTCAACCAGGAATTTCAGCAGGTCTCTGCGGGTGATGACCCCGATCACCCGGTTGTCCTCCATCACCGGCACGATCCTTTGATGGCGTTCGACCAGGTAGCTTTCAATCTCGAGCAGCGTGGCGTTGGGGCCGACGGTGCTGAAGTCGGTGGTCATGAACTCCCGTACCGCCCGCTTTTCCAGCCCGTGAAATATGGCCTTCTCCAGGACTTGGCGCGTGGTCAGGCCCACGATCCGCCCATCCTCCATGACCGGCATCGAATTGATGTTGTAGCGGATCATGCTCTGCCCGGCTTCGGCCACGGTCACCTCGGGCTCCGTGAAAATCACCGGGCTGGTCATCATGCTCTCCGCCGTCGGATAGGGATGAATGTAACTTCTGAGGAATTCGAGCAGCTTGTTTTCCACCTGGAAAAGCGTGAGGTCCTTGATGCTCGCGGAAGCCGCCGTCGCGTGCCCGCCGCCTCCAAAGTAGGCCGCCACGGTGCTGACGTTGATTTCGGGAATGCGGCTGCGCCCCACCAGGTAGACGCGGTCGTCCATTCGGGCCAGGGCGAAGACGACGTCCAGATTTTCAATGTCCTTGAGCTTGTGCACCAGCACGGCGAAATCTCCGACGTACTTCTCGACGGAGACCGTGGCGATACAGACGTCGATGCCCGCGATGCCGTAGGTTTTGGCCGAGGTGATCAGCTCGTTGAGGAGACCGACCTGCTCGGCCGTCAGTTCCTGGGTGACCATGTCCGATACGGTGTTCAGGTCGGCCCCGCTGCGCAGCAGGAATGCCGCGGCTTCGAAGTCCTCGGGGGTCGTGTTGTTGAAGGTGAAGGAACCGGTGTCCTCAAAGAGCCCGAGGCTCATGATGGTTGCCTCCTCGGGAGTCACCTCCAACCCGCGCTCCCGGATGAGCTGCGTCAGGATCGTGACCGTGGCCCCCACCGGCTTGATCAGATTGAAGACGCCTTGGATATCGTCCTCGGCGTCCGGATGGTGATCGTAGACGTGGATGTCCATCCCCGGGCGATCGAGGATCTCCACGAACCTGCCGATCCGCGAAATCTGCCGGGTATCCACCAGGATGAGCCTGCTGACCCGGTCCAGGTCGAGATCCCGGAGCCGCTTGAAGCCGTAAATGTAGACCGTGGAGTTGATGAAATACTCGCGAAGCGTCTTCTCCTGCGAACCGGGAAAGACCAGCACCGCGTCCGGATACAGCTTCTTGGCGGCGATCATGGAAGCCATCGCGTCGAAATCGGCATTGATATGAGTGGTGATCACCTCCATTGCGGATTCCTGCTACGGTCGCGGGTGAAATTTCAGGTGAACTTCCTTCAACCGTTTTTTCGCCACATGAGTGTAAATCTGCGTCGTCGAGATATCGGCGTGCCCCAGCATTGCCTGGAGCGATCGAAGATCGGCTCCGTTCTCGAGCAGATGCGTCGCGAAGGAGTGACGGAGCACGTGGGGAGTCAGGTTCTGCCGGATTCCCGACTTGAGCGCATACTGCTTGATGATTTTCCAGATGCCCTGCCGCGTGAGCTTCACGGCGCGGCGGTTGAGGAAAACCTCCCGGCTGCGGCCGTCCTTCAAGAGCCGCAGCCGTCCGTCGCGGAGATAGATTTGAAGCGCCTCGCCGGCCGGTTCTCCCATGGGGACCGGCCTTTCCTTGTCCCCTTTGCCCCGGGCCACGAGATACCCGGCTTCGAGGTGGACCTGATCGAGTTGCAGGTCCGCGAGCTCACTGACCCTCAGCCCCGTCGCGTAGAGCAACTCGAGCATGGCCCGGTCTCTCTGTCCGAGCGGAGTGCCCGTGGCCGGCGCGGCCAAAAGCGCGTCGACATCCCTGCCCGTGAGGGTCTTCGGCAGCCCCGGATTGAACTTCGGAAAACGAACGAGCGCGGCAGGGCTCCCGGACATTTTCCCGGTTCGCTCCAGATACTTGAAGAATGCGCGCAGGGCGGCAAGGCGTCGCGCCTTGGAACGGTGGGAAAGCCTGCCCGAAACGGATTCCAGGTAACTGACGATGTCCTCCCGGGACACCGCCTCCCAGCTCGACACACCGTGCTTCCCGAAGTAGCCGAGCATCTCCTGCAGATCCCCGCCGTACCCGGCAACCGTGTTCGGGCTCAACCCTTTTTCCACCGTGATATGGTTCAGGAACAGATCAAGCCAACGGTCCATCGACCCACCTTCGCCGCCCTCTCCATACACAAAAGGCACGGCAAGCCGTGCCTTGCTCATCCGGATAAATGACCGGGCGATGCGGGCAGAGCCCATCGGAACGCATCCGCCCCCCGTGGCCGCACGCCGCTCCCTGCCGCACGCCCCATCCCATGCCGGGCACCGGGGCCCGGAAGCCCGGCATCAAACGGCCGGCTCCTTGGAACTCACGGCCGTCGTATAGGTCTGGAAATGATAATCCAGAAGCAGCGCCGTGTGAACCATCCCGGCCGACTTGCGGGTCGATACGATGTCGATGTGATGCGTCTTCCCATCGTAATCGGCGAACGTAATCCGCGTGCCGTCCGCGAATCCGCCCCGGTTGAACCACACCTCGGGGGGCAGCATCCACGTTTTCCCGAACCGCTCCTCGAAAAGGAAGTATTCGACCGCATCCCTGGGAAACTGAAGGGCCAGGCACAACTCCTCTTCCGTCAACGGCCGTTTCAGTTTCAACGCGAGCTGACGTCGCCTCTCTTCCAGGTCTTCATCCGCAAGATGCTGGACGCCCGCCTCCGTCGAAAGAATCTCATCCCATCTCTTGCCGTCCGTCCGCCCGGATTCCAGCACCTTCTGATAGATCCATTCGTGCGGATCGTAAAATGGAAACGGCCCATACCGGCCCAGGAGCAGCCTTTTCAAATCGTCGGATGGCTTTTCGTAACGGCCGTGCAGAATATTGTTCATGGCGGTTGCCCAGAGGATCTGGCTGCCGGGTGTCACCATCCATATGTTGCCCAACTCGCGATTGACTTCGCTGAGCTCGCTGAAGATCTCCTGAGTGCGGTCCATGAGGCCCGCCTTTTCCGCCTGCTCGAACGCGATACTCGCCGCCCCGCCGGGCAGCTTGTGCTGCTTCACCGTCGGATCGAACCCGTGATAGTGGCCTTCGTACTTGTCGTAAAGACGGCGTTCGCGCCGCAAAATATCGGATGTTTCCAGGAGCGGCTGAATGTTCAAACCCGGCGCCGAACAGCCATAGTCCTGCAAGGTCTGAATGAAGCTCAATGCCGGCGCCTGACTGTAAATGCCCCCGAATCCGTGGTCGGAGACCTCGACGATTTTCACCCCTTCCTGAACCGCCGCGACCATTCGGGCAAGATCGTTGCCGTCCGTATTGTGGCCATGGTAGGCCAGAAGCAGGTTCGGGAATTCCCTGCGGATCGCTTTGACCAGTTCGCCGATTCGCAGCGCGGATCCCAGCGAGGAGTGATTCTTGATGCACAGAATGATGTCCTCACCCATCGCGGAAAGGATTTCGTCAACCTTCCCCGCATAGAACGCATCGGTATGTTCCGGCCCGGTGCTGAAGCAGATGCAGGGCATGAGAAGCTTGCCCGCCTTTTTCACCTCTTCGGCCGCCACCATCAGGTTCGGAATATGATTGAGGAAGTCGTAGAGGCGCCAGACGTCGATATACTCGGAGAACAGCCTCACGGTCATACGCACGACATTGTCCGGATAAGGGCGGTAGCCGAACAGGTTTCTCCCCCTGCACACCGCCTGCAGGAGCGTGTTGGGCATGGCCTTTCGGACCAGGCGAAGCTTCTCGATGGGATTGATCTGCTTGCGCATCAGGTCCACATGCACCGTGGCCCCCCCGGTGATCTCGAAGGCAAAGTAGCCCGTCTCATCACGGTACGGCGCCACCCGGAGCGTCGTGGCCGGCATGATGCGCGCCTTGAAATCCGACTGGGAAACGTCCCTTTCGTTATTCGTCATGAAATATCCGGGGGTCTTCCGGAGGCATTCCAGGATTTCCCGGCTCGACATCCCGGGAGTGATGGGTCGTCCGTTCTCAGCCATTGAATCGTTCTCCTTCAGGGTTCGGCCGATATCCGCGGGTGGCCGCCGTTCTTCACGTCCTCAGCCGGACCCCCGCCTCGATGCGGCCCGAATCCGCACACCGTGGGGCGGCCGGGAACGGTGTCAGCCCTGGGCATAAGGATTATACCCGCGGGCATTGATCTCAGCAACGAGGCTTGCCAGCTTCTCCAGTTCGGGAACCTCGTCCTGGTAGTCCAGAAGATGAGGGTGCGTCTCGATATAGGACGTGTCGAACCGCTGTTCGATGAAATCCGGGTCTTTCACGATCTGCTTGTAGTAGGGGATCGTGGTCTTCACGCCGGCAATGGCAAAACTTTTCAGGGTCCGGTCCAGGCGGTCCACCGCCTCCCGCCACGTGAATCCGTAGACGGTGAGCTTGACCAGCATCGAATCGTAGTACCGGGGTATCTCGTAGCCCTGGTAAACCGCACCGTCCAGGCGTGTCCCGTGGCCTCCCGGCGACTGGTAGATCTGGATCACGCCGGGGCTTGCCATGAAGTTGTTCTTCGGGTCTTCGGCATTGATCCGAAGCTCGATGGCGACTCCGCGAAAAGTGACGTCTTTCTGGGTGATGGAAATCGGCTCGCCGGCGGCAATCCGGATCTGCTTGCGCACGATGTCGATCCCGGTGATCATTTCGGTGATGGTGTGCTCGACCTGGATGCGCGTATTCACTTCGAGGAAGTAGTAATTGTCGGCCTCGTCCAGCAGAAACTCCACCGTGCCCGCGTTCACGTAATTGCACGCCTTGGCCGCCTTGACGGCGGTCCGGCAGACTTTTTCCGACAAGTCGGCGGGAAGCGAGGCGGGGGCGATTTCGATCATCTTCTGGTGCCGTCTTTGAATCGAGCAGTTCCTCGTGCCGAGGTGAATCACGTCTCCAAACCGGTCGGCGACGACCTGGACTTCCACGTGCCTGGGATTGCTCAATCCCTTCTCCAGGTAGATGTCATCGTTTCCGAACGCCATCCGGGCTTCGGAACGCGCCATCTTGAGGCCCTTGATCAGCTCGCCCGCGTTCGTCGCGACCCGAATGCCGCGTCCTCCACCGCCTGCCACCGCTTTCACCATAATGGGGAAGCCGTATTCCTCCGCGAAATCCATGGCGTCCTGCTCCCCCAGCTCACCCTCCTCCAGGATGTCGGTCCCCGGGATGACCGGGATCCCGGCATTCTTCATGATCCTGCGCGCAACCACCTTGTTGCCCATATCGATAATGACCTGGGGGGGAGGCCCGACAAAGACCAGGCCCGCGTCGGTGCATTTTTTCGAGAACATCGGGTTTTCCGCCAGAAAGCCGTATCCCGGATGGATCGCTTCCGCACCCGTGCTCAGAGCGGCCTGGACGATCCGGTCGATGTTCAGGTAGTCCTTGCGCGGTCCCGATCCGAGACAGACGGCTTCGTCGGCGCGCATGATGTGCATCGCCGTCTTGTCCGTCTCCTCGTAGACGGCAACTGTCTTGATCCCGAGTTCCTGGGCGGAACGTATGATACGAATGGCAATTTCGCCCCGGTTGGCCACCAGAAGTTTCTTGAACATACGTGTAAGCTCGCTTGTGTGCAGGAAGACATTCTTCCTCCTGCTCCACGAAACAGGAAAGGCACAAAACACGACCACTTGAAAACGGACGACTCTATCGTGGACAGTCTAAATAACACAGGTCGGGCGACAACATCAATGCCGAGGTATCGTCAGCAAACTCGAATCCGAGGTCAATCGCCGATGATGTCGGAGCAACGGGGAAGCGCGTTCAGATCTGTATGCCGGAAGATTTTCTGTAGAGGCGACGCCTGCGGTTTCGTTCGTTGAGATACTCGCGGTCCAGCAGATTGCAGTGGTATGGCTTGATCACAGCATTCACTTCCCACTTCGGGCGATTCTCGTCTTCCGAAAGGTCCTTGATGCTGTTCCAGTAGGCATGGTTATAGAATTCGCAGTCGAGACCGTTGTTAAAGAATTCACAATGCTGTTGGCTCACGTACTTTTCATACTTCTTGCAGTACTTGATTTTCATTTCGCCCCCCCCTTTTGAGAGTGATAATAGACAATTGGAAAGAAATGTCTGCATCCGCGGTGAATTCAAATTGAACCTAATCAGAGCGAGGAAGTTTGGCAAGATGTTTGCAAAAAATAGCTCGAACTGAGAATGTGAAATCGTGCACAATCGATCCCGGCCTACACCGCTGTTTTCCTTCTACCATGGCTTTCGGCGCCTGTCCAAGATTTTTCTTTACTTCGACCCGGGAAACCTTTATATAATCTTTCGCTTCGCAGGCCAGTAGCTCTAACGGTTAGAGCATCGGACTCCAAATCCGAGGGCTGGGGGTTCGAATCCCTCCTGGCCTGCCAAGCAAATACGAAGGGGTTGCGGCCGAGATGCCGTGACCCGTTTTTGTTTGAGCGCACGGTCGGGTTTTGAACCGCCGCGCGCACCTTCAGAATACGGACGGGGTTCGAAACGACCCGGGCTCCTTGGCCCCGACCTCATCAATGCATCTGTGGTGGGAGATTGCCCACAAGGTTCTCGAAATTGCCCTTCGATTCCACTTTTTCGGTCCAGGCCATTTTTGGGGATACCCGCAGCATTGCGCCCACACGAAAAGATCTATCAGGCCGGCGGCGCCCAGGAAGGATTTGCCAAGGCGGCCGCCGGTCTGATCTCCGGCCCCACGGGCATCTCCTCGCTGATGAAAATTCCTTTACCATTCGGTTCAAACCGATGTCTATCAGTGACACACCTCATCGAGTTGGATATGTGAATGAGGCAATCGCCCGGCTCCAGACACCATGAAACAGAAGTATGCCGACTTTCCGATGCCCCTGCGTTACGGTGACCAAAAACGGCAGGGTGGGAGCCCTCCCCTCGCCCCATATCCCAGGTTTCCGGCGGAAATATGCTTGGAGATCAGCCTTTCCCCCTGAACTCTCAGGGTCGCAGCGTCAGCGCGACGTTCGTGCCCGGCGCGCCGTACAGGAGCAGGTAGGAACCATCGTCGACCGCACCGACAATTGTCTCATCCCCCATGCCCCAGTCCTTGAGATCGAATTCGGCATTATATAGATACCACGAGCACGCGCCGGCCAGGGTCAGAACTGAAGCCGCCGGGCACCGGAACCATTCGCCCAGCCCTTCGGGGCCGATCGTCACCGTGCCGCGCCCCGACTCCAGAGCGGGGACGGTCTCCAGCGGGCGGTACCGGGTGCCGCACCAGAGAATCCATTCCTCTCCCTCCCTCGCCTCGATCACCAGATCACTGAGCCCCCACCCGTTGTCGATGGGAATCTTGAGACACATACGGGCGACATGATCTCTATCCCTCGGATCGACGACCTGTACCAGGTCAAGTCCCGCTGAGCGGAGCGATACGGCGAGGTACCCTTCAAGACCCCGGACCTCTCCCAGGCAAATCAGGGGAGGCTGCCGCCCCAGAGCCAGAAAGGCGCTGCAAGGTTCATTGGCCGTCAGCCACCGCCTGCCGACGCGCCCCTGCCACCGGGCCGACAGGGGCCGGCCGGGGGGAAGTTCATGGCCGACGGGGAGTTCCATATCGTAGTGCCCCATCCCGAACGGGGCACGCACGGCCAGATAACGGCGGCCGGCTGCCACAAATCCGCGGTATGCCCTCTCGGGACGGCTGTCGGCCACGAAGCGACCATCCTGACGAAGCCTGAGTCCTTCGAGAGCGGGGTGCCAACGATCGTTGACGAAGTTCGAGAGGGTCAGGGTGCAATCGGCGCCGACATCCAGCCGATACAGGCCGTAGCTGCCGGCGTATATGCCGGTAAAGGCAGCCGGTTCCCCGTCAGCGGCCGGGATGGCCGGGAGAGTGGCGGGTTCCGGCGGCACCGGCAACCGGGCGATGCGCCCCCGCTCGGCCAGAGCGTGGAGCAGAACCCGCTCGGCCAGGGGAATGGCAATGCTCCCTATCCCCATGCTGTTGGTGACCATGACCACGACCGCGAGGCGCTCGTCGGGGGCGACGATGAAATAGCTGTGATAATGATCGGCGTCGCCCGCCTTGTGCCACCCCGTCACCCCCGCGGCCGCCAGCCCCCCCTGAAGTATGCCGTCCCAGCCGAGGCCGAAGTGGACATGATGATCCGTGACCGGGTTGAACGCCAGGTTCACGGTCTGGTCCCGACCCATCTCGGCCACGGCTGCTTCGGAGAGAATGCGCCGGGCCCCCCGGCGGCCGCCATTGAGGAACATCATCGCCAGGTTTCCCAGATCGCTCGGTGTCGAGAAGAGGCCGCTGGAGTAGATGTTGGTGTATTCCTGCGGCTCGGGTAGCCCCCTTGAGCGGGCAGTAATACGAAGTTGCGTTCAAGAGAGATGAGTGCATTGGGCGGGAGGGCACAAAGCCCGCCCCTACGTCTGATGGGCACATCGATCTGTGGCAACTGTGTTCTTTGTCAACCCTTGAGTCGAGTAGGGTGGGCTGCGCGAAAGCGCAGCCCACGGTCCCAATACCCTTGCCCCAGCGCCTCGTGCCGTGAACGATCCGGAACCGACGCGGGGAACGCCCCCATGACCGCACGCTTTCACAGCGATCATGACGAGTGCGGGGTACGAGGCTCGGCCTGATCGTGGGCACGCTGTTCCCTCCCGGCCATACCATCGGCCCGATGGGGAAGCTCCCGGCCGGACCGTGGGCACGGTGGAACCGTGCCCACCCTACGGATCCGCACGGCCCTCGGGGTTTATCCCGCCCGCGTCAACCTCCCGACGGGCAGGTGTTGTGTCATCTTGAACGCACCTCGGTATAAGAAGGCGGATGGCGTCGAACCGTCGGGAATCCCCAAAGCGAGGTTAAGAGCCGCCCGGGACGACGATTGTTCTCGTCCGGCTCGAACGGCGGGCGCCGGCATCTCTTTTTGCCCGACCCGTGCATTGTAACCTTACGGGGACATCGCGTTTTCCAAGGAATGATACCCGTCGAAGAAAGCCTGCAGCTTCTCGCATTCCGTGCAAAAAACCCGGCTTTCCGATACTCTCTACAAAGGTGCGCAAGGACACCTCTTTGAAGCCATCTTCAGCGATTTTCAGGGGCTTTCCTAAAGATTCGCCCTGGTTGGCTGACGGAGAATATCCATCCATGAGCTCACAGATTGGAATGATGATTAAAAATCTTTAACCGGTATCATGCCGGGACATTCTTTCAATCCTCCACAATATATTCTATGCTGAATAATAAGCTTATTTTTTCCAATAAGGTTGGAGTGTGTCCCGAGTCTGCGGCGCTGTATGAAAAAATTGGAAATGCGTTGTTGCCAAGAATTGACTGCTCAACATTCCGGATGATGTCGATGGAATTATGACGACGCTGCATCGATATAAGACGCCATGGATCCGGATCCCGGGTTGATCAAGGTGTATCCGGGGGTAGCTTTCCGTTTTGAGCATTTGAAGCGACAGAGTTTTTGGAACTGAAACCTTCTCCAACTCGAACATTCGGTCCGATTACGCGCTGCCGCCGATTGGCGGCAGCTGAGCGTCCATATTCCTGAAGCGCTGAGCTCTGAATCCCGCGGCGCTTCGCAAAAGTCATCTCGAGAGCAAAGGGGCAATCCATGTCGACACGGTGGGCAAAGAGTGTTCTGGCGATCTGTCTGATCCTGGGGGTGTTGTTCTCGTCGAGTAGCGCACCCGCGGAATGGAAATGGGAATTTCCCACCAAATCCACCGGAGATCTCAGAGGTGCCTGGGGCTTCTCGGCGTCGGACATCGTTGGAGTCGGCACTTACGGGACCATCAGTCGCTACGACGGCGTCAGTTGGACCCCGATGTTCAGCGGTACCCACCAAAACCTGTCCGGCATCTGGGGAGTGTCTTCAGCAGACCTGTATGCCGTCGGCGATTCGGGCACGATCCTGCACTACGACGGTTCCGCCTGGAGTCCCGTCGGCGGCGGAATCTCGCAGCATCTTTACTGTATCTGGGGGACGTCCGCCGATGACATCTTTGCCGGAGGCGCCAACGGCACGATCCTGCATTACGATGGTCTGTCCTGGTCGCAAATGACCGTTCCCATCACCGTCTCGCTTTACGGCATCTGGGGGACATCCGCCCAGGACCTGTTCGCGGTTGGCGCCGGGGGCACAATCCTCCACTACGACGGCTTTTCGTGGGGGGTCATGATCAGCGGCACCTCGACTGCGCTGCAGAGCGTTTGGGGCGCATCGTCTGGGGATGTCTTCACCGTGGGCTGGTCGGGCACCATTCTGCACTATAACGGCACGGAATGGGAACCTATGGACAGCGGTGCTTCGTCCATTCTCTTGAATATTTATGGAACCTCGACGGCAGACGTATTTGCAGTCGGCAACAATGGAACCATCCTGTACTACGACGGCTCCGGGTGGACATCCATGACGAGTGGAACCTTGTCGAATCTTTATGGCGTCTGGGGGCCATCTCCCACGAATGTGGTTGCGGTGGGAGACTCCGGAACGGTTCGCCGTTTCAACGGCACCGCTTGGAGCAACGGCGCGACCTGGACTTCGATTGGCTCCGGGACGATTCAGGCAGTCTGGGGAACCTCCACCTCAAACGTCTTCGCGGTGGGCTCCCCAGGCCTGATCCTGCATTTCGACGGCAGTCAGTGGGTGAATATGAACGGGTCCGGCCTGCTGGGAACTCCTTATCTGGAAGGCATCTGGGGCGCTTCCCCGTCCGAGGTGTACGCGATAGGCCGCTCCGGAGCGCTCTTTACGTTTGACGGGGCATCGTGGACACAGCAGATGTTCCCGCAATACTATTCCCGTGACGTATACGGAATCTGGGGCACCTCTTCTTCCGACATTTTTGCGGTGGGCAACGGGATCAGGCATTACGACGGTTCCTCCTGGTCGTACACCAGCCCGACCCCATACCTGCTCTACAGCGTGTGGGGGCCGTCCTCATCAGACGTTTACGCCGTCGGACAGTACGGTACCGTAGTGCATTACGACGGCTCCTCGTGGACGTCAATGAACCCCGGGCCGGCGGGAGGTCTCGGGCCTGTCGGCGTTTGGGGCACTTCTCCGGATAATGTCTTTGTGGCCTCAGGAGGTGTGCTCTATCGTTACGACGGCTCCGGATGGAACACCGTGAGCTACGACAGTCCCGGCATCAGCCCCGCGTGCATCGTGGGCACGCCCGGTTCGGAGCTCTTCGCCGGCGGCAGCTTCGGAACGATCCTTCAGTACACGGGATCTTCATGGGACCGATCCCTGGTGATCGGAGGTTATCACAACAATATCGTCGGGCTGTACGTGGTGCCGGGCCCAAGGCTCTATGCGCTCACTGACAAACAAGGGCTGCTGTACAACGACAGCTTTTACAGAATCACGGCTTCCGCAGGCCCCAACGGAACCATCTTGCCGGAAGGGGAAATTGATACCCTGGAAGGCGGCGCCAGGACGTTCTCCGTCACTGCCGATTCCGGATGGCATGTAGAGGATGTGCTCGTGGACGGAACGTCGGTGGGGGCGACGACATCCCACACGTTCACTGACCTGAACGCAAACCACACCATCTCCGCAAATTTTGCCGCAGACACTTGCACCATTGCGGCCTCGGCCGGCGCACACGGCTCCATCGCCCCCGCAGGGGCCGTCAGCGTCAACCACGGCTCGGACCAGACCTTCACCATAACCCCGGCGGCCGGCTACCATGTAGCCGACGTGCTCGTGGACGGAACGTCGGTGGGGGCGACAACCTCATACACCTTCACCAATGTCACCGCAAACCACACCATCTCGGCGACCTTTGCCGTCAACACTTACATCATCACGGCCTCGGCGGGCGCAAACGGCTCCATCGCCCCCCAGGGCGCCGTCAGCGTCAACCACGGCTCGGACCAGACCTTCACCATAACCCCGGCGGCCGGCTACCATGTAGCCGACGTGCTCGTGGACGGAACGTCGGTGGGGGCGACAACCTCATACACCTTCACCAATGTCACCGCAAACCACACCATCTCGGCGACCTTTGCCGTCAACACTTACATCATCACCGCCTCGGCGGGAACAGGCGGAACCATCTCTCCTTCGGGCCAGGTGTCCGTTCAGCACGGCGGCTCCCGTCTTTTCACCATCACTCCAAAGAAGGGCCGCCGAGTCGCGAAAGTACTGGTTGACGGGGTTTCGGTGGGTGCCGTGACACAATACACCTTCACGAACGTCACTTCCGCACACACCATACGGGCGACGTTCAAATGAGCGCGATAAGGCCCGTTGCCGGCGCCGGGACGGGCCACTCTTCAACAGCGGAGGGCATGGTATAGGTCAACCGGAACGGGAACAGCCCGGCGGGCGGAAACGATGACTCCGTTCTCTCATGGAGGCCTCCGGGCGATCCCCGGAGGCCGGTGGGCCTGCTCGACAATCTTGCCTGTGCCGACAATCGCCGCGGCCGGTAAGACACTCCTCAATCCGGCCGTGCGATTTCGCCGGGCAGGCTCCAACACAGGATACCTTTTCCGGATGCGCAAGCCGGGATCACATTGTGGCCATCGGGCGCGGATTTGAGGCTTGCCCGACGTTGCCTGTGCCCGGGGTTTGATGATGCTGCGCATGACGCCGGGCGGCTCCGGGGCGGGCCGTTGTCGTCACGTTGCGCAGGGCGGATACGTCCCGAGCCGGAAATGCCACAGCACGCAGTCTCGGGATTCACATTTCACGATTTCGGAATGGGAACCGGTCACGCAATCCAGGCACTTGCGCCGTATGGCTCTCAGGCAGACCTGGTCGCCCCCTCGAATCCTCCCGAACCGGAATTGGTGCAACGGGCAGCCTTGCGCCTCGCAGGACGAGACTTCCTTCCTTTGATCGGCACAGCACCACAGGCAATACTCCCGTATTGCCCTCACCGGCGACCAGTTCAGTTGACGGTACGGATTCTGACTCATAAAACCTTCGTGCCGGCGGATCGCTTCGAACCTCCCGCCACGCGCGCCTCCTTCCGGTAGGACACCGCAGCATCACCTTTTCAGACCGGGGCGCGGGTTGTCCGTATTGCCCGGCATTCCCGGAATGATCGAACAGCGGTTTGTGTCATGAAAATCTCTACCGGGCGATGCATCCTGCCTCATCGCAGCGGCAGACCGTGCATGCATCCCTGAAACAATCTGTTTCACCGGAAGAATACATTACTCAGTCGGTTCCCGCAATGAATCCGGCGCGACATGAATCCGGCGCGTTCTTCCGATATCCGAACCCGACGATACCCATTGGACGAATGACACCATGCCCCTTTCGGTACTCGAAATTCCCGAGGCGGAAGCGCCGTGACTACATTGTCTCAAACCCTCCCTACTCCCGGCGGTCCCCCTTTTTACACCCTTTTCCCCACTTGTTTTTACAGGGCAAGAACATATGTTAGATCGAACCGTATAGAGATCGTTGAACGTCTTGGATTTCGTTCTCCCCGGCAAGCAGTGAAGGGGTGCGCTTCGTCGGTGCAACGAAAGGAAAGGCCGCGTTCGCCGATTTGGCGGTGTTCTGCGGTGTGCTCCTTTCCGGGAGCCATGAAGACGCCCGCGACCGGCAGTCAAGGACGTCCGGGGCATCTCCTCCGGCCATTCCCGCGGAACCGGAAATCCGGTTTTGCAGATGCCTTCCGGGCGCCGACCGCTTCCGCGAGATGTTCATGGCGGATCGTTCGATGCGCTCACGACCATCGACGGGCACATGAGTTTCGCCTTTTGAACGCGTCGCTCGTGGATGTTCATGGAAATGGCCGCCTGAGGCCGAATCCGGCAAGACCGTCGTGTCCGTGCGTCAAAATCTCTCACCGCGCCTCGACCGGTTCCCGTTCTTCCATCCGGTCGTCCCGAAGGCCGCGGTCCCGGTCCGGCAGAGCCGCGGGGGTCGTGTCATGGAGGAAGATATCAAGACGAGAAGCCAATTGCTCGCCGAGCTGGACGGACTGCGCACGCGCAACCTGCAACTTGAAAATGCTCTGCGGCAGCGGCCGTCCAACCCGGCGGACAACACCGCGCCGGTGAGGCAGGAACCGGGCTCGACCCAATACCTCCTGCACCTCAAACAAGTCGTGAACAAACGCACGCGGGAGCTTGCGGCAAGCAACAGGAAGCTCGATCGGGCGATTGCGGATCGAAAGAGAATCGAAAACCGGACCCGGGCCGGCAACACCTTGCTCAAGTTACTGACGGAAGCGAGATCCCTGCAGGAATACCTCGATCGGGCAGTGCTCCTCCTGCGCACCTGGAGCGGGTGCCGGTGTGCGGGCATCAGGCTTTTCGACGACGACGGCGCCCGCCCATGCGCGTCCTATGTCGGTTTCAACAAGAAATCTCCGAAATCCGAAAACCCTTTCCTGCTCGACGACGACCATCCCATATGCACGCGGGTCATCACCGAAAGAGCCGAATCGCAGGAATTTCCTTACATGACACGGCAAGGCTCCTTTCTGTGTGTGGATACCGCCGGAATCACGGTCTCCGGTGACGATCGGGCAAGAACCCGATTTTCGAGCAAGTGTATCCGGTCCGGATTCGCGTCGGTCGCCGTCATTCCCATCCGACAAGCCGAGCGCCTCGCGGGGGCGATCCTCCTCGCCGACAGGAGACCCCATAAGATCGACACGCATTCCGTGGAACTCATCGAATCGAACGCTCACTTCATCGCGGACGCCGTTCACAGGTTTCAAACCAGGGATGAGCTTCGATTCAAATACGATACCCAGGAGGTGATCGGTTCAATCCTCGGCTTGTCCCTCCAGGAAATCCCCCTGGAAGAATTCCTCTCGCAAGCGCTGAGCAAGGTCTTGTTCAGTCCCTCGCTCGACTTTCAGCCGCAAGGCGCGATTTTCGTCGTCGGAGAAGATCGCGAAACGCTCGTCATGAAAGCCCGGATCGGAATTCCCAATCGCGTGACCACCAACTGCGCGCAGGTTCCGTTCGGGAAGTGCCTGTGCGGACAGGCGGCAGCGGACGGAGCGTTCCGTTTTTTCGAGTGCCTCAAGGGAAAGAACGGCTCCCCGCATGAAACGACCAGGCCGCACGCCCACTACTGCGTCCCGATCCTGTTCTCGGGCCAGACCCTCGGGATCATGAACCTGACATTGAAAGCCGGCCACAAGCACGACCGGCGTGAAGAGGAATTTCTCCTTGCGGTGGCTAATGTCATCGCGGGGATTCTGCAACGCAAACAGGTGGAAAAAGAGCTGCAGCTTTATACACTGCGCCTGGAGCAGAGCAATCGGAATCTTCAGGATTTTGCGTTCGTCGCCTCCCATGACCTCCAGGAACCTTTGCGCAAGATCCTGACGTTCGGAGAACGTCTGCGCTCCAAATACGCCGACGTGTTGTCCGAGACAGCGACCAACTACCTGGAGAGAATGCAGAATGCGGCTGCGCGAATGCAACGACTGATCGACGGCCTGCTCACCTTCTCGCGCGTCACCGCCACAGTCGACCGACACTCCGCGACCGATCTGCGTGACGTGATCGGAAGCGTGCTCAGCGACCTGGAAATCAGTATCGAACAGGCCGGAGGGAAGGTGGAAGTCGGATCACTGCCCGTGGTCATGGCCGATGCCGACCAGATGCGCCAACTCTTTCAAAACCTCATCGGCAACGCCCTCAAATTCCAGTCGGAGGGAAGCCCCCGTATCGGAATCCGCAGCCACTGGTTCTCAGACGGGCCATCGGACGAACCCGCGGAATCCCCCGGCTGGTATCGCATCTTTGTGGAAGACAACGGAATAGGTTTCGACGAGGCCAACCTGGAACGGATTTTCGCTCCGTTCCAGAGGCTCCACGGTCGCGAAGCGTTCGAAGGAACCGGCATGGGGCTGGCGATCTGCAAGAAGATCGTCGAAAGCCACGGCGGGGAGATCACGGCCAGAAGCGCACCGGGAAACGGCGCAACCTTCATCGTCACGCTCCCCGCCGGCAGGACCGCAAGAGCGGGTTGCGTTCAAGATGGGAGCATTGGGCCGGAGGGCATATAGTCCTCCCCTTGCATGTCGGCTATGACGGCAGGCGCAAGGGTATTGGGACTGTGGGCTGCGCTGCCGCGCATCCCGGCGACTCAAGAGTTGACAAAGAACACAGTTGCTGCGTCTGCCGCACACATCGGTCCTTGGCAAGGGGCGAGATAGACCCCGCCCGCGTCGCCTCCCGCCGGACAGGTGTTGTATAATCTCGAACACACCTCGGTATTATGAGTTTGCGCTCCGGCGCACCTGCCCGGCGCTGCGAACGGCCCGGTTGCCCAGGTTCTTGATGATTTTCGCCTTGTTGAAAATCGCCGGGCCGACGGCCTTCTTGAAGGTCGGCTCGCGGATGAGCGCGCTCGGATGGTCATGGTAGGGGAGCTTCAGCGCGGCGTCATTACGGTAAAGCCAAGCCACGGTGAGTTCCAGCGCGCGTCGGGCATAGAAACACGCCGCCCGCGCGTCGGGATGCACCAGTTCCTCCGACCTGCTCGCGGCGTCGTAAAACTCGGGCCACTCGGCCCTGAGGAAGGCGAAGTTGCTCGTCATGAATCCGGCCTATGATGCCGCATCAAAGGTCCGGACTTTTATCCCGACCTTCAGATTCCGGCAGATCGCGCTGAAAATGATCGCAAGGTTGTCCATGCTCGGGTTGCCTCTGGGAGACAGCATCCTGTGCAGGCTTTTGCTGGGTCTGGCCGTCTCCGTCGCAAGCGCCTCGAAGCCCACCGTCGCATTCACCAGGTCGCGCAGGATGACCCGGGCCGTCTCCGGCTCGCCGTTCAAGAACAGCATGGCCGCTTCGTCCAGCATGGCTTTGGCGAACTCGGGGTCGCGCCGGACGCGCTCCACCACGGTCTGCTTGAAATCCCTCGTCAACACCATGTTCATTGCCTCCTTGTTCCCGGCGTCGTGACGTCCGGGGTCTTTCCTCGGGCCGGCTTGCGCGCCTTGTACTCGGCGTGCAGTTCTCTTGCCCGTTGTATATCCGCTCTCTGCCCCCGCTTGGTGCCGCCCCCGAGGAGCACGATGAGGGTCTCGCCGTCCTTGGCAAGGTAGATTCGGTATCCCGGCCCCCAGTCGATCCTGGCCTCGCCAATGCCCTCGAACCACTTGATGTTGGAGGTGTTCCCCATCTTCAGCCGGAGAGCGGCGGTCGCCACCTTGGCCGCGGCTTGCGGATCGAGCCCGTCGAACCAGCTCTTGAAGGGGTTCGAGCCGTCTTCTCGGATATATTCCAGGAGCCGAATCCTTGCAGCCATAATAGTAACCTATATGTTACTATTATGCAAGAGGCAATTGCATTGGAAAAAGCCCCGTTGCTGGATACGGCGGGGACCGAAACGGCGACCGTCAGGCCGGACCTGCCGATTTTCAGAATAGAATCCAATGACCAAGCCCGAATACCGGGCTAGCTCGCGTTCTTGCGCGCTTCCACGAGACCGTCCATCCGCTCGCCCCGCCTGACCAGGGCCACGTCCGTAAACCCCGCCTCCACCAGGCCGGCCTTCACTTCCTCGAAGGTGAACGTGTCCCCGCCGCTCGTGTTCACCAGCATGTTGATGGCGAACACCGCCCCGGCCGGCGGTTTCGTCCGGGTTTCATCCATGATGTGATCGCGGATCACGAGGGTTCCCCCAGGCTCGAGCGCCCTGAACACCTTGCGGTAGAGCTCGAGGTTCTCCTCGCCGCCGTTCTGATGGATGATCGCCGACAGCAGTGCGAAATCGCACCCTCGGGGCAGCTCATCCCGGTAGAAGTCCCCCGCGACGAGCTCGACCCGGTCGAGAAGGCCCTCGGCCGACAGGCGCTCGCGCGCCATGGGGATGACCGATTCCAAATCGAAGAGGATCGCTTTCAGTCCCGGGTTCTTCTTGAGGAATGCCATGGTGTAGGTACCCGAAGCGCCCCCGATGTCGAGCAGTTTCCTGTATCCGCCCGCATCGTATCCGCCGGCGACGTCGGCGGACAGATCGCGCCCGATGACATGCATGGCACCGATGAACGCCCTTCGGCTTTCCTCCGACATTCCCGTGCCGGGCTTGCGCTCGGGCGGTGTGCCCCGCCTGACGACGTCGGTGAGCGAGGTCCAGTTCTCCCACAGCCGGATCATGTGCAACAGCATGGGGCGAACGCTTTCAGGGTGATTCGAGGCGTAACGCGCCCCCTGGTCGGTCACGCGGTACCGGCCGTCCTCCTTGTCCAGCAATCCGAACCCGACCAGGCAGTCCAACACCCGCGAGGTTCCCCTGGGGTCCAGGCCCAGGCGGTCGGCAAGTTCCTCTCCCGTGTATGCCCGCTCCCGCAAACACCCCCAAAAGTCCAGTTCGGCTGCGGTGAGAATGATCCTGCTCCTCATGAAATCCATTCCGACACTCATGACATCCCGATAGTCGGCCATTCCAAAGCTCCTTTCGTCTCGTCGGCGCGTGGCGCGTTTCCGGCGGCCCGTTTCACCGGGTAATGATACATCCTATTCATTCCAACTCAAACCGAAAGCCCGATCGACGCCCGATTTCATCCACACCTGACTCCGGCTCGCCTTCGATGCGGCAACATTGGCGGGAGGGTACAAAGCCCGCCCCCGCTATTGCGCCGGTCATGCAAGAGGCCGGGTTTACTCCGCCCGCCTCCCCTTTCGCCGCCTTCTCGTTCCGCGACCTCGAACGCGAACCGGTGGAAAGAACGCACGGCATGATCCCCGCCGCCGTTCCGCCCGCTCGTCGCTCCCCGCCTTCCATTCATCGTGTCGCCGGCACAAGAACTCATGCGACCGGAGTGACGGATACGGTTCCTGCTGCGGGCCCTCGCCCCCCCATTCCTATCGTCGCCATCCCGAAGACCGGAGCCCCGGGGGATGAGAATCGAACGCTCAGTGCCGGAATCGTTGCCCGAGGGTCCTCCGGGCATGTTGACATCGGCCGGACAAAGGTTACGTTTTTGTTGATGAACCATCACGAAAGGGGGTAATCACCAATGGAAGGCAAATACCTTTTCGAAAGCTTCAGTGCGGATGTTTCCGCTTTTGATACCGAGTTCACGGGTTTTCTGAACGGCAAGTACGGCGACGGCTGGAAAGTCAAGAGCTGCACGTATTGCCACAACGACGGGAAGACCTACGCATCCTGTCTTTTCAAGAACATCGGTAACATCGGCTAACCAGCAACAAATGACGGAGGGCTCGAGTTTCGAGCCCTCCGTGCGTGCTTCAGCAGTGCCGCCGACGATAAAGGGCAGCTCACCACCGGCAATTCCATTCCATCTTCCCGCCCCGTCAACGCGCGGTGGCCACGGCCGGCTCGGGCGCCCGCCGCGAAGTGGCCCGCAACGGAAAAAGGCCGTAAAGCGTGATCTCTACGGCCCGATCCTTGAAATCTCCGGATGCCCGGCTCTATGAAACATAGTCCTCGGCAACGAATCTGCCTTCGAACGCGGCCACTTCTTCGTCGGTGAGTGTTTCTTCGCCGGTGGACCTCGGCCAGTCCACAGGGAGCCGATCCTTATGGATATCGCCACCGCCGCCCAGCAGATTCGCGTAGGATTCTTCATCCAATTCGGTCATCCACAGCGGCCGTCTTTTCTCTCTCAGTTCACTGATGTTGAGTTCCATGGTCAACCCCTCCGTAATGTTGATATATTCTTTAAAGCGTATTGTTGGCTGTTAATAATCACTCTCTCTATTGGCTTAAATTTAATACGAACAATCAAAATGTCAATCCGTACAAGGACGCTTTCACCGTATCTCAGTTTTTCGGCTTGTCGGGCCCGGCATTGTTGCCGAATGATATGGAGGGCAGAGCGCGCGGGGTTCGTTGAAAAGGAACCGTCGACGGCCGTCGGCGGCCATCGGTTCCGACCCTGGAGCGAACGCCCCCGGTCCGCTCGAACCCAAGAAGCGCTGCTCGGCCCTGCGGGCGCATTCCAACGAGCTGCCGCGAGATATGCGGCGACGCCGCATTGAAATGAGAATCCCTTACCGGAAACCTTGGGCACGAAAGACCGCCATATGTTGGAACCGGCTGCTTTGCTGGTGGAGTTTTCGGAGCACGTGAGGCGTGAAAACCTGCCCGGTCCAGTCCTCGACCTGGCGAGCGGCGAGGGTCACAATGGGGTCTACCTTGCCACGCTCGGGCTGCAGGTGATTTGCTGCGACCGGTCCGGCGACGCCCTGGCCGCCGCATTGCGTCTCGCAGCGGAGCACGGGGTGCGCATCCGGACCTGGCAGGAGGACCTCGAGGTACCGGGCGTGAATCCGTTGCCGGTTGAAACCTTCGGCGCGATAGTGGTTTTTCGCTATCTGCACAGGCCCTTGTTCCCGGCAATCCGAAAGGCTCTCAGGCAAGGCGGCATCCTTGTTTACGAGACATTCACGGCTGACCACGCCAAATTCGGCAAACCCCGCAACCCGGATCATCTGCTCCAGCCCGGAGAGTTGAGGAAGGTCTTCGAGGATTGGGAAACGATCCACTGGTTTGAAGGAGAGAAAACCGATCCGTTGCGTGCGGTTGCGCAAATCGTCTGCCGTCGGCCGCGGGGCGGCGGCGGCGGATGAGAGGAGAAAGGTCGGGGGGGGCTGCCGGCCGGGGTTGGCGCGGATTTGCGGACGCCGACCGGATCTGGTTTGTATTATTTCGCCGGTGCTGTTATCTTCGGCGTGTGAACTTTCGCATGCCCGGAGACGGAGAACGGCGCAATCGCGGCGCACGGAGCGGGCGACGACTGCGCGAAAACGCCGCCTTCCGCCGTTGACGATCCTCTGCTCATGGGCTCCGGACCGGCGCACGCTGTCGTGGCTTCAATGATTTGCCGGAAGATGCGCCGGATTTTTGCCCCAATTGGTCGGAGCATTGGTTCTTTGGAAGTTTGAGTCTATTTTGTCGCCGGCTGTCGGGTGAAAGCGGCGACTGTACATTTTCCCTGAAAGGAGCCTGACCATGGGAGACAGAAAATTCACACGGATTCCCATCGAAACCGGAGCGATCGTCCAATGCGGCGATGTCACCGCAGCTGGAGGAGTGGAGAACCTCAGCCTGAACGGAATGCTGTTCCGGACCTCCCAGGAAATGGACGTCAACAAGGAAGTGAAAATCAAGCTGATGCTGTCCGGTCCTTCATCCAAGATGTCGCTCGATATGAACGGGATCGTGAGGAGAAGGGTCGAAGACGGTTTCGGAATCGAATTCACGGGAATGTATCTGGATGTTTTCTTTCATTTGAAAAACATCATCGCTCTGGGAATGGGTGACGAAACCAAGGCGATGCAGGAATTTTTCGATTTTATGGGGGAAGGCGCGCCCACCGGGGAGTGAAGCCGCGTTTCACGCCATGTTCCATGAAAGGAACCATCGCTCATGAACCGCTTGACGAGGACCCTCGGGCGGGTGTGCAACGACTGCCCGTTGTGCCGCTACGCCCGTGAGAACCCGGCGACCCTGGTGGGGAAACTCATGAACTGGCACGGCAAATGGTGCCCGGCATGGAAAGCGCAAAAGTTGATCGCCCGGGAGCAGGGGCGGAACGCAGCAGACCGGCCTTCCTGATATTGCGCGCGCAGCTCCGGCCGCGACCGTGGAGCTTCCCGCCCACGGATACAAGGCGAGCTCCGCGCGCCGGTCGCGTCTCCGAGGCTCAAGTCCGCCTGCCGGCGCCGCGCCTGCCCCACAGTGGGCGCTCGAATCCGCCAATCCCCGCTCTCAGGCCGACCCTCTGCGCCCGGCAAGCCAGTCCGCCCAGTTGGCATATTTGGGGAAGAACACAACCATCAGCAGCAAACCGAACCCAAGGAGCAGAAAACAATCTTCCCGATAGCCTCCGATGAAAAAGAGGAGCAGTCCGAGGATTGCGGGAACCTCGCCCAGGATGAGCGCGACGATGGCCGATGCGCGCAGCTTTCCCGCCAGTTGTTCGAAAGTGTCCGACTGCGTCTTTTGCAGGATCGAGCGCTTCGCCATCCTGATCGCGATGAACGAGAAGAGCGTGATCAGGAAGAAGATGTCCCGGGCGCGATCTCCCGACCCGGGGGAAAGGCCCGTGAACGGGGGCTCCACGAGCGTCATCGCGGCCATGACGCCCGCGAACGCGAACACCGTGCTCAATTGCGCCCAGGCAAGAATCGCCACGGGCTTGTGAGCTTCTCTCAGATCCGATGGCTGGTACCGTCGTGGTTGTGGACCCATGAACCTGTCCCGTCAAATCCGTGCCGGCAATCGCGCGGGACACGATCCCGGGAGCGCCGCGCGCATGCCGGAGCAGGGTGAACGTTAGAGCCGGGCCGATTGTGCCGATGGTTCGAGGATGCCGCAATGCCCGATACGATCATTCCCGCCGACAAGAAATTCCGAACGAAGGTGCTTTGCGGATTCATGCTATACCTTGTCGTGGTGCTCCTGATCAACCGTTATCTTGCCCAATATGCCGCGGAACTGAAAACGCTCAAGCAATCCGATCCGAGACTCGCCGGCCGTGAAATCAAGAATCTGGCCATCATACTCTTCACATGCAACGGTTTTTTCTCTTCCGCCCTGGCCGTCTGGTTCGGCCTCATCGCGGCCCGCATCCGCAGAAGCGATTCCTACCCGTACCCGGGCATGCGGCTCCTCAAGAACACGCGGCTTCGCACCGGCAGCGAAGCGCAGGCCGTGGCCGCGGCCTATGTTTTCGTTGCCGGCCTGCTTCTCGCCACCAATTATTTCATCTGGCGCATCTATTCGGGGGCTTCGCGAATCGCCGGAGGATGAATCCCGTCCTCCGTGCATGGCCCGTACGGGCGAAAGCCCTGTCCCCGCTCCGTCGCCAAAGAATTTGCCGTTCCCCGGCTTTAAGATACAATGCCGCACTGCGGGATTGCCGCAAGGATTCGACTCGACAGGATTCAACCGCGGGAGGACCGGAAGGCCGCCCGAATCTCGGATGAGGGGGCCGCTCCGTACAGAGATGCTTTATCTCAAACTGATTTGCACCGCCGTTTTCTGGGGAGGCACCTTCGTTGCCGCGCGGATCGCGGCCAGGGAGATGGAACCCTTTTCCGCCGCTTTCCTGCGGTTTGTCACGGCATCGGTGTTTCTGTTCGGATTCGTGTTCAAATCCCACGGCAGAATCCCCCCATTGGATCGAAGACATTTTCCTTTCGTGCTCCTCCTCGGCCTGACCGGCGTTTTTGCCTACAACGCATGTTTCTTCGCCGGTCTGAAAACGATCACCGCAAGCCGGGCTTCTCTCATCATCGCCACCCAGCCCGCTTTCATCGCGTTGCTGTCGTCCTGGTTCTTTCGCGAAAAGCTCGATTCCCTCAAAATCCCCGGCATCATGCTGTCCATTGCCGGCGCGGTGACCGTCATCTCCCGCGGCCATCCGCTCACCCTTTTCAGCAACAGCATAGGACCCGGGGAAGCGTATATCCTGGGCTGCATCGCCAGTTGGGTGTCCTACACCCTGATCGGCAAAGCCGCCATGAAAAGCCTCTCTCCCCTGACGGCCGTAACGTGGTCCTGCGGCGTCGGGGCGGTCTGCCTGCTGCCGTTCGCATTGGCCGAAGGAATTCTGCGGAGCATTGGGGAATTTTCCCTCACGGCCTGGGTCGGCATCCTGTACCTGGGCTTTTTCGGCTCCGCCCTCGGTTTTTTCTGGTACTACGAAGGCATCAAGGCCATCGGGGCGGCGCGGGCGGGGATCTTCATCAACCTCGTCCCGGTGAGCTCGATCGTGCTCGCCTGCCTGATACTCGATGAAACCCTGGATGCATCCCTGGCCGCCGGTGCCGTCCTGGTCGTTTCCGGCGTCTACCTGACCAACCGTTCCCCCCTGTTTCGTTCCCCATCGATTTCCGCTGTCGATCCCTCCCGGCGGCGCTGATCGGAGTCGTCCACGGCCTCGCCGACCGCACCCGAAAATGACCCCTTTCTTTCATTCTCTCTTGACTTTCACCCTTTTTTCACCTTATCTTTGAATGGAACGCAAGGCGTTCGAAACGGGACCGAAACAATGGTCCGGCAAAGCAACGTCGGTTCCGGTCAACCGAAAAACCAACTGATCGTCACGAGGCGGACAAAATGAATCTCACACCGGCACAGGAAAGGGTCTACGGCTTTGTGCGGGATTACATCCAAAAACACGGATATTCCCCATCGTATGAAGAAATACGGCAAAACCTGGGTTTTCGTTCGCTCAACGCGGTTTTCAAGCATCTCAAGCAACTGGAACAGCGGGGCTATGTCCAGAGCCTCTGGAAGAACAAAAAACGCGCCCTGGAGCTGTTGCCGCTCCATACCGGCGCGGTATCCATACCATTTCTGGGAGTCGTCGCGGCGGGAACGCCCATCGAAGCGGTGGAAATTCCGGAATCCGTCGAAGTTCCCGAAAGTTTTCTGGCGAACGGAAACAACTTCGCGTTGCGCGTAAAGGGCGATTCCATGATTGAGGAAGGAATCCGGGAGGGAGACATTCTGATCGTCGCCCGGCAGTCCCGCGCGGAAAACGGGCAAACGGTCGTGGCGCTCGTTCAGGGAGAAGCGACGGTAAAGAAATTCTACCAGCGCGGGGAAGAAATCGAGCTCCGGCCGGCCAACAGCCGGATGCAACCGATCCATGCGCGGGCCGATGCGGTGGAAGTTGTGGGAACGGTCGTGGGACTTCTGCGCAATTACCGCCGGCGCTCCCTGAGCGTCGTGTAGAACGGGGATATTCTCCGGCATGCGTTACGCTGGCGGAGGGGAAAATGACGCGACATATCGTTCATTTGGACATCCCCAATTTTTACGCCGCCCTGGAAGAGCTCAGGCACCCGGAACTGAAAAAGCGTCCCATGGTTCTCGCCGAACCGTCGGCCCGGGCGATCGTTCAGGGGATCAACAGCAACGCCGGCAAGGAAGGCATCCGCGAAGGAATGCCTTTGGCTCATGCCCGACGCATGTGCCGGCGGGTCCTGGCTGTTGCTCCGGATCTTCGTTTTTATCGCGAGGAACACCAACAGATCCTGAAGGAATTCGGTTTTTTTTCTCCCTTGGTGGAGGGCGCCTGGCCGGGGCATTACTTCGTCGACCTCACCGGCACCCAACGTCTTCTGGGACCGGGACCCGACGTCGCGTGCCGCATGGAGAGGCACCTGGCGACGCAACGACGGTTGCGGGCGCGCATCGGCCTCGCCGCCAATAAGCTGGTCAGCCAGGTGGCTTCGACCTGTATCGTCCCGGGAGACCTCAACTGCATCTTCCCGGGCGGAGAAACTTCCTTTCTCGCCCCCCTGCCGGTGACCTCGCTTCCCGGCGTAGGCGCCGTAACCGCTTCCCGCCTGGCTGATTTCAACATCCGGCGTATCGGGCAGCTTGCAGCGTTGTCCCTGGAAGCCTTGTGCGGCGTTTTCGGCAAAATGGGCTCCCGGCTTTTGAATGTCGCCCGCGGCATCGACCCGACTCCCGTTCTACCTTCACGCGAATCCCCGCGCCTGGTCGTCGCCCACAGCCTGGAACGGGACGAGATCGACCGGGACCGCCTGGAAGCCCTCTTGTTTCAGCAGGTGGAGGAAGCGGGATGGGCACTGCGATCCCACAATCGCCACCCGACGCGTTTCGTCCTGGAAATCCGGTACGCGGACGGCATCACCGCCAGGAGCGCCCACGCATTGTTTTCCCCTGCAATTCATGCGGACCGAAGGCTGTTCAGGGTGATTCTCCCCGTTTTCCGTCAACTGTTCAATCGCCGGATCGCTCTTCGCCGAATCGTCCTGGAGCTTTCCGATTTTTCCATGCCTTTTCGCCAGGCGTCCCTGTTCCCCCGGGAAGATTCGCCGCCGTCCGGAGAACGGGATTTGCAGCAGGCCCTGGACGGCATTCGCGGGCGCTTCGGCAACCGGGCCATTTCCTGGGCAAACGCCATGTCGGGCGCGCAAAGGCAGGCTTGAGCCAAGCGGAATCCGGCAGCCGGAAGGGCCTCGCCCGGGGAGGCGGATGCGAAAAACCGTCTCACGCCACGGCGCCACGACGCTACGGCGCGGCGAAAATCTCATAAGGGAGAGTTGCCCGGCTTGGGTGAAAAAAGCGGAATACGCAATGAGGGAAACATTCGTTCATCTGCACGTCCACTCCCATTATTCCATGATGCGCGGGGTCAGTTCCGTGACGGCCCTCTGCCGGGCCGCATCAGCCCTGGGTTTCGAACACCTGGCGCTGACCGACGACAATGGATTCTACGGGCTGATCAACTTCCTCGACGCCGCCCGCCGCTTCGGCATTCATCCCATCGTGGGCACGACTATCGGAACCGGCCCCGATACCGCGGTCGTTCTCGCCAAAACTCCGCGGGGCTATGAATTGCTTTCCGAGTTGACCACTCGTCGTCACCTGGACGCGGATTTTTCCCTGCTGCGCGATTTTCCCGACGGCCGGCGGGATCTTGTCGTGCTCACCGCCAACCCCGAAATCATCAAAGCCCTGCACCCGCGGCGGGAATGCCGGGTGGAGGTCGTTCCGGGACCCGGCGACCGGCGGCTGCTGAAAATGGCCCATAGCCTCGGCGTCCCGCCCGTTGCCACGAATGCCGTTCATTTCGCGCACTCGGAAGATTATTCCCTGCACCGGCTGGTCCGCGCCATCGATCTCAACCTGACTCTGAGCACCATTCCCCGGGAGGAGATCGTACGGCCCGACCAGTGGCTGCAATCCGCGGAGCAGATGGAGCGCCGTCTGCCGCATTGTCCGGAAGCCATGGCGAACACCCTCGAACTGGCGGGAGAGTGCCACACGAAATGGGACCATTTCCGCACCATTTTCCCGCATTACCGCGACCGCCAGGAAGACCACTTCGCTCTGCTGCTCGAGAAATGCCGCAGGGGAATCTCCTGGCGCTACGGCCGGACGAGCCCGGCCGTCGAGAAACGACTGGCCGAGGAGCTCGACCTGATCGGAGCCAAGGGATACGTGGATTACTTTCTCGTCGTGGCCGATATCGTCGGCCGCCGGCCGATTCACTGCGGTCGCGGCAGCGGCGCCGCGAGCCTGGTGAGCTACCTGCTCGGGATCACCCACGTGGATCCTCTTCGGCACAACCTCCTGTTCGGAAGGTTTCTGAATCCCGAACGAAAGGATCTGCCGGACATCGATGTCGATTTCCCTTGGGACGAACGCGACGATTTGTTCGAAGAACTGCGCCGTCACTACGGCGCCGAACGAATGGCGACGGTCGCCAATCACGTGGGTTTCGGAGCGCGCGCGGCGGTGCGGGAGGTGGCCAGGGTCTACGGCGTCCCGGCGGCGGAAATCAAGGCGGTGACCCGGCGCATGAGCTTCTGGACGGAACCGGGAGCAATGTGGGAGCGCATCCGCACCCATCCGAAATTCCGCGGATTCCCGCTCGATCCCCCCTGGCCGGAGATCATCGACCTGGCCGGCCGGTTGGAATCCTTGCCGAGACACCTTTCCATGCATTGCGGAGGGGTCATCATCGCCCCCGACCGAATTTCCCGGTACGTCCCCGTGCAGCGGAGCGCCAAGGGCGCCCGGATCATCCAATGGGAAAAGGACCAGGCGGAAAAGGCCGGCCTGGTGAAGATCGATCTCCTGGGCAACCGTTCCCTGGCCGTCATTCGGGACTCCCTTGCCGCCATCCGGGGAAATTACGGGAAAGACCTGGAATACGCCCGCCTCAATCCCGTCGACGACCCGGATACCCGGGAGCAAATCAGGACCGGCCGCACCATGGGGGTTTTCTATGTGGAATCGCCGGCCATGAGGCTCCTGCAGCAAAAGGCCGGCTGCGGCGACTTCGAGCATCTCGTCATCCATTCGTCCATCATTCGGCCGGCGGCCAACCGGTACATCCGGGATTACCTGGACCGGCTGCACGGAGCGCCCTATGAACCGCTTCATCCGAGCCTCGCGGGACTGCTCGCCGAAAACTACGGCATTCTCGTCTACCAGGAGGACGTGGTGCAGGCGGCCATGATCCTGGCGGGGTTCAGCTGGGGGGAAGCGGACGGCCTGCGCAAGGTGATCAGCAAGAAAAGCAGGGAACAGCTGTCCGATTACCGGTCCCGGTTCGCGCGGGGATGCGCCGCCCGGGGAGTGTCCCCCGACGTGGTGGATAGAGTCTGGGAGATGTTCATCTCCTTTTCCGGCTATTCTTTCTGCAAACCTCATTCGGCATCCTACGCCCTGGTCAGCTTCAAGTCCGCCTACCTGAAGGCCCATTACCCGGCCGAATTCATGGCCGCCGTACTGAGCAACGGCGGCGGGTACTACAGCACCTTCGCCTACGTTTCCGAATCGAGGCGGATGGGATTGACGGTGGCCGGACCCGACATCAACGAAAGCGCCTGGAATTATCGCGGCGGGGACCGGTGCGTCCGAATGGGCCTGCGGCAACTCCAAAACATTCGCAGAAGCACCCTGGAAGACATTCTTGCCGAACGAGGAAAAAACGGACCGTTCGCATCCGTCGAAGAGCTTTTGCGGCGGGTGGACATCCCCCCCTCCGACGGGATGATTCTCGCCAGGAGCGGCGCACTGGATTCCCTGTCGGGCGGCCTCAACCGTCCCCGGCTGCTCTGGTTCATCGAGGCCTGGTTCAACGGCGCCGGGGTGAAAGGAACGGCGGGGCACGGGCAGATTTCGGCCTTTCCCCGTCCGCGGGCACGGATCGTCGTGCCTCCCCTCCCCGGTTTTTCCCCACGGCAAACATGGCGGCACGAAATGGAAACCCTGGGCTTCGTGCTGTCGGTGCATCCGCTGGCCATGGTCGAACCAATGGTGCGCAAACTCCCGCACCGCGTCACGAAGGCCGCGGACCTGCATCGGCACGTCGGCGAGCGGGTTTGTACGGCGGGCTGGCCGATCACTCGCAAGGAAGTGCTGACCAGGGAGGGCGAACCGATGGAATTCGTTTCGTTCGAGGACCGAACGGCCATCTACGAGACCGTTTTCTTTCCGTCGGCCTTCCGGCGTTTCTGCCAGGACGTCGATATGAACAGGGGGTACCTGATCCTGGGAAAGGTCGAAAGCGAATTCGACACGGTGAGCCTGGCCGTGAACCGGGTCGTCAGGCTGCCCCCGGTCCTGGAGGATTGATGGAACGGCTCGCGTGCATGAAGCGCCACCCGCGACGGGGCTGTAACTCCGGAATGGGACGCAAGCCCGGAACACGTGCCCGGGCGGCCCGACCGGCAGCCGCAACCAGGTCCCGTGTAGACAAAATCCCGTTCCCCTGCGTCTGTCTTGTCAAGCTGCACGAATGCTTCCGGGAGATTCTCCCCGGACCGATCCAAGGGGGGAGCACCGGGAAAACGGCCCGGCCGGCACGCGGGCCGCCTTCGATTCCCGATCGTCCGAAGCTCGGGGCCGAAGGTGAAGGGAGTGAGGTTTTTGCCTCCGACGGCGTTCCTGCAATAAAGTAAATGTAATGCGAACATATCCATTCTCAGTGAGAAAGGGGAAAATCATGAGAAGGCCGTTCTTCATCTTTGCCATTGCCTGCGTGACTCTTTTTGCCGCCGGTTTCGTAACGGGCGGCGCTCAGGCTCAACCTCCCGGGGCGGGGGAACCGCCTCCATGGGAACAGTCTCCGGATCCCTGGGACAGAACCCCGCCGCCCCAGGACCTGGATCAGCCCCCCATGGGCCCGGTCCCGCCGCCCAGGGGTGCTGCTCCCCCGCCCCGGAGACCGGCTCCGCAGGCCGGAAGCCAGAATCCTTTCGTGGGGTTCTGGGTGGGATTCTGTGATTTCGGCGTTTCCGCCGCAAACACCGACTCCACCGAAGTGACGCTCGAGGTGAGAGAGCGAAACGGGCGAACCTCCGTTCTTTTGCGGAATGGACTCGGCACCCGCGACCAGTTGTTTCACGACCATACGGCGGAACCGGGCGGGAACGTGTACCCTGCAAAAATCCTTCAGGGGAGAAACGGACAGCCGGTGCTGCTGGTGGGCGACACCGCCTTCCGGCTCTACGGGAATCGGATCGAGTCCTACAAGGACAACGGCCACAACACGCACCACTACCGATTGTGGAGAGTCAGGTAAGCGACGTCCTGCGCGCTTCACAGGCGTTGGCGGGATTGTCCGGACAACCGGGATCATGCACGGGACAACGTTCGATCGGCACTCGAAGGATATCCGAGTGTAAATCCCCGGGCCTCCGGCCGGGCAGGATTCAGTCGACCCTCATGCCCCCAAACGCGGAGCAGGCCGTTTCCCCTTGGGGAAACGGCCTGCTCGCGTTTCAGCCTTGCCCCACTGGCCGGAGGAGCGCCCCCGAACAGCGCCGCCCGGATGACCGACCGGAATCCCCTCAGTCAATCACGGAATACTCGAATCTGAATGAGGCCTCATCTTTCAGTTCTTGGTCCTCATGGATTTCACTATGCCGGCATGCCTATCCCGATCTATAATGAACATCGAGATTCGTATTTGATTTAAACTGCGATTTTCTCGCTACTGCACGCGCGGGCAGGAAACGATCCACTCGGCGGTAATCGCCAAGGAGCATACAGCATGAAAGGACCCGCAAGGGCAACTGCTGTTCGATTTACGGAAATCGAACTGAAGAATTGGCGCAATTTCGGCAGCGTCAAAGTTACCTTGCCTCAACGGGTATTCCTTGTAGGACCAAATGCTTCCGGAAAGTCAAACTTTCTTGATGCCTTTCGTTTCCTTCGCGACCTTGCATCGGTAGGGGGCGGTTTTCAGGCAGCGGTCAGACGTCGGGGCGGACTGTCCAGTCTACGGTGCTTGGCTGCGCGGCGTATTCCGGACATCGTGCTCAGCGTCAAAATAGGTCACGAAGACGAACGATGGCAATACTCCCTGAAATTCAGGCAAGATAGCCAGCGGCGGCCCATGATCACAGAAGAAAAAGTGGTTCGAGAAGGCGAGGTGATCCTGGACCGGCCGGACAAGAGCGACAAGAAAGATGGTGAACGTCTGACGCAAACTTACTTGGAGCAGGTCAATACCAACAAGGAATTTCGGGAGGTTGCGGAGTTTTTTTCATCGGTGCGCTACCTTCACCTGGTGCCGCAGATAATACGAGAGCCGGATCGTTCAGTTGGCAAGATCAACGATCCTTTTGGCGGTGACTTCCTGGAGGGAATCGCACAAACGCCTAAGAATACTCAGCGGGCAAGACTGAATCGGATTCAAAAGGCCCTTGAACTTGCAGTCCCCCAACTCAAAGAGTTGGAGCTTCATACAGACAGTAGAGGGATACCTCATTTGAGAGGAAGATATGAGCACTGGAGACTTCGAGGAGCATGGCAGGACGAAGATCAGTTTTCAGACGGTACCTTGCGATTGATCGGTCTCCTTTGGGTTTTGCAGGAAAGCAAGGCACCATTGTTGTTGGAAGAGCCCGAGCTTTCGCTTCATCCGGGCGTGGCACGATACATTCCTCAGATGTTTGCCCGCGTTCAGCGTCACTCGAAGCGGCAGATAATAGTCAGCACACACTCCGGCGATATTTTGCAGGATGAGGGAATCGGCCTCGATGAAGCGCTGCTTTTGTTCCCGGAAACAGAAGGAACGATCGTAAAGCCAGCGGGCAGCTTTGACGAAATCAGGATCCTCTTGGAGCAAGGGATGAGCCTTGCCGATGCGGTCATACCAAAAACCAGCCCTGCAAAAGCGCGTCAACTTACACTTTTTGGGGACTAACGCCTTTGCCGTACCGTGTCATGATTCGCGCTGCCGTTGAAGGAATAGTGGATGAAGCCGTTGTGAGGCGCCTCATCCGTCAATCCGGTGCAAAACCAGATACGGTATTTGGAAAGCAAGGCAAAGATCATCTGCTGAAACAGCTTAGGGCCTATAATGAAGCTGGGAAACGGTACCCTTGGATAATTCTAATGGATCTCGACCGAGACGATGAGTGTGCTCCTTGTTTTCGGTCAAAATATCTTCCTCATCCCGCGCCGCTTCTGTGTTTCCGGATTGCGGTGAGAGAGGTGGGGGCGTGGTTGTTGGCCGACCGAAAGCACTTCGCCAAATTTCTGCACGTACCTGAGTCCCGAATGCCCTTCAAGCCTGATGAGCTGGACGATCCCAAGCAGACCGTGGTGGACATCGCAAGAAGATCGCGTTCAAGGGCGATTAGGCAGGATCTTGTTCCCAACCCGTTGAGCGGGCGCAGGACAGGTCCGGCGTATGCTTCGCGTCTCATTGAATTCATAGAGAGTATCGATGTCGGGTGGCGTCCGGACGTCGCCTCTGAGTCTTCCGATAGCCTGCGACGATGCGTTGATCGCCTTACGCAACTCGTCGACGCAGTGAAACAGGGGGATGCATGAGAGCGGCCGCCTTGAGCCGTGACAGAGAAACACTCTTCAAATCGAGCGGGCAAGCCCTCTTCGGGTGAACCGGGAATGCTGCCGGCGCGTTTGCCTGAGGGGCCCGAGTTCGCCGTCGTCTGCGCAGCCGGGAACTTGCCCTTACCACCGCAACAGCGTCGTCCCCCAGGTGAATCCGGAACCGAATGCCGCGAGCAGGAGCAGGTCGCCGCGTTCCAGCTTTCCCGCACGGTAGGTTTGATCGAGCAGCAGGGGAATGGATGCCGCGGTGGTATTGCCGTGCTTCCGGATGTTGCTCAGGAACTTCTCCTGGGACATTCCCAGCCGTTCCGCCACCATGTTGTTGATGCGCAGGTTCGCCTGGTGAGGAATGACGTACTTGATCTCGGCGGGGTCGATGCCGCACTTTCTGAGCGTGCTCACGATCACTTCTCCCAGGCGCACCACGGCGTGCTTGAACACCAGTCTGCCGTCCATCTGCGGCCAGAGTGCACCGTCCTCGATCATCTTCGGGGTCACGATGGGTTTGCGGGAAATGTCATACATGGTGAGATGAAGCGCCTTGGCGAACCTTCCGTCGGCGTGCAGTTCGGAATACAGGATACCCCTGCCGTTCTCCTCCGCGGCTTCGAGCACCACCGCGCCCGCGCCGTCCCCGAAAAGAACGGCCACGTCCCGCCCGCCGTCACTGAAATTCAATGCTCCCGACTGCACCTCGGAACCCACCACCAGGACGCGACGGTACACGCCCGAGCGAATGAACGCGTCCGCCGTCGCCAGCGCATAGATGAAACCCGTGCACTGGTTGCGCACGTCCAGGCAGCCGATGGACTGGATGCCGAGCTTGGCCTGGAGAAAACACCCGGCGCCGGGGAAAAACTGGTCGGGGCTCAACGTCGCAAAAATGATAAAGTCGATGTCCGAAGGCTGCAAAGACGCATCTTCAAGCGCAGCTTTCGCCGCGTCCAGCGCCAGGTCGGAGCAGTACACCCCCTCGTCGGCAAACCGTCGTTCCTCGATGCCGCTGCGGGTCCTGATCCATTCGTCGCTGGTCGTCATCAATTGTGCGAGGTCATCGTTCTTCACGATTTTCGGAGGAGCATAGCTTCCTATTCCGGCGACAACACTGCGGACCATGAATCACTCCTTGCGGGACGGTTGACAAGACGGCCGTTCTCCACCCCACCATGAGTCCCATGGCGACGGAGAAGCAGATGTTCGAGGTCCGGCTCTGTCGGCGGCACCGAAGCCGCAGGCGTTCCGATTCCCGAACTCCTCCCACCGGGACCACCCCTCCAGGCAGGGCTGAACTCCTGCTGCACCGCGGCTCTTGCTCATTGAGACCGGATCGGGACAAGCATCCTTTCGTATAATAAACGAGTCTCTCACAGGTGCCAAATAAATTGCACCGGCCCGATCTCGGCCCCGCCCAGCCCTGCTCAACCGCTTGATATTCATATAACAATTCTGGATGACAGGCATCGCGGCCGCTTGACAGCGGTTCTCCTCACTGTTAATAGAATCTGGACTGAAGGCTCGCTGGACAAGAGACCTTCTTTCGCTGCCGGGCTTTCGAAACGGGCGCCTTCATGTTCGACTCGACCGCGGCCTTTTTCGGCCTGTGGACACTTCGGGTGATCTGAGGGCGCAGCCCCTCCCCGTTCTGGCGGTGCCTTCGCCGAAGGAGGCGGGATCGGCTCGCGCGGACCGCCGTTTCAACGGCCAACACCCCGCCCGGCGGAACGCCCCCATCGAAGAGGCTGGTGGCCGCACGCTTTCGCAGCGATCATGACGAGTGCGGGTGCACGAGGCCCGGCTTGATCGTGGGCACGGAGGAACCGTGCCCACCCTACGGATCCGCACGGTCCCCGGGGTTTATCCCCGCGTCAACCTCCCACCGGGCAGGTGTTGTGTCATCGTGAATGCACCGCGGTATCAATCGCAAACGGAAAGGGGAACTGAACATGCGTGTCGGAATTGCGGCGGACCACGGCGGTTTCGAACTCAAGCGACAGTTGGTGGAGGAACTCGCGGCAACGGGTCACGACGTGGTGGATTTCGGAGCACGCCGGTTCGACCCGGCCGACGACTTTCCGGACTTTGTCGTGCCGCTTGCCCGGGCGGTGGTCGAACGAACGGTGGAAAGAGGGCTTGCCGTTTGCGGCAGCGGCGTCGGTGCGTCGATTGCGGCCAACAAGGTACCCGGTGCGCGCGCGGCGCTCATCACGGACGTTTATTCCGCACGCCAGGGAGTCGAGGACGATGACATGAACATGATGTGCCTCGGCGGCCGCGTCGTTGGGGTCGAGCTCGCCAAGGACCTCCTGCGGGCTTTTCTGAAGGCCCGCTACAGGCCCGCCGAGCGGTTCGAGCGCCGCCTTGCCAAGGTGGCGGCGCTGGAAGACGAAAGCTCCCGTACGATTCATGGAACAACCCGCCGAGAGGCGTGAAGGCCCGCGACCATCTCGTGCGCTCGCCGCCCGGCCCACCCCGGTCTGCCGCCTGGCGGCCCGAAGGGAGGTCCGCGCCTTCGGGAGTTCGGATCAATCCGGCCTGGGCAGAGTATCCAGAGTCCATTCCATGGGGTCGATCAACTCGTAGCCCAGCTCGACCAGCTTTCGTTTGACGTGAGCTACGTTTGTGGTCAAGAGATACGGGAACACGGCCCGCTTCCCCTCCTCCCAGTACCGGCTGACCAATATGCTGCCGAAGGAGATGTGTTCCTCGGTGATGGCGTCCACGATCTTCTTCATTTCCCCGACGCGCTCCTGCACCTTGATGCAAAGCAGGGTTCCGGGCTCCTCCAGGCCAAGGACGTTGACAAAAGCTCGCACAAGGTCGCGGATGGAGAGCATTCCGCGCAGCTTCCCGTCCCGATCCACAACCGGAAACGCCCCCACTCGCATCCTTTGCATCAGCAGGATGGCGTCCTCCAGGGTGTTCGCGGGAGTAACCGTGACGGGGTTTTTGGTCATGATGTCCTTGATCTTCATCTGAGCGAGGCGCTCGCGCTCCTTCAGGGTTTCATTCTCGTCCAGAAACACCGACGGCATGGCGCTGCGAATATCCCGGTCCGTCACGATTCCAACCAGTCGGTTCTCTTCATCCACCACGGGGAGATGGCGGAAGCTGCTCTTGGCCAGGAGTTCCCTGGTTTCCAGGATCCCGTCGTTCGGGCCGACCGTGACCACTTTCTTCGTCATCGACTTGTCGATAAACATCGTCCACCTCCAGGTTTGTTGCCAAAGCCGTGAAACGTCTGCAATCCATTACAGGCCCAGCAGAATTGAGACATGATTCCTTATCAGCTCCGGCAGGAGCTGGACCGAATAGCCCCCTTCGAGGACGGAGATGATCCTTCCCGCCGCATGTGCATCCGCCAATTCGATCAGCTTGCGCATGATCCGGGAGAAACCTTCCGTCGAGAGCTTCAGGTCGGACATATCGTCACCCACGTGCGCATCGAAACCTGCCGACACAAGAATGACCTGCGGCTTGAATTCGGCGAACGCAGGCGCCAAATCCCTTTCCAGAATGGCCATGTATTCCTCGTCGCCCTGCCCGGGCAGCAAAGGGCAATTGAGCGTAAACCCGGAACCCGCGCCGACTCCCGTCTCGAATTCACGACCGGTCCCGGGAAACGCGAAGGAAGGATGTTCATGGGCGGAATAATAAAACACGCTGGGATCGTCTTCAAAAATGTGTTGCGTGCCGTTGCCGTGATGGGCGTCGATATCCACGATTCCGACCCGCTCCACCCCCCATTCGTTGAGGAGGTACCGAGCGGCAATCGCCACATTGTTGAAGTAGCAGAATCCGAGGGCGCGATTCATTTCGGCATGGTGGCCCGGAGGGCGCACCGCGCAGAAGGCGTTGTCGATTATTCCCTCCATCACCATCCTGACCGCCTCGAGCAGGCCCCCGACGGCAAGAAGCGCCGTCTCGTAGCTTTCCCGGCACATCTGGTTGTCGGGATGGTCGAATTCCCCCATCTCCAGGAGACACGCCTCTTCGAACCGCATGATGTGTTTGGGCGAGTGAACCGCTTCGATCCACTTCAACTTCGCCGGACTCGCTTTTATCAGGGTGAGCCTGGGAAAAAGCCCGGCTTCTTCCACGCCTCGGTAGACCGCCTCCAGCCTCTCCGGCGACTCGGGATGATTCGAGCCCGTGCAGTGAAGCAGAAGCCGATCGTCGTATAGGAAACCCGTCTTTCGCATAACACTGTCCCCTGTGTCCTCTCATTTCCCGCCCGGACGAGCTCCGCGCGTTCACTCCCGGGTCGTTGAGGCTCTCCGGGAAGAACCGGCAAAACGCCCGGCGGCGGACCGGTCCACCTTGAATTCAGACACCGCAACCATTTCCATATGAGCAGCCCTCAGGCACATTCAGCACGGCTCCCTTCGAAAGCAAAACATGGGTCTGCTGTCGGGGATCTCCAGTTTATCCGGAGGTGTATCGAGACTTGAAAAAGAACGGGAACTCAGAGCAACGAACGGTCGGAGGGAGATTTCCCCGTCGCCTCACGACACTTGAGAACCTCTTCTTCGATCATGCGGCGGGATCGCTCCCGGAGGCTTTCCACATCCCTGGAAGAGAGGCCCGTGGTGTCAATGGGCGGCAATACGGTGAGATAGACATCCTGGGGTTCCCCGAATCTCCAGCTGTTCTTGCGCAGCGCGGCATAGGAACCCTCCACGGCAAGCGGCAGCACGGGCACCCCCGCCTTGATGGCCAGGAGAAACGCCCCGTCGGTAAAACCCTTGACGCTGCCGTCCGGCGACCGCGTCCCTTCCGGAAAGATCATGACCGGACACTTTTGCTGCAAATACTTCTTCGCCCGCAACAGGGCCGGCGCCCCGCTGCGCTGTCCGCGATCGAGCGGGATGTCTCCCGCCATGCGCATCATCCAGCCCACGAAAGGCAATCGAAAGAGCTCGGCCTTGGCGATCCATTTCATCTCCCACGGCAGCAGGCAAATCAGGGGAATGTCCGCCAGTGACTGATGGTTGCTCACCACGACGTAGGCGCGCTCCGACTCGAAGTTCTCCACTCCGGAGACGTGAACTCTCCAGGCCGGATTACACTTCACCATGCTCACCCCGAGCCGGCGGAACCACCGGCCCGTGCGAAAGCGCACCGGATTCCGGTCGAACAGCCAAATGATCCCGAGCAACGGCAGCCACAAAACAATGAGGGAAATCATGGCCACCCAGATCCAGATCGATTTCAGTATCGAGATCATTTTCGTCACACTCGCCGCAACCCGTCGAATCATTCTTCCACAACCGGATTCCGCAGGATGCCGATCTTCTCGATCTCCACTTCCACCACGTCTCCATGCCTGATGGGGCCGACGCCGCTCGGAGTCCCCGTGACAATGACGTCGCCGGGCATGAGCTTGAAGTTTCTCGAAACGAACGCGATGATTTCGGGAATTTTGAAGATCATGCTCCCCGTGTTGGAATCCTGTACCGTCACACCGTTCAAGCGACAGCATATCCTGAGGTTGTGCGGATCTCCCAGGTCATCGGGCCTCACGATCACCGGCCCGATGGGGCCGAACGTATCGAGCGACTTGCCCCGGAACCATCCGGCCCGGTCGCCCGTCTGCAGATTCCGCTGGCTCACGTCGTTCATGCACGTGTACCCCAACACGTGTTTCAAGGCATCCCCCGGACCGACATTCTTGCATTCATCCTTGATGATCACGGCCAGTTCGGCTTCATAGTCGGTTCTCGGTTCAGGAAACCCGTATTCCTTGAGGAATGCCGGGATGACAATCGACTCACCGGGCCCGATCAGGACATTAGGGGTCTTGGGGAACAGAATCGGCTCCTCCGGCACCTCGTCGGTGAAACCTCGAACCTTCACGGTCGTGCTTTCGGCGATATGCGCCCTGTAGTTGAGCCCCAGCGCGATGATTTTCGTCGGATTGACCGTGTATTTCTTCGTCGTGTTGACTATCGGCAAAAGGACCATGACGGTTCACTCCCTCCGCATATTCACCCCGGTCGTCCAAAGCGCGGCGGCGCGCGGCGCCGTCGATTTCGAGGCAGAAATCCCTCTTTGGTCCCCAACACCGGGAACTCCTTCGCGCGGAACGCAAACTCAAATCGGCCCGGTGAAAGACAGCGCATCATTAAGGGCCGGCCCACACGGCCGAACCCAACGTCATTTCAACGTGGACAGCGCCTTCACGGCCTCCAGGTACAACCTCGCCATATCGGGCGTCATCGTCGAATGCCTGCCCGTCATGTAGAGTTCTCCATCGGGACCCAGCACCCCGATGTACGCACCCGATTTGGAGACCAGCGCGGTCTTGCCGTCAGGAGTCTTCCGGATCGCCCCCATCAACTGCCCGTTCGCGCCGTATAGCCTCCATTCCCCCTTGCCGGCCGGTTTGACCACGGCATCCTCCTCGGCCGGCCCCGCGGAGGCCGTCAGAAGCAAGGCGAAAAGCACGACGATCGCCGTCCGTTTTCTCATCGCATCATCTCCTGGAGCGTAACGTCTCCGCCACTCATCCGATCTCGGGCATCAATGTCCATTTGATGAACCAGTAGCGGTCGCCGGCCTCTTTGTCCAGGCAAACGATGCCCCCGTTCTGGAACTTGAACACGCGCCTTTCCACCGACCCGGCAACCAAATGCGAAGTCAATTTTTCCATAAAAGGCAGATGTCCGACAACCATAAGATTTTCATCGCCTCGGACACGTCCCGCGAACGAAGACACGTCGTCCATCGGATTCAACCCCGCGCACTCTTCGATCCCACCGGCCGGTTCCAGAAATCCGCCGTAAATGTCAGCGGTCTGACGGGCTCTTTTTTTCCCACTGTGCAGAATCTTTGAAACCCTGACCCGATAACCCCGGGCAACCCCGGCGATACGCTCGACCTGGGCGATTCCCTCGGATGACAATCCCTGTTCCGCGTCGCTTTCCCTCGGGAGGCTCCGGCCGTGTTGAACAAGGTAAAGCGCCATTGAAAACCTCCTTTGACTCGATCTTCACCCAAGCTCGGCAGCGGTGCGCACCTTCCTTCCGACATTCCGCCCTTCGGCTCCCGGCGCTTCTCGGACAAATCGACGCAAACGGGCCGCTCGGGCTGCTCCGAACCCGCAAAGCCGTCGGGCACGTCACCGGCCATTACCCCGTTCATATTAGTTTAATTCGGTAACGAAAACCAGTGCGCATGCATCCCCGTCTCGTTTCGGACCCACGAATGCGTTCACCGCCCGACAGTCCGCCACATTCACTCTTGAGGCGGCGCCCGGGAGGATTGAAACGGTGTCCCTTGTCAGGACAACGGTGCACGAGACGTTCATCGACAGGGCGTTGAAGACGCTGCAAGACGGTTCATCGCGGCGGCATCCGGCGCGGCCATCCTTCGTCAGGCCGGGGGTTCCGCGGGAGAGGCCGCCCGATCCCGGGCTTCCCGGACGCGGAAAACACCTGAACGAACATGACCTGCCCGGTGGTTGAAGTCCTGCTTCAACGCCGAGCCGCAAACAGGCCGAACTGCTCATCGCAAATGGATGCCGTGTCGGGCTTGAGCATCCCGCATTCTATCTTCCCGCTTTCGTGAGGTTGTACTTCACGATAAATCTTCCACCGGTGCCCTTCCCCGTGAGCCTGCCTCCCGACAGCGAGAACTTGATCTTGTTTCCGGATTGCGTTGTGAATGACATGGTGGTGACGCCGCCGGCCTTTTCGAACTTCGCCGGGTAGCTTTTCGAACTGGGCCCCGAAGTGGACTTGGTGTGCCTGGCGAAACCGCCGTCCGCTGCACTCAGCGTATACGTGACCGTGTCTTCCGTGATGGTCATGTGGACGCTCCTGCTTTCACAGTTGGCGGCACTTCGGCATTCGTCGTGCTGGCCGGTCCACTGTCCCAGGAAAGGCGCAATATCCCCCTGGGTGACCGCACCGGATTGTGTTTGCGCCTGGCAGATACATGGAATGAGAAGTACCGCCGCCATCAGAAACCAAGCTGTTCTTGCTCTCATCTCGCACTCCTTTGTTGATTCCAATCGTGGTCGCATCCTTTGAGGATCTCCGCCCCTGCGCCCCGGCCCCTGCCGTCGAACCCCGTGGTGATGCGGCGGTTCTTTTCGATCACCATATGAACCGTGGCCGATTATTGCAACGAAATTCTCCGCAGCGGTCCCGATGCCACACGCAATCCCGCAGTTCTCCGTTTCTCCGGTGCGGCCGCCTGTTACCGCTTGCGTATGGAAGACAAAGCAAGGCGCCGCAACCGATATTGCAGCTCATGGGCCGGCCTCACGGGCTGGGGCAAATAAGCCGTCAGCGTTGCGCCGAATGTCTTGAGGAGGATTCCGCCGGCCACGAAACCCACTGCCTGCTCGGAGTGATCGTTCTCGCGAAAAAAGATGAGCAGCGGAGATTGCGACATTTCCACAAGGTGATCCATGTCAAACCCGATCACGAAGAGGCACTCTTTCATCTCGGCCTCCTCATAAAAAGGAGGGGACTGGAGGAACAGGTGAAAAGGCATCGCAGAAGACTGGAACGCCTTAGAGGCGACGGGTCCTTTTGAGGAGACCGCTTGGGGCTGCGTGAAAACAACGCGTCACCGAATCGATGCGACGGAGCGCATCAAATCACGCCCTTCTCCATGGAAGCCCGCCTGAAAACAGTTCCCTATTGGATGCCCTTCGGGAGTTCGTTCGAGAGATGAGCAGCTCTGGAAACATGAAAGACGATTTCTCCATCATCGAAATCGTCTTCGAATGAATCGCGAAAAACCTCCACGGGACCGATTCTCTCCTCAGTCCGTCAAGAGATCATCCGTATGTCTCCCCACGAGCGGCGTTATTTCCCCGCAGGCCAGTCCCGGAAAGCGTCAGTGGGCTCACGCCCGTATTTCGGAAGCCCATGGAAATCCGCCGCGGCCGCGTCTGCACCGTTCCATCGGGAAGAAGAGCGTCCCGCCCTGCCGTCGAGGGTCACGCAGAGGCCCGCTGCCCGAGGTTTTTCGTCGATGGGTTCACCCTTTTCGAGGTTTGTATAAAAGTAGGGTGTGATTCCTCGCAGAATCACGGAGGAGTTGCCGGTCCTCGCTCACCTTGCGGCAGTGGATTACGCGGCGAAAGGTCTTCCGCGTGCCTCTTCCGCCTCCAATCTCCAAAAAATTAACTCAATGTGTGGGACTTCTTCTTAGCCATGAATCGCTCAGCCTAGGATAAATAATTATTGTGAAACCGCCGCTTAACGTTGTATAGGATGCACTGACGCATACAAACAAAATTTCCCCAGGAAACACGACCATAAACGAACAGGGTGTAGACACAGTGGTGCATTACGTGGCTCACCAGCGGCTTCGGGGAGGTGGAGGAACGTCCGCGCGGCGCTCCTGCGGCGGGACCGCCGCCCCCGGATCTTCATCGCCCGTTCGCGTTGCGCGCGGCGCCGGGACCGGCGCGGCGGCACGGGCCGTCGAATAATATTCACGGTCCGGTAAGTATCCGGCAGCAACTTGCCGATATATGAAGGGAAAAGACGCCTTTCCGGAAATGAGGCACACTCGGCAAGGTTTCGCCGGCACCTGGAATTGCACATCACGTTATGAAAGACGTTCTCCTGCGGAGCGCTCACGAAGATTCACCCGGGTCGAAAGCAGGTTCCGGAGCGAAAAAAACTATGGGGACTCAAGCGATCCTGAGAGGCATATCGCTTTTCGCGGCATGGATTGCGCTGCTCGTGCAGCCTGCGTTCTGTCTTGCGGCCCCATGGGACTTGACGGCATCGGACGTCGAAGGAAGAATCTCCGACATCTCCTCGATGGCGGCCGTTGCCCTGCTGCTCATCCTCGTAATGGTCCTCGCTGTCCGAACCCATCGCCGTGCGAATTCCGCCGGGCGCGAGCCGGAACCCAAATACCGTACCGTCGCGAACCTCAGTTGCGACTGGGAATGCTGGACCGCGTCCGACGGGCGGCTGACCTACGTGTCTCCGGCGTGTGAGCGCATTACGGGATATCGCCCGGGGGAATTTATCGAACAACCGTCTCTGCTCCGCGAAATGATTCTTCCGGAAGACCGCCGGCTCTGGGATGAACATCGGCACGAGGCCCATGCGGAGCAGCCCTCCCACGAGATCGAGTTCCGTATCCGCAGGCATGACGGCAGCATTCGCTGGATCAACCATGCCTGTCGAACGGTAACCGATGAGCGGGGCGAACCACTGGGGGTTCAGTCCTGCAATCGCGACGTCACGCATCACCACGAGGCGCAGGAGGCTCTACAACAAAGCGCAGAACAATGCCGCGCCTTCATTGCGCTCAGCACGGAGGGGTTTTCGCGATGGGAGGTCGATGGTCCCATCCCGACCACCCTTGCCGAGGATGAGCAGATTGAACGGTTCTACTGGCACGCTCGGCTCGCGGAGTGTAACGACGTCTTTGCGCGGATGTACGGCATGGGAACGGCCAACGAGATGCTCGGAGCCCGGCTGGGGGACATCCTCACGCCCACGGAAACGGAAAACATTGAATTCCTGCGAAGTTTCATCCATTCAGGCTACAACGTCAAAAGCTTCGAAACCTACGGCTACGATCAACTCCGCAATCGTCACAGTTTCCGAACCGGCATGGTCGGATGGTGCGTCCACGGACGCCTGGTCGAGGCATGGAGCATTCAGCGCGATATGACGGACCTCGCGCGCCTGCACCGGCAGGTCCGGCGAGCCGACGACGAATGGCAGACGACTTTCGATTCCATCGCGGACCCGATCATGATCCTGGACCGCGGGTTTCGAATCCTGCGCGCCAATCCCGCTGCCGCCGCTTTCTTCAATGTCTCGCCCGTCGCGATTCCCGGGAAACACTGCTACACCCTGATGCACGGCAAGGACTCGCCCGTTCCCCTGTGTCCCGTGGGGGCGATGATGAAAACCGGGATCCATACGGAGACGGAGATGTACGACGAAAAACGCAAGGCATGGTTTCTCGTCTCCGCCGACCCGCTGCCGGGCCCTGAGGGTGAGGTCGCCGGGGCCGTCCACACCGTGAAGAACATCACCGAAAACAAGATAACCCGGGACGCGATCCGCGATTCCGAAGCCTTCAATCGGAGCATCCTCGCCTCTCTCAACGATCGTATCGCGATCATCGACGGCAACGGCGTCATCCTCGCCGTCAATGCGGCCTGGGAGAGGTTTGCCGCGGAAAACGACACATCCTCGGCCGCCGGGGTCGGCGTGGGGATCAATTACCTGGACGTTTGCCACCGGGCGGTCCAGACCCGCGACGATCTTGCGGAACAGGCGCTCAAAGGAATCCGATCGGTGCTCAACGGCAGGAAGGCGTCTTTTTCGTTGGAGTACCCCTGCGACGCCCCCTCCGAAAAACAGTGGTTCGCCATGAGGGTCATGCCATTCAAGAGGGCGGGAGGCGGGGCGGTCATCTGCCACGCCGACGTTACGGAACGAAAAAGGGCGGAAGATGAAGCGCGCCGCCGGATGATCGAACTGGCCCACGTCACGAGGGTTGCAACACTCGGGGAACTGGCCGCATCCCTCGCCCATGAAATCAACCAGCCGCTTACGGCAATCCTGTCGAACGCGCAGGCCGCCCAGCACTTTCTGGCCAGGGAAGTCCCGGAAACGGATGAGATCCGGCAGATCCTCGACGATATCATCGACGATGATAAAAGGGTCAGCGAAGTCATCCGGAGAATGCGTTCCCTTCTCAAAAAAGGGGCGGCCTCACACGAGCGGGTGAACATCCATGATGCCGTCCTGGAAAGCGTGGCCCTGATCGAAAGCGCTTCGCTGCTCAACGGATTGTCCATCGCCACCGAATTCGACGCCGGCATGCCCATCGTGCGCGCGGACCCGGTCCAGCTGCAGCAGGTCCTCTTCAACCTGATGGTGAATGCGACGGGCGCCATGAAGAACACGCCCAATCCTTCGAGGCAGATCCGGATAGGAACGCTGATAAAGGACGACCGGACCGTGCAACTCTCCGTCACGGACTCGGGCACGGGCATCGACGAGGCCGTGATGGCCCATCTCTTCGAGCCCTTCGTCACGACCAAACCGGGAGGCATGGGCATGGGTCTTTCCATCAGCCAGACCATTATCAAGGCCCACGGCGGGACCATCGGGGCGAAGAACAACCCGGAGACAGGCGCCACCTTCCACTTTTCCCTTCCTCTGGACAAGGAAAACCGGTCATGATCGAGGGAAAACCGTTCGTGTACGTCGTCGATGACGACCTTTCGGTCAGGAAGGCGCTCGATCGGCTCCTGCGAGCCGCCGGCCACGGTGTGAAAACCTTTTCCTCCGCTTTGGAATTCCTGGATTACAGGCCCGTGGACGCTCCGGCTTGTCTTGTGCTCGACATCCGTATGCCGGCCTTCAACGGTCTGGATCTGCAGGAGCATCTGGCCAAGCGGGAGGATTCCCTTCCCATTGTGTTCATTACCGGTCATGGAACCGTCCCCATGAGCGTGCGCGCCATGAAAGCGGGCGCCGTCGATTTTCTCCAGAAGCCCTTCGGCGACACGGACCTGCTCAGCGTGGTCCGGCAGGCCATCGAAAAAGACCGTGAATCCAGGCGGCACCGCAAGGAAATCCGGGACCTCCGGCAACGCCTGGCAACGCTCACACCCAGGGAATACGAAGTCTTTGCACACGTCGTCGCGGGCATGCTGAACAAGCAGATCGCCTTCGCGCTCGGCACCGTCGAAAAAACCATCAAGGTACACCGCGCAAGGGTCATGGCGAAAATGGGCGCCGAATCCGTCGCCGACCTGGTCCGTTTCGCGGAGAAACTGGGTATCCGCTCCACACCGGGCCAAACGCAGCGTCACCGTTGATCGCGCTCCGCCTCCACCCCGCAAAACGCAGGGGAACGCAGGATCGGACTCCGGATCGGCCACAGTAGCCTTTCTGCTCTCCCCGCATTGAAGCCTGCCGCAAAGCGGCGCCGCCCCCCCCAGACGCGAATTCCCCGCTCCGAGCGGTTCGCAACATGATCCGCAGTCGCTGCCCCGCAAGCCGCCACATCGCCCTTCATGGGTCTCCGTATTGGACCAAGGTCCAATAGCATTCTCTCCTTGATCGGTCTATATACCGGACTCGTCGGGAGCCGATCGATCCGCTCCGCGTCTCCCGTCGCTTCGAGAGGGCGATTGCCGTGTCGCGCACAGCGAGTGGTGCCTTGATCCGGGAAAGGTGTTCATGGAGGCCGAGATTCCCTGCAATGTTTTCGTGGTGGACGACGACGCCTCGATCAGGAAAGCTCTGAAACGATTGCTCAGAGCCAACGGATATCATGTTGTCACCTTCGACTGTGCGGAAGCCTTTCTCCATTCCCATTGCGTGCGAGTCGGAGCCTGTCTTGTCCTGGACATCCGCCTTCCGGGGATATCGGGGCTCGATTTGTACGATCGACTCGTATCCCTCAACGTGTTCAACCCGGTCATATTCATGACCGCTCATGACAGTCCGCAGTGGTTGGCCGAGGCGGCAAGGGCCTGTGCCGTGGCGTACCTGCGAAAGCCATTCGATCAGCAACAGCTGCTGGACGCGATTCACCTTGCATGCGGCAGGCGTCAGGCTTCCAACGGCGGGAGCGCCCCGAAGGAATGAGTGCGCGGTCCCTGCCGAAAGGCGAGAATATGGAACAGGAACGCATTGACTATCACACAGAATCGGGAGGATCCAATGAACAGGATGACGCAAACGGCCCTTTTCGCACTGGTGATTGCAGTCTCGGTATTTCTTTTCCAAGGAGTCGGTCTCGCTTTTTACGACGATGAGGAAATCATGGGGAAATGCGGTCTGCTGGTGGGGAAAACAACCAAGGAAGACGTGTACAGAGCCTGCCCGGCGATGAAAATGAATGCCGATGTGTATTACCTTAACGAGGACGCGATCCGGCAGCTCAAAGGCGTCAAGGACAAGGTCGAAGTGATCGCGGTGTTGGGAACATGGTCGGCGGAATCCCAACAGCAGGCCGGGAGATTTTTCAGAATCCTCGACGAAACCAGGAACGCCGGAATTTCAGTGGCCATTTACGCCGTGGACGAAGACATGAGCGATGAAACCGGGATTGCCGAACGGTACCGGGTCGACACCCTTCCCACGATAATCTTTCTCAGGAACGGGAAAGAGCTGGGAAGAATCATCGAAGCGCCGAAAACCACGCTCGAGGCCGAAACGTTGGCCATCCTGAGCGCAAAAGGTGCATAGCCGGGTGCCGCTTTCCCGGAATTCCTCAGATCGGTGAACTCGTGATCTCCTCCAGCCGAAATCCCGATCCGGCATGCCGATGGGGCCGGCCCGCCCAGCCGGTCCCCCAGGCGTTTCAACCGGAGCCGAAAACCGGGACACCGTCCCGGGTCTTGGATGGCCGGCGATCAAATCGATCAAGGATGCCGCTTTGCCCATGAGCCGGACGTCGAAGCCACATCGGATTTCCCGCAGACCATGGAAACCCCGGCACCCCGTCCCTACGCTGCCCGCATCTCCCGCACGCTCAACCGTTTTTGCGCCCCGCATGCAGTGCATCGGTCCCCGGTGGGTTGTGTGGTCTTTTTTTACCTTTTTTCAGCGACGCGACCCCGGATCCTCCCCCCCGGCGAAACCTTGTAGACATTTCCCTGCACAGGCTGTTCCGAAAACCCTACACACCGTTCGACACTACCGCGTATAGCTCCTCAGGCCGGTTCCCGCACAGGCTCGCAAACTTTAGCGCACACTTCGCGGGTTCGGCAAAAGCAACCGATCCTGATCGGCACCTTCAAACCGGTCTCCACGCGGGCCGAAAACCGGTTCCGGTTTCTCGCCGCCGGGCTCGGTGGTCTTTCCCCACGAGAGTTGTCGTGCGTGCCTGGAAATACAGGTTCGTAATTCGAATTTCATTCTCGTTTCTCTTCAGCTCACGCATCAGCCCATAACGTCCGTATGTACGGGAAAATTCACCGCATGCCCGAATTCCGACGGGAATCTCCGGGCTTGTTGCTCCCTGGTTCCGCTGAAGTCGTTACAGATGAACGCCTGGAAGATCCGCTCACCGGGGTTCAAAACGATGAAAAGACGTTATCCAAATATCCCTGTCATTTGCGGCGGGCGACGAAACGGACCTCGTATTCACCGTCTCATACGAAGTTGCGTGCAAGATGGATCTTTCAAGCACAAAAGAGCGGGAGAATGATTCCCCCGCACCCCCCAAGTTTCGGCCACACGCGCAAGCGCGTGAGGCCGAGTGCTCGGCGCTGT
>OFEK01000233.1_pt1 | contig 74478 bp, 60 predicted proteins | sample 1521131 | NCBI WGS metagenome assembly OFEK01 (sample SAMN05720209, study PRJEB24109) | activated sludge metagenome | isolation source: Anaerobic digester | place: China | collected 2015-12-16 | reverse complement strand
TGGATGTCCCCGATGGCGTACGTTTTCATGCTGAACCTCGCGCGGAGCGGCAGCGTTGCAAACCGTCACATCTCAAATCCAATTACCTAGAAAATAGACTCCCGGGTGAGCCTGTTTTCATGCTTCGCGGGTGTCGCAGGGGGCATGGATAATTGCGTTATAACCGAAAAATCGGGATCAGGCACAACGGCCGGGCGCGCGTCCGAAGCGGACGAGCGGGATCGTCGGGATGAGGCTCCAGCCGGGCGCGCGTCGTTCACGAAAGCCGGGCAGGGGGCCTTGGGATTCCGGACGGGTCCTTCCGGACGCTTCGGCCCTCACCGTTGCGGAACGCGCGTCACTTCGCCGAATCGAAGCGCGACACGGCCTCGAGGATTCCGGTCGCCCGGGCCCAATGCAGGCTGGGGATCGCGAGAAACGGCCCGTTGACGAGATTTTCCTTGTTGTAGACGAACGGCTTTCCCTTGAAGTCGATCACCGTTCCACCGGCGGCGGTCACGATGGCCTGTCCTGCTGCCGTGTCCCATTCCCACGTCGGGCCGAAGCGCGGATAGAAGTCGGCTTCACCGGCAGCGACCGAGCAGAATTTCAAGGCACTCCCCCTGGACACGATTTCATGGGCCGGAAGGAGTTTTAGAATGGGCTCCAAACCGGGAGACGGATGCGAGCGGCTTTCCACGATGCGCACCGTTCCGTCGGGGACGGCGGGGATGCGGAGGGGGCGCCTGCGACCTTCGACGATTTCCCAGCACCCCCGGCCGACATCGGCGAGGAAAAGCCGCTTCAGGACCGGCACAAGGATCACGCCGACGACGGGGTTGACTCCATCTATCAAGGCAATGTTCACGGTGAACTCGCCGTTTCGTTTCACGAACTCCTTTGTGCCGTCGAGCGGATCCACCAGCCAGAACCGGCTCCATTCCCTGCGGACCGCGTACGGAACTTCCCTGCCTTCCTCGGACAGTACCGGAATATCGGGATACCGCGAACGGAGGGCATCCACGATGATCCGGTGGGAACGCTTGTCCGCCAGGGTCAAAGGGGACTTGTCTTCCTTGGATTCAACGCTGAATTCCGTGCCGTAGATTTCGAGAATGGCCTCGCCGGCCGTGACTGCCAGTTCGGACAAATGGTCGAGATCAATCAATGTCACCTCCATGGCATGAATGCGCCGTCATAAGGCTCCACTTCAACCGGTCGCGGGTGCGAGCGGAACCGGAGGGCGCACGGCCGTAACGTACCGGCTGCGGATCAGTTCGAAGTGGTTGCAATGGTTGCGGATCTTCCACCAGACGCTGCCCTGGCCCTCGATCGTCCATGGCGGGCGAAGCCCCCCGCGCTCCCCCTTGAGGATCGACGTGACGTTGTCGATGCCTCTCCCCGAAAACACCCCTCCGGGCAGGCCTCCCAGCCAGTGTTCCCGGGCGGCGGCTTCCGTGGACCAGGAAAACGGATCGGTGAAAAGCAGCCGGGAACCCGACGATCGGGCCACCCTGCCGAGTTCGAGCAAATGGACGAGCGGCCTGGGGACCTTGTCCACCAGGTTCAGAGACGAAAGGCAGGAAAACGTCTCCGACCGGAAAGGCAAAGCCTGGGCGTCGGCGACCAGGAATTCAACCCTGTCGGTATTCCAGGCGCCGGGAAGCTCGAAGCGCCGATTTTCGCGCAACTCTCCTTCGAGGACAAGGCCAAAATCGATGCTCCGGTTCTTCAGGAGCTTCCTGGCTGTATGAATGAAGCTTTTCGAGTTGTCGATGCCGATCACGAAATGACTCTTCCGGCTCATTTCAAAGCTGAACCGGCCCACCGCGCAGCCCGCATCCAAAAAAACACCCTCCGTCGGCGGGATCAGGGACGCCCATTCACGATAAGCGGTGCAAGCTTCCGCATCGCCGAAGAGATCGGCGTAGTGGCTCCAGAGATAGGCGGACAAGGCGCGGGAAGATTCATAGCCGGTCCGCGACGGATCGTCCGGTTCGCCGGTCGGCAGGATCACCGCCGTACCCTCGGCGATGGGGAAGATTTCCCGGCAGGACGGGCACGCAAGGGAGCCGCGGATCACCTCTTCGTCGTCGGCTTCCACCGTTGTGAGGCACAGGCCGACCTCCTCCGGGAGGCAGCTCGGGCAAACGAGCATCTCAACGAGAGATTGCTTCATGCAATCCATCCCGTGCCGGTGCAAAAAGGCCGCGTGCGTCTTTCATCATTCGTCGTCCCGCTCGCCTTCGCGAAACGCGCCCTTGATGCCGAGGGGTTCGATCAGCTCGGAGACGATGCGATCCCGCACTGCTTCCGTATTGCCGCCGGCGCCGGACCGATGGAGGCGGATGAGCGCATGGGCGAGCCGATGGGCCTTGTCATGCCCGGCCTTGCGGACGTCTTCGATCTGAGACCAGTCGGTGTTCGTCTTGAAACGGTCGAAAGCCGGGCGGAATTCAGGAAAGACGGCCCGCATGAAAGGGCGCATGAACGCCAGGTAAAAACCCAGTGAGGATTTTTTGCGCCGCCGGATGATATGGCCCAGCAGCCCCTGCGCATGGGTATCCGCCAACAGGTCCTTGACCACCCGCGCGAAGATTTCCACGGGGCTGTTGGTGTAGGTCGCGACGATTTCGTGCCAGATTTCCCCTTCAAAACCCTTTTCGCAGACTTCTCCCACTTCGTGGTAAACCCAGGTGTCGAGCTCGGCCTCGGCCACTTCCTTCAAGCGGGGCCCCTGAGTCCCGGCGTTGCGACGCATCGTCTCCGGTTCCAGGCCGTATTCGGCAAGCGCGTAGGCGAGCGGTTCCCTGGCCGACGGCCGCGACTCCAGTATCTGGTCCCAGAGAAAAAAGAGCATGGGCAATTGCCGCGCGAAGATTTGCCCGCCTCGCCGCATTGCCGGGGTCATGAAGATGTCCCTGGCCAATTCCTTCTCGATTCGATCGATCCTCATTGTGCCGATAACTGTGGAATCCTTCACCTCCGCCAGAAAGAAGGTCGGTTTCATGCCGACGGCATACCCGGCCCCGTAGACGAGCCCGTGAGGGCGAAGCACGCCGTTGATCGAATCCATTTCAAAAGGGTCGAAGACCTCTCCCGCTATCGAAATGGGCTGAAGGCTCCGGGACGCGATTTCTTCCCAGTAGGTTTCCCGGGCGTCGACCCATTCCAGGAGAACGTGCGGTTCGGGTTCTTCCCAGGGGGCCATTGCGCGTTCCCACTTGTGCAGGTCCCGCAACCGCAGCAGCAGGCCGCATAAGGAAAACACCCCGGCGTAGTTGGCGTCGGAAATGTCGCAGTTCGCCTGTACCTGGTCTCTGAGCTGGACGATGTCGATGTTCAAGCGATCAATCCCGGTGATTGGTGTGACGCTCCGTAAATCCCACGGCCCACGAAGGGCTGCGCGATAATTGCATATTACGGGAAATCCGGCCCCTTGGGAAGACAAAGCGCGCTGGACGGCCGCGGGAAACACTTTTCCACGGGCAGATCTTGCGGGCGGCGTCGCCCCCCGGGCGGAGACCGCATCGTACAAGAATCCGTCCAAGCTCGCGGCGCACGGCTCAAGACCATTGACAATTTCCACAAAATATCGTTTATATAACGCTTTCGTTTGGATGCATGGTGGTTCCCGGTTGGGAATCGGGAACTCGGCACGGCCTATGTTCCGGAAAGGCAAGGGGATTTCCGGTTCGGCAACATAAAATGGCAGCATGGAGGACGAAATGGATTTGACCGGTATTGCTTATGCAATGGGCACGACGGGCCAGGGCGGCGCCGCAGACGGTGCAGGCGGCGGTCTGGCGGCTTTCGCGCCATTGATCATCATGGTCGCGATTTTCTACTTTCTCCTGATCAGACCTCAGCAAAAGAAACAGAAAGAGCACCGGGCCATGCTGGGCAACCTGAAAAAGGACGACGTCATCCTCACTCAAGGAGGGCTGCAGGGCAAGATCACCGGTTTGACCGATACGGTGGCGACTATCGAAATTGCCGACAAGGTTCGAGTCAAGGTGCACAGAGGATACATTGCGGCCTTGATTTCCAAGGGTGAGACTCCCGCCGAGTAGGCGCCCTCGGGCCATCGGCGGCCTGACATGCGGGTGGGTCCGGCGGAAACGCCGAGTGCCCTTTTCCGTCCCGGTTGCAGCGGGGAAAACATGTTCCGGGCGAGTGGGGTTGCGTTCCCGTGCCGTGCGTGATGGAGAGGGAGAGCCCGCTCGGATTCAGGGAAAGTCTCGATTGAGCGTCGGGAGGAGAGAACTTGAGCAATCTTAAATGGCGAGCACTTCTTGTGGTTGTGGTCCTCATTGTGGGGGTCGTTTATCTGGTGCCGACTTTCGTCTCGACCTTGCCTCCGGGATGGAGCAAATTTTTGCCGAAAGACAAGATCAGACTGGGACTCGATCTGCAGGGCGGCATGCATCTCATCCTGGAGGTTGAAGCGGACCAGGCGGTGAGCAACACTGCGACGCGCCTGTCCGAGGACCTCAAGGACGCCTTCCGGAAAGAGAAGATTGCGTTCAACAAGATCGACAAGACCGGCAAGTGGGATATAGAGGTTCAGCTCCCGGGGACCGAGCAGCAGAGTCAAATCGGTCCGCTCGTGGAGAAGGAATTTCCCACATTGAAATGGGTCAGCACCGAAACGCAGCCCGAAGGAACCGTCAAGGTCATGCTGACGGTCCACGAAAAGGAAGTGGAACGGGTCCAGAAGGCGGCCATAGCCCAGGGTCTGGAGACCATACGCAATCGCATCGATCAGTTCGGCGTCAGCGAGCCGGACATCAGGCCGCAGGGCGAGGATCGCATCCTGGTGCAGCTGCCCGGCATTCAAGACCCGCAGCGCGCCGTGGAGCTTATCGGCAAGACGGCTCAGCTGGAATTCAAGCTGGTGGCGGAGGGTGTGAGCCCTCAGGACGTGAAGTCGGGCAAGGCGCCGGCGGGAACCAAAATCTATCCCATGAAGCACACGGATCGGACAACCCGGCAGAGGACGGAGAGTCAAATCGTGCTCAACGACCGGACCCTCATGAGCGGCGAATACATCACCAACGCCCAGGTGGAAATCGACCGCCAGCAGAGCAGTTCATATGTCGCCCTGGATTTCGACTCCCAGGGGGCCAAGTTGTTCGAAAGGATCACTGAAGCCAACGTGAAGAAGCAGCTTGCCATCGTGCTGGACGGGGTGGTTTACTCCGCTCCGGTCATCCAGGAGACCATCGGCGGCGGCAAGGCGACCATCACGGGGTCGTTCACCGACCAGGAAGCTCGCGATCTGGCCATCGTGCTGAGAGCGGGTGCGCTTCCCGCGCCGGTGAAGATCCTCGAGCAAAGGACGGTCGGGCCTTCCCTTGGGGCCGATTCGATCAACAAGGGGGTGCTTGCATCCATCGTGGGCGGCATCGGAACCATTCTTTTCATGCTCATCTACTACCGCTTCGGAGGTGTCGTGGCCGACCTCGCCCTGGCGCTCAACGTACTCCTGGTGCTGGCGGGCATGGCGGCGTTCGGGTTCACCCTGACGCTTCCCGGCATTGCGGGTATCGCCCTCACCATCGGCATGGCCGTCGACGCGAACGTGCTCATCTATGAACGAATACGGGAAGAGCTGCGATTGGGCAAGACGCCGCGGGCAGCCTTGGAAACGGGCTATGACAGGGCTACTTTGACGATTCTCGATGCGAACGTCACCACCATCATCGCCGCCCTGGTGCTGCTCCAGTTCGGCACCGGTCCCGTGAGGGGATTCGCGGTCACCCTGACCGTGGGTCTGGTGGCCAACATGTTTACGGCGATCTTCGTCACGCGCGTCATCTTTGACTACCTTCTCGTCCAGCGGCGAGTCAAAACACTGAGCATCTAGTCCGTCACAGACGCCAAAAGGGGTGAGCGGTAATGGAACTGATCAAGCCCGGTATCAATCTGAATTTTGTGGGGATTCGCTACAAGGCGATCCTTGCGTCCGTCGTCGTTCTCTTGATCGGATTGGTGGCGTTCTACTTGAAAGGCCTGAACATGGGCGTCGACTTTGCCGGCGGGACCCTGCTCCAGGTGAAATTCAGCCAGCCCACAAACCCGGACGCGATTCGGGAGGCGCTCAAGGAAGAGGCCGCCAACAGCACCATTCAGCAAGTCGGTTCGAAGGAGAACAACGAGTACCTGATCCGAACGGATGCCATGCCGTCCGAGCTCCAGGCCCTGTCGCAGAAGTTCGATCGCGATCTTGCCAAGGCTTTCGGTGAAGGCAAGGCCACCGTGCTCCGCGTGGAGATGGTGGGTCCCAAAGTGGGCGAAGATCTGCGGCAGAAAGCGCTCAAGGCGATGTACTACGCGCTGCTCTTCATCGCCATCTACATTTCCGGCAGGTTCGAATTCAAATGGGTTACGAGTGCCGTGATGGGCGGCGTGCTGATGGTCGGGATCTACTTCATGGAGGCTCTCCAGACGAACGTCACCTACCTTGTTGTGGCGGCGCTGTGCGTCACGCTCGTTCTGTGCTGGATACTCAAGTTGCCTTACGCGCTCGGGGCACTGGTGTCCCTCGTGCACGACATCCTGATCACCATAGGGATTTTCATCATTTTCGACAAGGAGTTCACCATCGAGGTGTTCGCCGCCCTGTTGACCCTTGCCGGTTACTCGCTCAACGACACGATCATCGTCTACGACCGTATCCGGGAGAACCGCAACAAGGACAGGAAACAGAAATTCGATGTGATGGTCAACGATGCGATCAATCAAACCCTGAGCCGCACGCTGCTCACCTCGACCTGCCTGCTCTTCGTTCTCCTGTGCCTCTTTTTCCTGGGCGGCGCGGTGATCCATGATTTCACCTTCGCCATGCTGGTCGGCGTCATCACGGGAACCTTCTCGTCCGTCTTCGTGGCGAGCCCGATTCTGATCATCTACGAGGATTTGACCAAGAAAGGACTGAAGCCCAAGCGGGCCTGACCCTCGGTGCCCCGATGAATTTCGAACTCGATCCCGGCCGCCTCCCGAGAGGCGTCGAGGCGGCGGGTTCGACGCATGCACTCTGTGCCCGTGACGTCCGCCATTTCCTGCGCGGATACCCCCGAGGGTCATTCACGCCGAGTCGCCGCACTCGATGCCGCTCGGCGTCACTGATTCACCCACACCGCCATGTTGTTGAATTCGGAGAGAACCTTCCGAGTCACCGAGTTCTTGAAGAACCCCCACGTCCCCGCAGGTTCGGAGTGGCCGAGGGCAACGATGCCGATCCCCTGTTCCAGGCAGTGGGAGAGGATCTCCATGGCGGTGTTGCCCTTGCCGGGAATGAGCGTCACGCGAACCCTGGATTCGTCGATCCCCGCCGCGCGCAAGATTTGGCAGGATTCCGTCAGAAAGGGCTCGATGACTTGCCCGGCCGGCGTTTTCAGCCATGAGCCGAGCTCTTCCCCCATCATGCCGGCCGGATGGGTGGAGATCATGCGGGGTACCGTTCTTGACGCGTGCAGGAGCGTGATCTCCACGGTCGTATCGGCAAGCATGAAGGCCGCATGATCGGCGATCCGCAGCGATGCGTCTTCGTTGAGAACACAAATGGCGGCACGATCGGGATTGACTTGTCCCTCGGTGAACCAGATCGGGCTTGCCAGGCAGTGTCGAAGCAGGTCCGAAGTCGGGTCTCCCCGCAGAAAACCTTCCAGGCTGCTGCTGACCCGCTTCTGAACCAGGACCGCGTCCACCTGCCTGATATCGGCGAGCAGGCATGCATGGCGCCCTGCGCTGGATTGTTTCTCCTCCGCACACTCCTGGACCGTCTCATCGGAAAACCCCGCGCGAATGAGATGTCTTCGCGCATTGTCGAAGATCGCGCGCGAGTTCCTCTCCCTGGCGGCGAACAGCTCTTTTCTCTTTTCCAGCAGCGGCATGGAATCCGCTTTTTCCTGGTAGAAAGGGGACAGCTGAGGTCGCAAGTAGAAAAGGATCACGCCGATGTTCCGCAAGTCAGGGTACAGGCGCTTCAGGAACAGGACCGGCCTAAGACATTCCTCGCTTCCGTCGATGGGAAGCAGCAGGCACTTTTGCAGAGTCTCCACGGAATCATCCTTGCGATCGTAGTTTCATACCGAGGTGCGTTCAAGATGACACAACACCTGCCCGTCGGGAGGTGGACGCGGGCGGGGATAAACCCCGGGGACCGTGAGGGTCCGCAGGGTGGGCACGGTTCCTCCGTGCCCACGATCAGGCCGGGTCTCGTGCACCCGCACTCGTCATAATCGCTGCGAAAGCCTGCGGTCACCAGCGTTTTCAATGGGGGCGTTCCACACGTCGGCTCCGGATCGTTCATGGCGCCAAGCGCTGGGGCAAGGGTATCGGGACCGTGGGCTGCGCTGTCGCGCATCCACCCTTGTAATCGACTCAAGAGTTTACAAGGAACACAGTTGCTACGGACCGACGTGCCCGTCAGCCGTAGCAAGGGGAGGGCTTTATGCCCTCCCGCCCAATGCACTCATCTCTTGAACGCAAAATTGTATCAGCCGCGGCTTGCGCGCGTTCCCCGAAGGGGCGGCGGCCGGTGCCGGGCCGGCACAGGTCAATCCGTGTTTTGCGATACCGGGCGGCAAGACCTGATGAGCGTCCGAATTCGAGACATGAAGCGAAGGACGCCGGATGGGCGTCACATCAGTTCGACGGGCGGCGTGACGTCATGTTGTTTTCCAACTTGGAAACGGACCTTCTCCCACCGGGGATTGTTGACCAAATCCCGGGAGTTTTCAAGCACGAGTTCGGGGTGGTTGTTCGTTTCGCTCAGGTGGGCGAACACAACGGAACGCAAGCATTCGTTGTAAAGGCATTTGAGCAGCTCCAGGCTGTCGAAGTTGGACAGATGCCCGTGCCGGCTCCTGATTCGCTGTTTGAGGTGCCACGGATAGGGGCCGTTGATCAGGAGGTCCGGATCGTGATTGGCTTCGATGACCAGGCCGGAACATCCCTGCAGTCTTGTCTTGACAAGCTCGGTGACGATCCCGAGGTCGGTGCAGATGCCAAGTTTCACGCCGGCGTGCTCGACAACGAAACCGGACGGTTCCCGGGCGTCGTGGGAAATGGGAAAAGGATGCAGCCGAAGGTCGCCGATGTCGAAAGCCCGGCCCGGCTGAAAGACCCGGTGGCCGGCCAGACGGCCGATCTGCGGGTCCAGACCTTCCAGGGAACCCTGGCTGAGGTGGACGACCAGTTCGAACCGGCGGCTCAACACTCCGACGCCTCGAACATGGTCGGTGTGCTCGTGGCTGACGACCACCGCGTCGAGCTGCCGGGCGCTCACGGAAGTTTTTTCGAGCCGGTGGACGAGTTCCTTCGCGCTCAGCCCGGCATCCAGGAGGATGTGCGTCCGGGGGCTTGAAATCAGGATCGAGTTTCCTTTGGAACCGCTGGCAATGACCTGAAACATGAGCGACATGGACGTGTCCTCGGGAGTGCGCAGAACAATCCGCTCCGGGCTTCACCCCGGCGAGGGCTGCGGAGGCCGGGCAGCCCGGCTGAACCCAACTTCCCGCCATAACCATGAAAATGCGGCCGTTGGCGCGCCGAGAGCGGCGCCCGGGTTCTCCTGCCGGGTTCCCGCCCGGGGCGTCGGGGAAGACGAGGGCAACCCTCTCACTTCGACGCGCCCATGGTCGCGATCCTTTCCATGGACGGCAAAAAGCTTTTCCCCGGCTCTCCACACGGGCTGTCATGAGAGTGCCTTTTCCACATCGGCGCGGTCCATCTCCACCGGTCCCATGAGCAAAACCGTCAACTCCTGCGGGGCATAGACTTCCCGGAACCATTCCCGGATCTGTCCCGCGCGGACACCGGCAATCTTCTCCTCGAGTTCCGAAAAATCGACAAAGCGACCGAAAAGAAATTCGTTCTTGGCCATCCGGTTCATTCGGGAGTCGGTGCTCTCCGCATTCAGGTACATGCTTCCCCTCAGGTATTCCTTGGCGGCATTGAGCTCCCCATCGGAGATGAGCTCATCGGCCAGCAGGGAAAGCTGTTCCCGGATGAGCTCGAGAGTCTCCCTCACGTTCTGCGAGCCGACTCCGGCGTAGATTCCAAGGATGCCCGCGTCCACATGACTGTGCGAGAATGAATAGACAGAGTAGGCGAGGCCTCGTTTTTCCCTGATTTCCTGGAACAGCCTGCTGCTCATGCTGCTTCCCAGTACCACGTTCAACAGATGCGCGGCGAACCGGTTCTCGTCCACCTGGGAATTGCCTCTCATTCCGAGGCAGATGTGGACCAGTTCCAGATCCTTGGGAATGACCCTGACAAGGGGGTGGTTCTTTGGGACGACCCGCCGGCCGGGCAGCGCGGGATGGTTGAGACCTTCCATGGGGGGGCCGATGAGCTCCAGGAAACGATCGTGATCGAGGTTGCCGGCGGCGGAGATGACGATTCTGTCGGAGTGGAAATGCCGCGACAGGTAACGAAGCACCTTCGTTCTGTCGAGCGACTCGAGGGCCTGCGCCGATCCATAGATCGGCAGCCCCAGGGGGTTGTCCTTCCAGAACATCTCCTGGAAAAGGATGTGAACGTAATCATCCGGAGTATCTTCGATCATCCGGATTTCCTGGAGGATCACCTGTTGTTCCCGTTCGATTTCCTTGTCCGAGAACACGGAATTCAAAAAAATATCCGAAAGGACGTCCACCACCAGGGGGAGGTGGGATGCCAGTACCTTGGCGTGCACGCAGACGTGTTCCTTCGATGTGAAGGCGTTGGCGAACCCCCCGACGGAATCCAACTCTTTGGCTATGTCGAGCGCGCTTCGTCGTTGAGTTCCCTTGAACAGCATGTGCTCTATGAAGTGAGTGATTCCCCTCTCATCCTCTTCCTCGTCTCTTGATCCCACGCCGACCCAAATCCCGGTAGATACCGAATGCGCAAAAGGAATCTTTTCGGTCAGCACACGAATACCGTTGCGGAGAACCGTTTTTTGATGCAATGTTCCCTCTCTCCCACTGAGGATGCCGATCAGCACGGATAACGAGCGTCAGGTCGAAGCGGCGCGGCGCCGTTTCAGACGCCGAACCGGGGAGTCTCCACGGCCACGAGGCACAGGCCGGTGGTGAAGAGCGTGCGCCCTCGTGTGCGTTCAATACCCTCTATTGGCCGCCGCCTTCAGGTTTTTCGAGGGCAGCCTTCCGACTCAGGCGGATTCGCCCGTCCTTGTCGATTTCGATGACCTTGACAAGAACCTCGTCCCCTTCCTGGACCACGTCGGTGACCTTGCGCACCCGCCTGTGCTCGAGCTGGGAGATGTGTATCAGACCTTCGATGTTGGGCAGGATTTCCGCAAAGGCTCCGAAATCGGTGACGCGAACAATGCGGGACATGTAGAGCTGTCCCACCTCGGGTTCCTGCGTCAGCCCCCGGATCCGCTCCACCGCCTTGTCGCAGGCGGCGCCGTCGGGGCTCATGATGACGACTTTTCCGGAATCTTCGATATCGATCTTGGCCCCCGTTTCGGCGACGATGGAACGGATGACCTTCCCTCCCGGTCCGATCACGTCCCGGATCTTTTCCGGGTTGATCATGATGGTGATGACGCGGGGGGCGTACGGGGACAGTTCAGGTCTCGGGGCCGACAGCACTTCCTTCATTTTCCCAAGGATGAAGATTCGGCCGGCGCGCGCCTGTTCCAGTGCGCGCTGCATGATGCCGCGGTCGATTCCGGCGATCTTCACGTCCATCTGGATGGCAGTGATGCCCCGTTCGCTGCCCGTGACCTTGAAATCCATATCGCCAAGGTGATCTTCATCGCCAAGGATGTCCGAGAGAACGATGATCTTGTCCCCTTCCTTCACCAACCCCATGGCGATACCCCCGACCGGTTCGGTGATGGGCACCCCTGCGTCCATGAGCGCCAGCGACGAGCCGCAAACAGTGGCCATGGAGCTCGATCCGTTGGATTCCAGGACCTCGGAGACCACCCGAATGGTGTAAGGGAATTCGCCATCCTTGGGAAGCACGGCTTTCACCGATCGTTCGGCGAGAGCCCCGTGTCCGATCTCCCGACGTCCCGGCCCGCGGAGCGGACGGACTTCGCCCACGGAAAACGCAGGAAAATTGTAGTGGAGCATGAACGACTTGAAGGTTTCACCCGCCAGGGCCTCGATCTTCTGCTCATCCGAAGAGGAGCCGAGCGTCACGACGGCCAGCACCTGGGTTTCGCCGCGGGTGAAAACCGCCGAACCGTGAGTTCTCGGCAGAACGCCCGCCTGAATGTTGATGGGGCGGATCTCGTCGAACCTTCTTCCGTCGATTCGGCGGCCTTCCTCCACCATCATGCGCCGAACCACTTCCTTTTCCAAATCTTCAAGAATATTGTCGATCTGCTTCGGGCGATCGGGATCATCCGAGGCCAGCTCCGCCTGGATACGTTCTTTCAAGGCTTTCTTCCGATCGCGACGCGGGTGTTTTTCAGGCGTGGTCATGACCGCGCGCATTTCCGCCGCGGCGGCGTTCCGGACAGCCTGGACGAGGGATTCATTCCTCACCACCTCGGGAGGAGCCTCCTTTACCGGTGCGATCCTGCGCTGAAGCTCGTCCTGGGCGTCCAGGATGGGGAGAATGGCTTTGTGCCCGAAGTCGATGGCATCGACGAGATCGTCTTCCGAAACGAAATCCGCGCCGCCCTCGACCATCACCACCGCGTCGCGTGAGCCGGCCACCACGACGTTCAGATCGCTCTCGAGGAGTTCCTTCGCGCTGGGATTGACGGCGAAGGATCCGTTGATCCTGCCGACGCGTACGGCCGCCACCGGTCCCTGGAAGGGCACCGGGGAAATATGGAGAGCCGTCGAAGCTCCGGTCAGCGCCACGACATCCGGTTCATTCTCCATGTCCACCGACAGGACTGTGGCGACCACCTGAGTCTCGTAGCAGTATTTCTTGGGAAAAAGCGGACGGATGGGCCGGTCGATCAGGCGGGAGGTCAGAGTTTCCTTCTCGCTCGGACGGCCGATCTCGCGGCGGAAGAACCCGCCCGGGATTCGCCCCGCGGCATAACTCATCTCCTGATAGTCCACCATAAGAGGTACGAAATCGATTCCTTCCCGAATTCGGTCCTCCTTCGTCGCTGCAATAAGCACCACCGTGTCTCCGTAACGCATGAGCACGGAACCGCCGGCCTGGCGGGCAATCTCCCCGGCTTCGAATACCATCGGGCGACCGCCGACTTCCACTTGAACTGAATGCTTCATAGGTCATTTCCTTATTTTGAACGATATCTCACCCCGAGGGAGAGACGACCAGGCGCGGCTATCGGCGCAGTCCCAAACGTTCGATCACGTTATTGTAACGTTCGGCGTTCTTTTTTTTGAGGTAATTGAGGAGCTGCCTGCGCTGTCCAACCAGCTTCAGGAGGCCCCGGCGTGAATGATGATCTTTCTTGTGCATTTTAAAGTGTTCCGTCAGATAGCTGATTCTCTCACTGAGCAGGGCTATCTGCACTTCCGGAGACCCGGTATCGGCCGAGTGCACTTTGAATCCTTCGATGATTTCCTTCTTCTTTTCAGGGGTCATTACCACGGCTTGATCCTCCTTGAACGTGATAAAGTATTGTGTGTTGACTGATTGCGACCCAGGTCGCCCGGTCGTCAGTCTCTGGATGTCAATCGCAAGACCTCTGGACCATTCTTGTTTGCGTTCCTCTGAATTCAGTCATGGACTGAAACCTCTCCTCAAAGCTGAAACACGCGTAAACGGCGTTGGTGCTCCGATTCCGGCCACGGCCACCAGAGTGCCGCCAGGCGTCCGTCGGCAGTGACGATACGCACCGGCCCCCCGCCCCGGGAAAATCGTCCGGAGTGTTCCGCCTCCCAGTCTGCGTCAAGCTGTCCGTATCGCAGACGACTGAGAATCTGCCCGTCCTCGATCGTCAGCGCCGGCAGGTGCGATAGCGCGTCGGCCATGGGAACGAGCTTCGTCAACCAGGAGCCGTCCGAAGCCCCGTCGTGCAGCTGCTCCAACGAGCTTGCCCGCTCCAGGCCGAAAGGGCCGCACGCGAGCCGCCGCAGATGCATGACATGAGCCCCGCATCCCAGGCGCCTCCCCAAATCCGCCGCCAACTGACGCACGTACGTGCCTTTCGAGCACTTCGTTTCCAGAACAACCTCGGGGTAACGGTAGGCAATCAAGTCGAAGCGATGGATATGCACTTCCCGCCTGGGCGGCTCGACATCGATTCCCTTTCTCGCCAACTCGTACAGCCGTTTTCCCTGAACCTTCACGGCTGCGTACCGAGGAACCTCCTGCACCTGTGTCCCCTGGTGCAAACGCATCGCCTCCAGCAGTTCGCGTTCGGACGGGGCCACGTCATCGCAGGTGCGCACCACTCTGCCGGTCCTGTCGAGCGTATCCGTTTCGATGCCCAAATGCGCGGTGAAACGGTAGACTTTGGCCTGGCCGGTCAGCTGCTCGGCGAATCGAGTGGCCTGGTTCACGCATACAAGGAGCACACCCGTGGCGAAAGGGTCCAGCGTTCCGCAGTGGCCTGCCTTGCGAAGGCCCAACAGCTTCTTGACCCTGGTGACGAGGGTCGAGGACGTCATTCCTTCAGGCTTGTCCAGAACCAGGAGCCCGCTCGGCTCCGTTTCGCGCATGGCGAAATCGGAAAGGGAGGGGTTCCCGCCCGTGGATGCCGTGTTCGATTGCGCGGTTATGGGAAACATCTCTCTCATGCAATATAGCTCAACGCTTCAGTGGTAAATGCAGACCGGACCTCTTCCAGGTTCCCGGCGACACGAAACGCGGCCGCCTGCCGATGACCTCCTCCGCCGTATTTGTGGGCGAAACCGGCGACATCGACATCCCCCTTGGACCTCAGGCTGACGTGCACCATTCCGTTGCGGCCTTCCCGGAAGAGCATGGCCAGCCTGACCGGCCGCACCGAACGCAGCTCATTGATGAACCCTTCGCTGTCCAGGTGGGAGGTCCCGGTTTCGGCCAGCATTCTCTGGCTCAGTTCCGCCGCGGCGAGGCGGTCGTCTGCGTGAAACGTCACGGAGGCCAGGACTTTGGCCAGCAAGCGCAAACGCTGGGGCTGGCCGGAGTCGTACACGTATTGGGCGATCAGGGACGGCTGCGCTCCCGATGCGACAAGCCTGGAGGCGATTTCCAGCACGTCGCGGTTGGTGTTGGAAAACCGAAAAGACCCGGTATCCGTCAGGATTCCCGTGTAGAGCTGGGAAGAGATATCGGCGTCGAGCGGCACCTCGAGCATGGAGCTCAGGCGATACAGCATCTCGCATGTGCTGCTCGCCGAAGTCTGCACCCAGTTGATGTGCCCGAAGACGGATTTGCCGACGTGGTGGTCGATGTTGACCAGCAAGGGGATTCGCGCAATCGCTTCCGCAAACTCGTCTCCCACCCGCTGGAAGTCTCCGCAGTCGACGGTTATGGCCACATCATAAGAAGAAGGATCGGGGACGTCGTGCCTGATGTCCTCTGCTCCGGCCAGAAAATCGTATCCGATGGGGAGCGGGTCGGCGCAAAAAGCATCGGCTTCCCTGCCCAGTTTGCGCAGCATGAAAGTCAGCGCAAGGACCGACCCGACGGCATCGCCGTCGGGCCTGACGTGGGTGACCACGAGGAATCGCCGGCCGGCCTTCACGGCCCTGACGATTTCCGATAAGATTTCGAGCTGTGACTCATTCATTCTTATGCAGTTCTTTCAACAGGCGTTCGATCTTGTCCCCGTACTCGAAGGAGCTGTCGTAATGGAAGGAGAGCTGCGGAAGATATCTCAGATGCAACCTCTTCCCGAGTTCCAGGCGCATGAAACCCTTGCCCCTGTTCAGCCCCAGGGCCGCCGAACGCTTTTCCTCTTCGGTTGCCGCGCCCAGGAGGCAATAGAATACCTTGGCATTCTGCAGGTCGTCGGTCACTTCGATCGCGGTGATGGTGACCTTTGAGACCCTCGGATCCTTGATCCTGCGCAGGAGCAGATCCGCCATCTCCCTGCGCAGCAGGTCTGCAACCCGGTCAGCCCGTTTGTATTCCATGGTCGATCACCTCAAAATCCGGCACTGCGGCCGTATTGAACCGCTTCCCGGCTTTCGATCCGTATTCCCGCACGATTTGCCAAATCACTATTCCCCGAGAGGAATCAATTCGATCTCCTGCGCTACGAGCTCCGCAAGGCCGAGCGACTCCATGAAAGCCATGATGCGGTCCAAAACCGAATTGATCACCCGTCCGTCGCTGCCGATGACCGCGATGCCGATCGTCGCCTTCTGGTGGAGGTCCTGGTCGGCGACTTCCGCAACGGACACGTTGAACCTGTGCCGGCTCTTCTCAATCAGGCTCTTGACCACGCTGCGCTTGTCTTTGAGCGACTGATTCCCATGGAGCCTGAATACCACTCGAGCAACTCCCACCGTCATGGCTGCGCTTCAATCCCGATTACTTGTCCCCCGGCGGGGATTCCAGGACGGGCTTCATCTCCTGAAGTTCATAGACTTCGAGGATATCGCCCACCTTGATGTCGTTGAAGTTTTCGACGCCGATTCCGCATTCGAAGCCTGCCTTCACTTCCTTGGCGTCATCCTTGAATCGCCTCAGCGAACTGATTTTTCCGTCATAGGTGACCACGTGATCCCGGAGCACGCGGCATTTGGCGTTTCTTTCCACGCGCCCTTCCAGGACGAAGCTGCCCGCGATCATGCCGATCTTGGGAACGTGGAAGGTCTGTCGCACTTCGGCGCGGCCGATCACGTTTTCCTTGAAGACGGGTTCGAGCATGCCGACCATGGCGTCCTTGACGTCGCTCAGGAGTTGATAGATGACATCGTAGTAGCGCACATCCACGTTCTCCTGATCCGCCAGTTCCTGCACTTTCGTCTCCGACCTGACGTTGAAACCGATCACGATGGCATTGGAGGCGGATGCGAGCATCACGTCCGTTTCCGTGACGGCACCGGTACCGAAATGAATCAGGCTGACCTTGACTTCCGGGGTGGACAGCTTGAGCAGCGAATCCGTGATGGCCTCGAGAGAGCCATGGACGTCGGCCTTCAGGATCAAGTTCAGTTCCTTGATTTCGCCTTCCTGGATCTGTTCGAACAGACTCTCCAGGGTGACTTTACTGGTCCGCGACAGCTCCTTTTCGCGGAGCTTGACGAGGCGGTGTTCCGCGATCATCTTCGCCTGCCTTTCGTCCGGCAGGGTGACGAAATCGTCTCCGGCATTGGGCACGCCCGACAGCCCGAGCACTTCCACGGGCATTGACGGTCCCGCTTCATCCAGCCGTTGCCCGCGGTCGCTGAACATGTTCCTGACACGACCGGAATTCACGCCGCACAGATAAACGTCGCCGGTGTGCAAGGTGCCTTCCTGGATCAGGATGGTCGCGACGGGCCCTCTTCCCTTGTCCAGCTTCGCTTCGATCACCCGGCCGCGCGCCGGCTTTGCAGGGTTGGCCCTGAGCTCGAGCAGTTCGGCCTGGAGCAGGACCATTTCCAGCAGTTCCTCGATACCCGTCCGTTTCTTGGCCGATATTCCCACCATGGTGACGTTTCCACCCCATTCTTCCGGGATCAGCCCGTGCTCGGCGAGCTCTCTCTTGACCCGGTCGATGTTGGCGTTGGGCTTGTCCACCTTGTTGATGGCGACAATGATGGGCACTTCCGCCGCCTTGGCGTGATTGATGGCCTCGATCGTCTGCTGCATGACGCCGTCGTCGGCGGCAACCACCAGGATCACGATGTCCGTGACCTTGGCGCCGCGGGCCCGCATGGAAGTGAACGCCTCGTGGCCCGGAGTGTCGAGAAAGACGACGTTCCCGTTGGGGAGCATCACAAAGTAGGCACCGATGTGCTGAGTAATGCCGCCGGCTTCCCCGCCGATCACGTTCGTATCGCGAATGGCGTCGAGCAGAGAGGTCTTACCGTGATCGACGTGGCCCATGACGGTAATGACGGGCGGCCTTCGGATGAGGTCTTCGGCCCGGTCTTCACGGACCTGGAGGAGTTCCTCTTCCTCGAACCCGGTTTTCTCGACTTCGAATTCAAACTCCGAGGCCAGCAGGGAAGCCGTGTCGAAATCGACAGCCTGGTTGATGTTGGCGGGCAGGCCCAGCAGCAGGAGCTTCTTGATCAGTTCCGTGGCCTTTATCCCCATCTGCTTGGCCAGGTTCGCCACGGTTATGGCTTCGTCGACCCGGATTTTGCGTTTTCCCGGCTTCACGACGGCGATTTCGGGCCGCGCCGGCTCCTTCGCAAAAGGTCGTCTCTTGTCCCCCTTGAGCCGACCGCGATCGTCCTGGGCGGCGATCTCCTGTTTCGAGTAAAGGTCTTCGCGCTCGAAAACCTCCTTGCGCCGGGTGCCCTTGGCCTTGCGTTCGGCAGCCTCCTTCTCGAATTCCTCGGGACGGGGGCGCTTCTTGCGAGGAGCCTCCTTGACCTCGACCTCTTCGGTCTTGACCTGGATGCGGGTCGCCAGGTGAGCGGGCAGGACCGCTTCCTCCTCGGGTTCCTCCGGGATGATCTCCGGAAGCTTGATGATCCGCGCAGGCTCATCCTTGCGCACCTTCTTGCGCCGTCTTTTCTTGGCCTTCTTCGGTCTGGCCTTGTCGTCCTCTTCTTCTTCCTCGTCGGTTCTTTCGCCAACCTGGCCGGCGGCAGATGCGGCAGGCACGAGGGTGAGTTCAGCGGGAGCGGGGGAGGGCAGCGGTTCAGCGAGCGATTCGGGTTCAGCGTGTTTCACCTTCGTTTCCTTCTCCTCGGGGGGTTTGCGTGCCGGCGCAGGCGCCTCCATCGGCGGACGGGCCGGCTTGACTTCCGGCGCAGGCGCAGCGACCGGGGGGACGACTGTCTGGGCTTCCGCGGCGAGCTCCGAGGCGGCGGCCTCTTCGGGTTTTACTGTCGGAATGAGGGGCTCGGGTGCCGGCTCGGGTTCTTCGGGGAGTTGCGGCTGGGCGGCGCCCACCTCGGGGGGAAGCTTCGAGATGGGTTCCTCGATCAACTCCGGCGCATCCACCGGTTGAGCGGGCATCCCCGCCTCCACGGGCAACGCCTCGGACGCGACGCGTTCCTCGCCTTCGGCGGGCGCAGCGGCGGATTCTCCTTCGGTCAGCTTCTTTCTTCTTCGGATCACGGCTCTGCCGATACGCTTTTCTTCAACGGTCTCGGTCTTCGCCTCGGAAAACTGCTGACGGATCTTCAAGACGGCGGAGTCGGTCAGAGTGCTCATGTGGTTCTTGACCTGTATCCCCAGCTTAAGGATGCGATCGATCAGGTCTTTATTGTCCATGTTGAGTTCTTTCGCAAGCTCATGCACCCTCATTCGCGTCATCAATACTTCCCCCTTGTAGTACTATCGCACAGTACGTGGTGATCTATTTCGAACCTCCTCCCCGTCGGTTGATCGAGTCGTCCGGAGAACCCGGAGCCGGAAAGCCCGGCTGCGGTCCCTGGGGAAAAGAGGTGAACATTCCTTTTCGATTCAGGAATCCGGACCGGTTCAAACACGGCCGGTTCCCCGACCAACGTCTGGGGCCAATCCTTTCGCTTTGTTGCGGAAAGCCTTCTGGACCCGCTTCGTGAAGCTCAATCGGGGCAGGCATTCCGGGCAGACGTAACCGCCACGTCCTCCCACACATTGATCGCGATCCACCACCACAGACTTCGCTTCGAAGCTGAGGGCCACACGAACAAGGTAGCGTTTCGGTTTCTTGACCGCGCAAACCAGACAAGTTCGAATGGGCACATGACCCCGTTTCAAAAGCGGTTACTCCCCCTGAACCTGTTCCTCGGGAACCTCGACCACGGACTCCGGGGACTCGGAAGCCTCCCCGTCCCGTTGCGTTTCGTTCTCCTCGGAAGCGGCTTCCGCCGTCGTTTCGTTCTCCAGTACCAATCGCCCCGCCTCGGCCTTCATCTCCTCGATGACGGGTCCTGCCAATTGGGTGAGTTCCTCCAGCTCCGAGCCGCTTGCATCGATGAATTCCTGGAGTGAAGTGATCCCCGCTTCGTAGAGCCGGTCCGCCAGTTGTGCCGTCAGACCATTGATGCGCAGCATGGATTGGTATCCGGTCTGTTTCTGACGTTCGTGCCGGCTTTCGTTCTTGACGTCTATCCGCCAGTTGGTGAGGCGCGATGCCAGGCGGACGTTTTGCCCTTTCTTGCCGATCGCCAACGACAGTTGATCGTCGGGTACGATGACTTCCATGCTGCGGTTGGCCTGATCGATGATGACCTTCGAAATGATCGCGGGGGCCAGCGCGTTCACCACGAACTTCGCCGGGTCCATGTTCCAGGGTACGATATCGATCTTTTCCCCCCGCAGTTCCTGCACGACGTTCTGCACGCGCGTTCCCTTCATGCCCACGCAAGCACCCACGGGATCCACGTCCGTGGCTTTGGAAATCACGGCGATCTTGGCGCGCGAGCCCGGTTCCCGGGCCGCGCTGATGATGCTCACGATGCCTTCCACAATTTCAGGCACCTCGCCGTGAAACAACTGAATCAGAAAGTGAGGATGGGTCCGGCTCAGGACGATCTGAGGTCCCTTGCTGATCTTCTTCACATCCAGCACGTAAGCCCTGACCCGGTCTCCCTGGCGAAAGACTTCCCTTGGAATCTGCTCCTTGGGCGGGAGAATGGCTTCCGCCTGGCCCATGTTCACCACGATGCCGCTCTTGTCCACGCGCTGGACGACTCCGTGTGCGATCTCTCCCTTGCGACTCTTGAATTCCTCGTAGACGACTTCGCGCTCGGCGTCTTTCATTTTCTGAATGATGACCTGCTTGGCGGATTGCGCGGCAATACGGCCCAGTGTCTCGGTATCCATCCGGATGCCAAGCTCATCCCCGAGTTCGCTTTCGGGATCGAGCTTGATCGCTTCCGCCAGGGAAACCTGTTTGTCCGGATCGGTCACGGTCTCGACCACTTCCTTGAACTGAAAGGCCTCGAGCTCACCGTATTCTTCATTGTAGGTGACGTCCAGGTCCTGTCTCGTTCCATACTTCTTCTTGATAGCCGATTTGATGGCCTCCTCGAGCGTATGGATCAACGTCTGGCGGTCGATTCCCTTCTCGCGGCTCACCTGGTCGATCAACCGCTTAAGTTCACTGGCCATGGTTTCTCGTCTCCTCGCGTGGTCTCATGACATAAACGCCGTATCTCTGTTGCAGCTTATTCCGCAAATCCCTAATCCTCTTGAGAATCGAAATAGCGCAGGCGCGCGCGGTCCATGCTCGAGAAAGGGATTTCGAAAAGCTGGTTGTCGCAATCCATCCTGATCTGTTCGACGCCGACTTCCTTGAGAATCCCCTTGAAATTGCGGCGCGTCCCAAATGGAACCAAAGTTTTGACTTCAATCACCTTACCGACGACCTTGGCAAACTGCTCCCTCTTGCGCAATGGCCTGTTCAGCCCCGGCGAGGAGACTTCCAAATGGTAAGGATAGTGAATGATATCAGCCACATCAAGGAAGTCCCCCACGACACGGCTGACCCTGGCGCAATCATCCACGGACACTCCGCCTTCCTGGTCCACGAACATGCGCAACACCCAGCCGGGAGATTCCCGTCGGTATTCAATTTCGATGATCTCCATCCCTTCCGCCCGAATCACGGGTTCCGTCAAGTCCCATACCTGCCTGACGATACGGTCGGCCTTTTCCTCACCACCGGGCACGGGATCACTCTTTTTCATGCCTGCATCGCCTTCCAAAAACAAAAAAAGCGGGCCGGTAAACCCACTTCTCTTAGCAGACGCGACAATAATCTAATGTTAGCCAGAACAGGTTTCTCCAGACAATCGCTGGAGAACCCGGAAGTCTTGTCATCCACTGATCGAAGTAAGCCTGCTACCGGGATTGGACTGCAGCCACCTCAAAAAGGGAAGCCTTCTTTGTCAAGAAGGGATGCCTTTACCCTGGAGCGGGCGACGGGATTCGAACCCGCGACCCCAAGCTTGGGAAGCTTGTGCTCTACCAACTGAGCTACACCCGCCTGAGCCCAGAACAGGGGAATAGTAGCCGATGTAAAAGCATGAAGTCAAGCCGATTCTGTGTCGGACGGGCGCTCAGCGAGCGCGTCGCTTCGAAAGGATACCCCGGACAAACCGAAAGCCGGGGCCCTCCTTCACCCGGCTTTCAGTGGAGTTAATGTAGGCAGGCAGTTGAGTACAGTCTATGGAAACGATGCGAATATGAAATAAGGTGAACCCTGTATTTTCTCATGCGGAAGCACAGTATATTGACCGGAGGAAAAGGTTTGCACGGTTTCCTGGAGCTTCGGCCCGGGGGCAGGGGCGGCCGCCTTTCCGCGCCCGAATCTCCCCTGCGGGGGGTGGGCGGCAGTTCAATTTGCGGATGGAAACCGCCTCGATTTGATGTACGATAAACGGGTGATTCGGGACACCTCCGGACTCGTCCCGCCGATGCAAAAGGGACCTTTGGCCCGGGACCGCTCGTGCGAGAAACGGCGCGTTTTCGCTTTCGAGGGCGGCCTGCCGGGCCGGGGGTCGGGAAGAACGCGCCGCGCCTTTATTCTTATTGCCGGGAGGAAGGAACAGCCTGCATGAATGCCTTCGTTCATCTTCACGTTCACACTCAATATAGTCTTCTCGATGGGGCCATACGCCTTACGGACTTGATTGAAACGGCACGGAGCATGGAGATGCCGGCGGTGACCATGACGGACCACGGCAACATGTTCGGGGCACTCGAGTTCTACGAAAAGGCCAAGGCGGCCGGGATCAGGCCGATCATCGGTTGCGAAGTCTACCTCGCTCCGAGGAGCCGGCACGATCGCCACGGAAGAGCCGAAGGTTCGGGGACGGGCGAAGAGGACAGAAACTACCACCTGGTGCTGCTCGCAAAGGACGCGACCGGTTATCAGAACCTGATGAAACTGGTGAGCGCAGGCTACCTTGAGGGCTTCTACTACAAGCCCAGAATAGACAAGGAGATTCTCCTTCAACACCACGAGGGATTGATCGGGCTTTCCAGCTGCCTCAAGGGAGAGGTGGCGACGCTCCTGTCGCGGAATCAGGAAAGCGCCGCGCGGGATGCCGCCCGCGAGTATGTCGGCATCCTCGGTCCGGATCACTTTTACCTGGAATTGCAGGCGAACGGGATGCCCGAACAGGCGAAGGTCAACGAACGGCTGATCGTCATGGGCAAAGAACTCGGCTTGCCCCTGGTCGCAACCAACGACTGCCACTATCTGCGCAAAAGCGATGCCCGCGCCCACGAAATCCTGCTCTGCATCCAGACCGGGAAGACCGTGCTCGATGAAAAACGCATGAAGTTCCAGACGGATCAGCTCTACTTCAAGTCCCCGGAGGAAATGGCGCGGGAATTCGCCCACGTTCCCGAAGCGCTGGAGAATTCGGTGGCCATCGCCGAACGCTGTCGATTGGAGCTGAAGCTCGGGGACTATCATTTTCCGGTGTTTCCGCTCGATGAAGGGGAGAGCGTTGAAGACAAATTTGAAAAAACTGCGCTCGAAGGCTTCCGGCGGCGGCTGCAGGAACTCGAAAAGAGACGCTCCGGGTTCTCCGAGCAGGACCGCCGGGAATACGAAGAGCGGCTCCGCCGCGAGCTGGCCGTCATTCGGGAGATGGGCTTTGCCGCCTATTTTTTAATTGTCGGCGATTTCATCAACTACGCCAAGAGCCACGGCATACCCGTCGGGCCGGGGCGCGGGTCGGCGGCGGGAAGCCTGGTCGCTTACGCCATGAACATCACCGACCTGGATCCCATCGAACACGGGCTGATCTTCGAGCGCTTCCTCAACCCGGAACGCATCAGCATGCCGGATATCGACGTGGATTTCTGCATCCGCGGACGGGAGGAAGTGTTCAATTACGTTTCTGAGAAGTACGGCAAGAACCGTGTCGCCCAGATCACCACCTTCGGCACCATGCAGGCCCGGGCCGTGATCAGGGATGTGGGCCGCGCCCTGGCGATGCCCTACAACGAGGTGGATCGCATCGCCAAGCTGATCCCGTCGTCGCTGGGAATGACATTGGAAAAGGCCTTCCAGGCGGAGCCCCGCCTGGCCGAACAACAGCGGGAAGATCCGCAGATCAGGGAGCTTTTCGAAATCGCCTTCGCCCTTGAAGGACTCACCCGGCACGCCTCCACTCACGCCGCCGGGGTGGTCATGGCGGACAGGCCCATCGTGGAGTACATGCCTCTCTACCTCGGTCAGGACGGCGAGGTCGTGACCCAGTACCCTATGAAGTACGTGGAAAGGGCCGGCCTGATCAAGTTCGACTTCCTCGGGCTGAGGAACCTCACCGTCATCGATGACGCGGTTCGTCTCATCCGGGAAACCCACGGCCTGGAATTGGAAATGCTCGCCCTGCCCCTCGACGACCGGGATGCCTACGCCTTGCTCAGCCGGGCCGACACCACGGGCGTTTTCCAGCTGGAAAGCTCGGGAATGAGGAACATCCTGGCTCGCCTGAAACCCGAGAACTTCGCGGATATCGTCGCTCTGGTCGCCCTCTACCGCCCGGGCCCGCTCGAAAGCGGGATGGTGGAGCTTTACATCCAGGGAAAGCACGGCCAGATCGAGATCACGTACGATCCGGAGATTCTCCGGCCCATCCTGGAGCCGACCTACGGGGTTATTCTCTACCAGGAACAGGTCATGAAGATCGCCAGTGTGATGGCGAGCTACACCCTAGGCGAGGCGGACGTGCTGCGCCGCGCCATGGGCAAAAAGAATGCCGAGGCCATGCGCGATCAACGCGCCCGGTTCGTGGAGGGATCCAGGAAGAACGGAATCCCCCTCGCCAAGGCCAACCATATTTTCGACCTCATGGAGAAATTCGCCGGATACGGGTTCAACAAATCCCACAGCGCGGCATACGCGCTGGTGGCCTACCAGACCGCCTATCTGAAGACGCATTACCTCGTCGAGTTCATGGCCGCCCTGCTCAACAGCTTTCTGAGCAGCTCGGACCAGGTCGTGAGGCTCATCAGCGAATGCCGGGAGAAGGGCATCGACATTCTGCCGCCGGATGTGAACGCGAGCAGCAGGGACTTCACGGTGGTCGGCGGAAAGATTCGCTTCGGGTTGGGGGCGGTCAAGAACGTCGGAGAGGCGGCCATCGAGGTGATATTGAACACGCGGGCCGAACGCGGCCCGTTCAAGTCGATCCACGACTTCTGCCTGCGCGTGGACACGCAGCGAGTGAACCGCAGGGTGCTCGAACAGTTGGTGAAATGCGGCGCCTTCGATTCGATCCATTCCTGCAGGGCCGGAGTCATGGCGGCGCTCGACGACGCTCTGGACAAGGCCCAGGCGGTCCAGAGGGATCGCCAGTCGGGCCAGATCAACATGTTCGACCTGCTCAAGCCCCGGAAAAAGGCGGGAGCATCCGCTCTGCCGGAGGTGCCCGACTGGGACGGACGGCAGACGCTTCAGTTCGAAAAAGAGGCCCTGGGGTTCTATATTTCAGGCCATCCCCTGGATTCCTGCGCGGAGCAGATCTCGAAGCTGTGCACCGCGGACACCCAGGCCGTGAAGGAAAAGAAGGAGGGGGCGGAAGTCGTTCTGTGCGGAATGATCAGCATCGTGAAGGAGCTCACCACCAAGAAGGGGGACCGCATGGCCTTTCTTGCCATCGAGGACAAGGAGGGCGTGCTCGAAGTGGTGGCCTTCTCGGAGACGTTCATGCAGTCGCGGGACCTGTTGCAGACCGATGAACCGCTGGTGGTCGTCGGCAGGGTTCAGCACGATGAAAAAGGGAGCAAGATCATTGCGAATCATGTTCTTTCTCTGGAGGACGCCCAGGTTCAGACCGTTGAAGAGGTCCGCATCCGCCTGATGGCGGATGCCCTGGACCGGGACGGGCTGACGCGGCTCCGTCACCTGTTGATCAGCCATCCGGGCGGATGCAGGATCCTCCTGCATCTGCAGGTTGCAGACACGGGAGAGGCGGTGATCGCCGTCAGCGACAAGCTGACGGTGAGCCCTACCAAAAACTTTTTCCAGGACATGAGCCTTCATTTCGGACCGAATTCCGCGGAGCCGGTGTACAAGATCTGCGCCGCGTGAAAAGGGCCGGATGAGCATTCCCGTTCGGGTTTTGAAACAAACCGGCGCGCGACGGACCGGTTGGTGAACCGGCCGGGCAGGTCGCGGCCGCATTCGCCCGGTGTGAGCAACACGGGAAAAAACCCACAACGGCAGTCCATTTGACGTGTCGAGGCATATGTCTGAATCGCGAATTCTATTCGTGGAAACCGTTGCCGCGGAGCAAAGAAAGCTCCTGTGCAACATCGTCGAGCACTTCTACGAGGCCGGGCGGAAAGTGCAGGTGGTCGCCGAATCCACGCTCGGCGCACAACACATCGACCAGATGCTCTGGACCTTCTCCGACCGCAGCTTCGTTCCGCACCGGATTCTCGATCCGGGGCGAGGCGCGCCGCTTGAACCGGTGGTCATCACCGTGGGGGAGCGAATTCTGGAAGGGTTCGACACCGTCGTTTGCGACGCCGAATGCCGCCTTGATTTCATGACGGCGTTCGAGACGGCGGTCCACTTCGTCATCAGGGATGCCGGCGACCGGCGTCTGCAGAGCCGACGCATGTGGACGGAGGCTCGGGACCGCGCGCTTGCGGTACGGCACGTGCCGTATACTTCCGGCATGGATTTGAAAGGTCTTGTGTAGAAACAGGAAGCGGGGGGACGGTGGCGACCTTGGTTGCTCGGGGCGAAGCCTCGGGGTCCCGCGCGTATTCGCGCGTATTCAAAACGGTTCCGCGCCATGAGGGGGACCGAAAGGCGAAGATGTGACTTCTTTCACCAGGCTTGAACGGAGCAACGTCCCGCGGTTCGGACTTTTCCGGGTCGCGGTTTGCCGGTGGCACTCATAAGATGCATAAATTCGCCCCATCTCTGAAACCTCACCGGAATGGGTCTGCGGTAGCGATTTTTGCTCTCGGCGGGAGGTCGCTGTCGTTGAAGATTGCTCAAATAGCTGTGGAACCAGGGGCGATTCTTGTGCTAAAGTCGACTTTGATCGAATTCCGGGAAACTTCTGAGCGGATAATGTGAATCTTTGGACGAATTGGCGGGGAAAGCGCTTGACATGTTCTATTGAACCGCTAGAATGTTTCAACTTGTCAAGTGGATGCTAACCAGGGGTTCTTTCATCGTGAAACGGAGGAGAAGCGGATATGGGAAGGGTTGCAGACAAGCTAAAGGAACTGCGTGAGCGGGAAGCGAAAATCAAGGAAATGGGTGGCGCCAAGGCTGTCGGCCAGCAACATGAGCGTGGCAAGCTGACCGCTCGTGAGAGGATAGACCTCTTTTTTGATCCCGGTACCTTCCGTGAAATCGACATGTTTGTGAAACACAGAGGGACCCTGTTCGGGATTGATAAGGTGGACATTCCCGCTGACGGTGTCATCACGGGATACGGTCTGGTCAACGGACGCCAGGTGTTCACGTTCGCGCAGGATTTCACGGCGCGGGCCGGAAGCCTCGGCGAAATGCACGCGAAGAAAATCACGAAGGTCATGGACCTGGCGCTCAGAGCCGGCAAGCCGCTCGTCGGTTTCAACGATTCCGGCGGCGCCCGCATCCAGGAAGGTGTGGATTCACTTTCCGGTTACGGCCAGATCTTCTATCGCAATGCCATCGCATCGGGAGTCATTCCCCAGGTTTCCGCCATCATGGGCCCCTGTGCCGGCGGTGCGGTGTACTCCCCCGCAATGACCGATTTCATTTACATGGTGAAGAAGACCGGCCTCATGTTCATCACCGGTCCGGACGTCATCAAGTCGGTTCTGGGCGAAATCATCACCCAGGAAGAGCTCGGCGGCGCCATGACCCACAACTCCAAGAGCGGTGTCGCCCACTTCGCCTGTGAGAGCGATGCCGACTGCATCGAGCAGATCAAGAAGCTGCTGGCCTATTTCCCCGACAACAACATGGAAGACCCGCCCATGGTTGCCACCGGGGACAATCCCACCAGGCTCTGTCCCGAGCTGGACACCATCATTCCTGAAAACCCGATGGGCGCCTACGATATCAGAGACGTCATCCGGTCTATCGTCGACGGCGGCGAATTTCTCGAGGTGCATGAGCATTATGCCCCGAACATGGTGGTGGGATACGCCCGCCTGAACGGCAGGAGCCTCGGCATCATCGCCAATCAGCCCAAGTTTTTGGCCGGCTGCCTGGACTGCGATTCCTCCGACAAGGCGACCCGCTTCATCCGGTGCTGCGATGCCTTCAATATCCAGATGCTGACCATCGCCGACGTGCCGGGCTACCTCCCGGGGAAGGTGCAGGAATGGGGCGGCATCATCCGTCACGGCGCCAAGCTTCTGTGGTGCTACTCGGAAGCCACCGTGCCCAAGATCACCCTGACGACCCGCAAAGACTACGGCGGATCCTACCTGGCCATGTGCTCCAGCGATCTGCGCGCCGATTTCGCGTTTGCCTGGCCGACCGCCGAAATCGCGGTCATGGGTGCTGAAGGCGCCGCGAACGTCATCTTCAGGAGAGAGATCAGCGAATCGGCGGATCCCGTGGCCAAACGGCAGGAAGTGATCGACAATTACCGGAATGCCCTCTACAATCCGTACATCGCGGCATCCAGAGGGTACATCGACGCGGTGATCATGCCGTCCGAGTCGCGCGCTCGCCTGATCGAGGCTTTTGAGATTCTGGCTTCGAAGCGTCAGGCTCTGCCGCCGAAGAAGCACGGCAACATTCCCGTGTAGGCTCGCTGGGACCTAAAACTGGACGAACCGGGGCAGGTATCGAGGGCGGTGCCCTGCGGTCCTGCCCTTTTTCGGTTTCAGGGCCAGGGTTGGCTTATGAGGAAAAATCAAGCCCGATTTTCCCTTTCCGGGGGAGGCGGGCTTTTTTGTTTGGAGAGAGAAGATGCCCGTCAGCGGTCTGCCGCCCATGCATGAATGGCTCGTGGAATTGAGAAGAGACTTTCACCGCTATCCGGAACCGGCATTCGGGGAGGAAAAGACGGCCGCGAAGATCTGCGAGGTTCTCGACGCGCTTGGAGTGCCACACCTCAGGGGGGTCGGAGGGACGGGGGTGATTGCCGCCCTGGGATGTCGGAGGCCGGGGGGAACGCTGGCGTTGCGCGCCGACATGGACGCTCTGCCGTTGGATGAGGCCGGCGATGTGCCCTACGGCTCACTCAACCCCGGCATGATGCACGCCTGCGGACATGACGGGCACATGACCGTGGCGCTCGGCGTCCTGCGGCTGCTGCTGGAGAACGATTGGCCGGCACGGGGCGGCGGCAAGGTGCTATTCATCTTTCAACCCGCGGAAGAGGGCGGGCGCGGGGGCGCGCTGGCCATGCTCGAAACCGGGTTGTTCGACCCGGAGCGGATCGACGCGATTTTTGCGGTGCACATGCATCCGGAGCTTCCCGTGGGCAGAATCGCGCTCGCTCAAACCACGAGCAATGCGGCATCCGACAGCATCTCCATTCGCATCGTGGGAAAAGGAGGACACGGGGCGCACCCCGAGCTGTGCGTGGACCCGATCGTCGCCGGTTCCTACTTTGTCGCTCAACTGCAAAGCATCGTCAGCCGCAACGTGCCGCCTCTGGACAGTGCCGTGCTCACCATCGGCAGCTTTCACGGGGGGACGGCGCGCAACATCATTCCCGAGGAAGTGCGAATGGAGGGGACCCTGCGGACGTTCCGATCCCAGGTGCGGGACCTGGTGTTGCGACGCGTGGAAGAGGCGGCGCGAGGGCTCGAATCTTCCCAGGGAGTGGTCGTCGAACTGAAAATCGATCCGGGATATCCTCCCGTGGTGAACCATCCGTCCGTGGTCGAATACGTCGTGGACAGGGCGCGGGGACTACTTGGCGCCGAATCCGTTCTCCTGGAGCCCCCGTCCATGGGGGCCGAAGACTTCGCCTATTTTCTCCAGCGGTGGCCCGGGGCATTGATACGCCTCGGCTGCCACGATCCAACCAAAGGGTTTGCGCACGGGCTTCACTCGCCGCGCTTCGATTTTGACGAAAGCGCCCTGGATGTAGGGGTGAAGCTCGTGACGGACCTGCTCACCCATTTTGCCCAAACGGGCTGAACGACGGTGCCGTGATTGCCCGGGAAGAAACAATCCCGGAGTCGCGCGCGCGGGGCGAATCTCCCGACCGCCTAGTAATTGAAATCCACGGCCAGCAGACCTTCGGCGACCTTTTTCACTTTTCCCACCACTTCCACGTGGCTGGGGTGAACCTGGTAGCGCTTCATGGCGTCGAGATCGGCGAAAGCCGCGACAAGGGCGAAATCGTAGGATCGCTCGGCGCGCACCACGTCCCGCCCGAATTCGAATCCCTTGATTTCGGGGATGATGGAAGGGAGCGCGCGCAGGCCCTTCTCCATATCGCCGATCTCGGCTTCCGTGGCGTCCTTCTTGAACTTGATGAACACGATGTGCTTGAGCATCACTTTCTCCTCTGTGGCGGCCGGCTCCGGTCACTGGCCGGCCTTGCTTTCCCGCAGCCTGCGCATGTCTCCGATGCGAATGGTCACCTTCTGCGAATCGAAGTATTCGAGCAGCGGAATCGTGTATTTTCTGCTGGCCTGAGTCATTTCCTTGAATTGAGGGGTTGAGATCTCGCCGTTCTCCTTGAGAAACGCCACCAGTCGAGCTTGCAACTCGGCCATGGCTGCGGCATGAAAATAGATGTCCTCTTTTGCCTTGACAAGGATCCCCTGGGACACCATCCATTCGAGCACGTCCTGGTGCTGCCGGGAAGTGCCGGGCAGGTCGGCGGCGATCTCCTTGACGAACGGCGGTTGAAGCCCCGCGGCGCGAAAGACCTGCTCGATTTTTCGCCGAATGACATCCTCGTCCCCGGAAAGATCGATCTTATGGGACTTTAGCCGCATCCACTCCATTTCCTGCGCGATGCGGTCCTCATCGGTGAGGCTCCTCAAGGCGAAATTATACAGCTTGACTTCAACCGGCTTGCCGAGCTGTGCCGAAAGTTCCTCCTTGGGCATGCCCGTCTTGAGGGGAAAGCGTTTGTGGTACTCGGCAAGGGTGCTCAGTACGGCCTGGCGGAGTTCTTCCAGTGCTTGCCGGTCGATGAGGCGCCGGTTGTCCTTGTCGAACAGGGTGACGGTCTTTTGGCTGATCAGCCGGTGCAGCTCTTTTTCAGTGGTCTTGGGAGACACATTGGCGCGAACCTGCAGTTCGTCCTGGGACAGGCCGGCCCATCCGGCGGCCTGGATATGCCATACAAGAGTCTCGGCGTCATTGCTCCTGGAGAGGGTCTCGAGGGCCTTGGCGGCTTCGCGTTTTTCGTGGCCCTTGTGTTTTCGGGGCAGAGGATTCAAGATGCTTCCCCCTCCGATGGTCTGGACGGGGGAGTAGGACCTGACCACGAAACGGTCCCCGCGCAATGCGGCGATGGGCTGATCCAGGCGGATCTGGGCGAAGGCTCCTTCTCCCGCGAGCAGTTCCACCCGGTCGAGGAGGACCACGGTGGCGATGTGTTCGGCGGTGCCGGTATGAAACCGGACCTTTGCCCTGTGCTTGAGAGGGCGCGGGGCCGCGGCCAGGAGCTCCATTTGCACGTCGACCATATGGGTTGCCACGACGGCCCCCGGGGTGGCCACCACATCCCCCCGCTGGATCAGCGCCCGTTCCATGCCTTGCAGGTTGATGGCGGTTCGCTGTCCGGGAAGGACTTCCTGGACTTCCTTGCTGTGCACCTGGAGCCCCCTCACTTTCGATTTCAGCTCCGAGGGGTAGATCATGACCGGATCACCGATGCGCAGCCGGCCCGACATGCTCGTGCCGGTGATGACGGTCCCGAACCCGCGCATGGTGAACACCCGGTCTACAGGCAGGCGGAACGGTCCTTCGACGCTCCGGGGTTCAACTTCTTCATATAGGCGGGTCAGCGCCTGCTTGAGCTCGCCGATCCCCTCTCCGGTGGCCGCCGAGACGAGAAGGATCGGCGCCCCTTCCAGGAAAGTGCCCTTGAGAAAATCCGCGACGTCTTCACGCACCATGTCGAGCCAGTCGGGATCGTCCACCAGGTCGATCTTGGTGAGTACCACCAATCCCTGCTTAACGCGAAGCAATTCGCAGATCTCCATATGTTCCCGGGTCTGGGGCATGACCCCCTCATCGGCGGCAATAACGAGCGCAACCAGGTCGATCCCGGTCGCGCCGGCGACCATGTGCTTGACGAACCGCTCGTGGCCCGGAACGTCGACAATGCCGAGCCGGTTGCCGTCGGGGAGATCCATGTGGGCAAACCCGAGCTCGATGGTGATGCCTCTGAGCTTCTCTTCCTTGAGGCGATCCGTGTCGATGCCGGTAAGCGCTCTGATCAATGAGGTTTTGCCGTGATCGATGTGTCCCGCCGTGCCTAAAATGACCTGCTTCATTGGCTTGCCTTATCCGATCAACGTTTATAGAATTACAGAATTGAGTCCGGGCCGAAATGGCCGTAACTTAACAGAACGATCCCGCCGAATACAAGGGGTTTCCGTCCATCGCGGCGCGTTTGAGCATTCCGGGAGCGGCATTGCCGGCTCATGTCCGGAGGTTCCGCCGGTTCATATGCGCGATTCCCGACACTGGGGTGCCTGAAAGATTTTGACAATGGAAAACCTCTCGTATAAGTTTCTAAAGTTTAAAATGGAGGAAGAGAAGCCATGAATTTCAACATTGCACAGCGCAGTCGGATGTACCGGTTGCCGCCGTACGTCTTTGCCCAGGTCAATGCCTTGAAAATGGAACGGCGGAGGGCCGGCGAGGATATTATCGACCTCGGAATGGGAAACCCGGACCTCCCCACTCCCAAGCATATCATCGACAAGCTGGTCGAAGCCGTCCGCAAGGCGCACAATCACCGCTATTCAGCTTCCAGGGGAATCACCAAGCTTCGCGAAGGCATCGCCACATGGTACCGCCGCCGCTACAATGTAGAGATCGATCCGGAGCGGGAGGCAGTGGTCACCATCGGCGCCAAGGAGGGGCTTTCTCACCTGGTGCTCGTGCTGGTTAGCCCCGGTGACGTGGTTTTCTCTCCCAATCCCACTTACCCCATTCACCCCTATTCGGCGATCATTGCCGGAGGAGACGTCAGGTCCATCCCCATCGGGCCTGACCGGAATTTTCTGGAAGATCTCGAATCCGCCACGAAGCAGACCTGGCCCAGACCGAAACTGCTGATCATTTCCTTTCCTCACAATCCGACCACGACCGTGGTGGACCTGGATTTCTTCCGGAAGATCGTGGACTTCGCAAAAGAACACCACATGATGGTGATCCACGACCTGGCTTATGCCGATCTTGCCTTTGACGGGTATGAAGCGCCCAGTTTTCTGCAGGTGCCGGGCGCCAAGGACGTCGGAGTCGAATTCTTTTCCATGTCGAAAAGTTACAGCATGGCGGGGTGGCGGGTCGGGTTCTGCGTGGGAAACGAAGAGATGGTGTCCGCACTCACCCGGATCAAAAGCTACCTGGATTATGGTGTGTTCCAGCCGATCCAGATCGCGGCGACCATTGCGTTGCAGAGCGACCAGGACTGCGTGGACCGCATCGTGTCGGTCTACCAGTCCCGGCGTGACGTGCTGGTGGACGGGCTGAACCGCATCGGTTGGCCTCTGGAGAAGCCCAAGGGAACGATGTTCGTCTGGGCGCGAATTCCGGAGCGGTTCAGAGCCATGGGTTCGGTGGAGTATTCCAAGTTCCTGATCGAGGAGGCCAAGGTTGCCGTCTCTCCCGGCTTGGGTTTTGGAGAATACGGCGATGAGTACGTCCGGTTCGCCCTGGTCGAGAACGAGATGCGGACCAAGCAGGCGATAAGAGGATTGCGGCGGGCGTTCAACCACAAGTAGGCAGAGATGGAGGACGGCGCGGCGGCTTGACGCTGTCGGCCATTTTCACGCACACGAGCCAAAGACCCGCGCCGGCGATTCATTATTGAGACGGGGATGCGTCCCGAATGGGACGGAGAGCCTGCTCCCGGCCGGCTCGCTTGTCTTCGGGCGCCTCCGTGTTCCGGGGCGCTCGGTTTTCTTGGTCATTTCGAAATTCGAGGGTGAGATGCGTTCTATCAGAGTTGGACTGATCGGTTGGGGGACGGTGGGGTGCGGGGTCATCCAGGTGCTGCGCGAAAATGAGGCGGACATACGGAATCGGCTTGGAGTGCCGCTCGAATTGCGGCGCGTGGCCGATCTGGATATCGACCGGCCGAGGCCCGTATCGGTGCCGCGGGACCTGCTGACCAACCGTATTGACGACATTCTCAACGACCCGGACATCGACATCGTAGTGGAATTGATCGGAGGGTTGGATGCGGCTCGGGAGGTCATTCGCCGGGCGATCGATTCGGGCAAGCACGTGGTCACGGCGAACAAGGCGCTGCTGGCGCATTCCGGCAACGAACTGTTCCGGGTTGCGGCCGAGCGGGGGCGCGCCATCGGCTTCGAGGCGTCGGTGGCTGGAGGAATCCCGCTCATCAAGGCTTTGCGCGAGGGGCTCGCGGGGAATCGTATCCAGACGATTTTCGGTATCCTGAACGGCACGGCCAACTATATCCTCACCCGCATGGCGGAAGGGGGGCTTTCCTTCGAAGACGCCCTGGGCGAGGCCCAGCAGATGGGGTATGCCGAAGCGAACCCGGCGCTCGACGTGGAAGGAATCGACACGGCACACAAGCTGGCTATAGCGAGCGCCCTGTCCTTCGGCACCCCCATTCGTTTCGACGAGGTGTACACGGAAGGCATCTCACACATCGACCCTGACGATATTCAATTCGGGGAGGAATTCGGCTACAGTCTAAAATTGCTCGCCATCGCGCGCCACATGGACGGACGCATCGAAACCCGGGTGCACCCGACGCTCATTCCGCGCCATCATGTGCTCGCGAGCGTGAAGGGGGCTTACAACGCCGTGCATGTTCAGGGGAATGCGGTGGGGAATATCATGCTCTACGGCATGGGGGCGGGCATGATGCCGACGGGAAGCGCCGTGGTCGGCGATCTGATCGACCTGGCTCGAGACATCCTCGGCAGCACCCCGGGACGAGTCCCGGCGCTCGCTTTCCAGCCGGATCGACTGGCCGAAATCGCGATAAAGCCCATAGCCGATGTTTCCACCTGTTACTATTTCCGTTTTTCCGCTCTCGATCAGCCCGGAGTCCTGTCGAAGGTCTCGGGGATTCTTGGAAAATACCACATCAGCATCGCCGCGGTGATCCAAAAGGGTCGCCGGAAGGCTTCTTCGGTACCCATCGTGATGCTGACTCACGAAGCGCTGGAGAGTAATGTGAGGGCGGCACTGGCCGAAATCGACCAGCTCGATATCGTGACGGCTCCGACTCAGATCATTCGGATCGAAAACCAGGAAACGAACAATTTCTTCTGACGACCGTGGGTCTTCATCGTCGAGATGCAAATGGAAAAGAAATACGTGATTCTGGTGGGCGACGGGATGGGCGACTACCCGCTTGCGGAGCTGAACGGCAGAACCCCACTGGAGGCGGCTTCCACCCCACATCTGGACCGGCTCGGCTCCCGCGGTCGATTGGGGATGGCCAGGACCATCCCGGATTGCATGGAGCCGGGCAGCGATGTCGCCAACATGAGCCTGCTCGGTTACGATCCGCGGAGTTATCATACCGGACGGGCCCCGCTGGAGGCCGCTTCCATGGGGATTCGCCTGGAGGAGCGGGATCTGGCCTTTCGCTGCAACCTGGTGAACCTTCGGCGCGATGCCTCGGGGGTCATGCGGATGGCCGACTACTCGGCGGGGCACATCTCCACGCCCGAATCCCGGGAGCTGATCGCGGCGCTGCAGGAGGCGACGGCCGGCAGTGTTTTGAGGCTGTATTCGGGGGTGAGCTACCGCCATTTGCTGGTTTGGCCGGAGGGGCCGCAAGGCTTGCCGACCACACCGCCCCACGACATCACCGGCGAACCGAGCGATCCTTATGGCGCGGTTTATCTCACCGATCCGGTGCTGACGGCCTTCATCCGGAAGGCCGAGCAAATCCTGGCCGGGCACCCGGTGAACATCAGCCGCCAACGGGACGGCAAGCTCACCGCCAACTCAGTCTGGCTCTGGGGCCAGGGCAGGGCGCCCGCAATGCCCACCTTGAAGGAGAGATTCGGCCTCAACGGCGCGATGATCTCCGCGGTGGACCTCTTGAAGGGCCTCGGCGTCTACGCCGGGCTCGAGCCCATCGCGGTGCCGGGTGCAACCGGTTACCTCGACACGAACTACGCGGGCAAGGTGCAGGCGGCCATCGAGGCGCTGAGGCGCGGACAACTCGTATTCATCCACGTGGAGGCTCCGGATGAAGCCAGCCACGAAGGCAGCCTGGAGAAGAAGATACGGGCCATCGAGGATCTGGACGCAAAGGTCGTTGCCCCACTGGTGGACGGCCTGCGTGAGTTCGCGGCGGTGCGTATGCTGATCGTCACGGATCACCTGACTCCCATCGAAAAGAAAACCCATGTGGCCGACCCCGTGCCTTTTCTGCTGGTCGAGGATCTGAACGGGGGGAACGCGGGTTCTTCCGATGCTCCCGCTTTCTGTGAAAGGACCGCGCGGGAATCGGGATGGCGTGTCGGCGACGGAGTGGATTTGTTCAAGATTTTTATCGGAACCTGAAAAGACCGCTGATGGCGGGAAAGGGGGCATCTCCGGGGCGGGGTCGTGAAAGGACCGTGTCCGGGTTGTTCCCGGCAGGTTGCGGAACAGGATGGCGTTGATGCAAGTGAGCAGCCGGGTCCGGGTCATCTATGGCGATACCGACGCCATGGGGCAGGCCTACTACGGGAACTATCTGAAGTGGTTTGAGGTCGGACGTGCCGAGTGGTTTCGCAGCCGCGGTCTGACCTACAGGGAAGTGGAAAGCCGGGGAGTCTATCTGCCGGTGGTCGAGGCCCACTGCAACTACCGGAAGCCGGCCTTCTACGACGATGTCCTTACCATTGCGACGCGTTTTGCCTTCTCCGGGCCCGCACGCCTGAGGTTCGAATATGAAATCGCCAGGGACGGGGAGATTCTCACCACCGGCTACACCATCCACGTATGTGTCACCAGGGACCGCAAGGTGCTCAAACCCCCCGCTTACCTCAGGGACGTGCTGGAGGGAGGCGGCGGTGCGGACGGGACGGAGGAGCGAGGAGCGTGATTCCCGCCGCGGATGAAGCATGAATGCGCGGCAGGCCTCGATCGCCCCGGGAGAATCGTCGGGCGGCGGTGTGTTCGCCGGGGAGCGGATTAAAGCATGATCATATTTCCAGCGATAGATATCAAGGATGGCGTATGCGTTCGCCTCATGCAGGGAGATCCCGACCGGGTGACCGTGTACGGCAAGGACCCCGTGTCGGTTGCAAAACGATGGGAAGGGGAGGGGGCAGGCTGGCTGCACGTTGTCGACCTGGATGGTGCGTTTCTGCGGAGGCCCGCGAATCGACAGGTTGTTGTTTCCATTGTCAAGGCCGTGAGCATCCCCGTGCAGGTAGGCGGGGGCATTCGTAATCTCGAGACGATCCAAGATTACCTGGACTCGGGAGTGGAAAGAGCGATCATCGGCACCGCCGCCCTGAGGCAGCCTGAAATACTGGAACAGGCCTGCGGTTTGTATCGTTCTCGGATCGCTCTCGGTATCGACGCGCGCGACGGACTGGTGGCCATCGAGGGGTGGAAGGAGACGTCCGGAACGGATGCCGTCGCTCTGGCGAAACGTTTTGAAAAACTTGACGTGGCCGCGATCATTTATACCGATATTCATCGTGACGGCATGCAGTCCGGAGTGAACATCGAAGCGACGAAGCGGTTGCTTCAATCCTGTTCCATTCCGGTGATCGCATCGGGTGGGGTACACACCCTCCAGGACATAGAGGACCTCCTGCCCCTGGTTCCGCTCGGATTGCTCGGCGTTATAACGGGCAAGGCCATTTACAGCGGAACGCTGCGGTTTAAGGATGCTCTGGCCAGGGTGCGGGAGAAACGCGGGGACGCAACGCCTTCTCCGAACCCGAGAAGAGGTGAATGATGGCACTGCTGCAGGATATCGAGCAGGCATTGAAAGACGGCATAAGGGAAAAGAACGAGAACAAGCGGAACGCCGTTCGGCTTCTGTTGACCGCCGTCAAGGTGAAGGAAAAGGAGCTCCGGCGTCTTCCCAACGAGATGGAAATACAGCAGCTGATTTCCACGCAGATCAAACAGCGCCGGGAGTCCGCGGAGCAGTATGCGAAGGCGAACCGGCCGGACCTGGCGGGGATGGAGGAAGCGGAAATTGCGGTGCTTCAAGCCTTTCTCCCCGAGGCACTGTCTCCGGAATCCCTGGAACGGCTCATCGACGAAGTGATCGCTGAAGTCGGCGCTCAATCCGCCAGGGATATGGGGAAGGTGATGAAGGCGCTCATGCCTCGTGTCGGGGGGCGCGCCGAGGGGAAAGCCGTCAACGAACTGGTACGCCGCAAGCTTTCCGCGTGAGCCTCCGGCAGGAACGCCGACACGATGTGCGGGCGGCCGAGGGTTGCTTTCCGGCTCAAGGGGGATGTCGCCGGTATCGGCGTCGGTCCGTCCGGGTCATGAAAAGAAATGCCTTGATTTGACGTTTTCCGCCGGATACAAATCAAAAGTTTCGCGCTCAGGGACGCGTTTGCGTTGTCGTATCGTTATCAGGCATTACGGGGATTACGGGCTGTCACACGTGAATAGTTCCGGAATGGCCACTCTTGTGAAGCAGGCCGTTGACATTGTCGACGTGGTTGGACAGGTCGTCCAGCTGCGGCGTTCTGGCAACAGGCACCTGGGATTGTGCCCGTTTCATCAGGAGAAAACCCCATCGTTCCATGTCGATGCCGAAAACCAGCTTTACTACTGCTTCGGGTGCGGCAGCGGGGGAGACGTCCTCAACTTCGTGATGAAGCACAGGAACGTAGCGTTCGGGGAAGCGATCCGGTATCTGGCGGAAAGGTATCACATCGCCCTCCCGGAACGCGACCATGTTGAAGGCGCCACGCCGGGCGCGATTGAGAGTGCCCGGAAGGAACGCGAACAGCTCTACCGGATCCTCCGCTCGGCGGCGGATTTTTTTTATGACCGGCTGCATCACAGCCCGGAGGGAAGGATCGCACGGGAATATATTGCGCGGCGCGGCCTGCCGGCGGAGGTCGTCGAAACGGAGCGGATGGGATATGCTCAACCGAGCTGGGACAGCCTGTCCCGTCACCTGGCGAATCTCGGATATGATGTCGAACCGGGGATCGGGGCGGGGCTGCTGGCCCGGAGCACCGGTAAGGACAGGGTCTATGACCGGTTTCGCAACCGTCTCATATTTCCCATCCGGGACGAGGGAGGCCGGATCGTGGCTTTCGGCGGTCGAAGCCTCTCCGCGGACCTCAAGGACGAGCCGAAATACCTCAACAGCCCCGAAACCGCCGTGTACCACAAGGGACGGTTGCTCTACCAACTGGCGAGAGCCCGCGAAGCATGCAGGCAGGTGCGGCAGACGGTCCTGGTGGAAGGCTACATGGACTTGCTGGCGTTCCACGCGCGAGGGTTCTTCCGCGTGGTCGCGACCCTGGGAACGGCCCTTACGCCTCACCAGGTTCGGATATTGTCCCGGATGTCCGACGAAGTCGTTATGGCCTATGACGGAGACGACGCGGGAGAGAAAGCGATGCTGAGAGGGCTGCCGCTTTTTCTGCAGGAGAACGTGGCGGTCAGTTGCGTGCGCTTTCCCGACGGCATGGACCCCGACGACTTCCTCAGGCGCGACGGGCTGGAAGGATTTGAGAAGCTGCTCCGAAGCAGGCAGGAACTGGGCGCTTACGCCGTCAAGAGAATCCTTGACGGATGGGATGGGAGCGCAAGCGCGAGGCTGAAAATCGCTGCCGAATTGAGGCCGATTTTCGACGCCGTGCGCCAACCCCTGCTGAAGTCCGAGTATCTGAGGCTGGCGGCCGACCGGCTCTGCGTCTCCGAAGAAGTGTTGAATCAGCAGTTGCGCCACGACCGCCGCACGCCGGAAAGATCCTACTCCCGCTCCTCCCGAACCCCTGTTCTTCCCGGAATCTCCGAGACGCAGACCCTCGAGGAAAAAATCCTTCGATTGCTCATCAGATACCCCGACCTCATCGAGCAGGCCGACAGCTCGGGCGCGCTGGAGTACTTTCGAGAACCGAAACTGCGTGCCCTGGCGATGGCGCTCGTTGAAACACCTCACGCTCCGGAGAGCGAATTCAATGCCTCCATCGTCTACGACGAGCTTGCCGATCCGGATTCCAAGGAGATGTTCACACGCTTCATGCTTGAATCCGCGGAACTTACGGAACCAAGGGTGCAGCTTAACGACTGGTTGATCGCGCTGACGAGACGGGAGCTCAAACAGAGAAGCCTGGACCTGGACACCGCCCTTAAGGCCGCCGTCCGGGAAGGCGACTCGGATCGGGTCAGACACATCCTGGTGGAGATCCAGAACCTGAACTCCGCCAAGAAGAGGGACAAAGAATTACCGTACAACCTGTAGGAGAGAGAACCGATGACGGACAAGGAAACGAAGCAACGACGCGATCCCGCTCTGAGCAAGCCGGAGATGGACGACATCAAGCGTCTCATTACGGTGGGCAAGGAAAAGGGCTATCTCACATATGATGAAGTCAATGAGGCCTTGCCCGAAGATCTGGTCTCTCCTGAGAAACTGGACGACATGATGATGATTTTTGATGAGATGGACATCGAGATAGTCGATTCGGAGCAGCAAGTCCAGGTGGTTCGGGAAACCTCGGGCGCGGATTCCGACTCCCTGCTGGAGGAAGAAGAGGATGAGCTGCAAATAGAAGCCGACGTCACGAGCCGTGTCACCGATCCGGTAAAAATGTATCTGCGTGAAATGGGACAGGTTTCGTTGCTCACACGCGAGGGAGAGGTTGAAATCGCGAAACGCATCGAAGCGGGGGAGCGGGAAATTTTCAACGCGATCATGGAATCTTCCATCGGCATCAAGGAGATCATGAATCTCAAGCACAAGCTCGAGGACGACAACGCCAAGGTCTGCGACGTTCTCCGGGAGGTGGACGACGAAATCACGGTGGAGGAGGAGACGGCCCAGAAAGAGCGGATCGTGGGCATACTCCGTGAAGTCCAGAGTCTTGATGAGGCGAACAAGATATTGCAGACCAGGCTTTTGGGCGACAGCCTCACAAGGGATGAGGAGTTCGTGCTGAAGAGCCGGGTTCAGCAGAACAAGGAGCAGATCGTGAGCCTCCTCAAGGGGCTTCAGCTCAGCAAGCGCCATATCGACAGCATCATCGACAAGTTGCACCTTTGCCTCGACGTCATCGAGCGGTCCGAAGATGAGCTGAGGAACTGCCTGCTGCTGTCCGGTAAGCCTTTGCAGGAATTGAAGCCGCTTTATGAGACGGCGATCGAGGACAGGGGGAAGGCTCGGGCCTGTGCCGAACAGGTCAACATGGAGGAGAAGGATTTCCTGGAGCTGGCCAACAAGGCCATCGAGGCGAAGCAACGGATCGAAGAACTGGAAATCGAGGCGAAGATGGATTCCCGGTCTCTGCGTCTGATCCTCAGGCGGGTGGAGGATGGGCTGATCCGGGCCAAGCTGGCGAAAAGCGAGCTGATCGAGGCGAATCTGCGCCTGGTGGTGAGCATCGCCAAGAAGTACACGAACCGGGGACTCCAATTCCTTGATCTCATCCAGGAGGGCAACATCGGACTGATGAAGGCCGTGGACAAGTTCGAATACCAGCGTGGCTACAAATTCAGCACGTATGCCACGTGGTGGATACGCCAGGCGATCACCCGCGCCATTGCCGACCAGGCCCGGACCATCAGAATTCCCGTTCACATGATCGAAACCATCAACAAGCTGATTCGCACTTCTCGCTATCTTGTCCAGGAGCTGGGGCGGGAGCCGACTCCCGAGGAGATCGCCGAAAAGATGGAATTTCCCGTCGAGAAAGTGCGCAAGGTATTGAAGATCGCCAAGGAACCCATCAGCCTGGAAACGCCGATCGGTGAGGAGGAGGACAGCCATCTGGGCGATTTCATCGAAGACAAGCGTGTGGCATCGCCCGTGGATGCCGTGATCAACCTCAACCTGAGCGAGCAGACGCGCAAAGCCCTTGCAACGCTGACGCCGCGCGAGGAGAAGGTGCTGCGGATGCGCTTCGGCATCGGCGAGAAGGCGGATCACACCCTCGAGGAGGTGGGGCAGGATTTTGCCGTGACGCGGGAGCGCATCCGGCAGATCGAAGCAAAGGCACTGCGGAAGCTCCGGCATCCGAGCCGCAGGAAGGAGCTGAAGAGCTTCATCGAAACATGAGGCGTCGCTTCACAAGCGGCGTGAACCGCCCGGAGGTTTCGATTCCGATCGGGACGGTTGAACGGGCCCGCGAAGGCCGCGTCGGCTCGAGCAGTTCTCTCCCGAGTCATCCGGCGCCGGACCGGCGGGCGGAACGGATCGTGCCGTCGATGGAGCGGCTCCGCAAGCTCGATACAAGTCGGGCCGTCTCAGGGAGAATTGGCTTGACAAAAAATGAGACAAATCCTTATATAAAATGTTGCCTATTTGATTGGAGGTCATGGGGCCCATAGCTCAGTTGGTAGAGCCACCGGCTCATAACCGGTCGGTCCCTGGTTCGAGGCCAGGTGGGCCCATTCGCAATGCCCATGGTGAACGTTCGAGCGGTGATAACAACGACAGCACGGAAACGAATGATTTTGCCCGGAGCGGCCAGGAGGGAGATCCGCACAGTCACCTGGAGACGGCAGACCCGCGCCGGCCGCAACCCGCAGGACCAAGTACCGAGGGGTGTTCTCTAACGAACACCCCTTGTTTTTTTTGGGGGAGCCCCTTAGATGCCGAAAGTAAAAGATGTCATGGACTGGGTGGATGCTTACGCTCCCTTTCGCTTCAGTGCCGGGTGGGATCGTTGCGGTCTCCAGGTCGGCGACCCGGAAGCGGAACTGAGCCGGCTGCTGGTGGCTCTGGACCCCGGTTCGACCACCTTCGGGGAAGCCTTGAGCCTGAAATGCCAGGGCCTGGTCACGCACCATCCTCTGATCTTCCAGCCCCTTGAATCCGTACGAGCGGATGTCTTTCCCGGCAAGCTGATCATGACCGCGGTGAGGGAAGGAATCAGCCTGATTTGCGCCCATACCAATCTCGATGCCGCACGAGCCGGCACCAACGAACAGTTGGCGCGGGTCTTCGCGCTGCAGGGCGTGACCCCGCTCGAAATTGAGGCAGCCTGGCAGGATGAGCCGCGGTATGCGGGAATGGGGTGTGTCGGAGAATTGCCCGCGGAGATGTCACTCGACGGCCTGGCGTCCTTTGCAGCCGCGGCGATTGGCGGTAGTGCCGTTCGGGTCGTGGGAGAACCGGGACGATCGGTGCGGCGTGTCGCCGTTTGCACGGGGAGCGGGGGTGGGCTTCTGGACGCCGTGATTACCGGGAGAGCGGATGTGTACGTTACCGGCGACGTGAAGTATCACGACGCCATGCGCGCCGAAGAGCACGGTCTTGCCGTGATCGATATCGGGCACTTCTCCTCGGAACGGGTCGTGCTTCAACCCCTGGCGGAGTATCTGCGGTCCCGGGCAGTGGAACAGGAAGCCGGGCTGGAGGTTTTTGTGGCGCGCAGGGAAAAGGATCCCCTGCGGATTGTGATAAATGCCGTTGAGCCGTTGTCGCCCTGAACCGGTCGGGGCCGGTGTGCCGGTCCGAATCAGGGGCGTTTGGAATATCGCGTGACTGAATCGACAAGAGTCTTAGACAGGAGGTTGATCCCTTGCTTAGCCAACTCAGATGCCTGATTCAATACCAGATACTGGAGAACAAGAAGAACCAGCTTGTCCGGGGGTGCGAGGAAACTCCCCGGCGTGTTTCAGAAATCGAAAAGGAGTTCGAGCATTTCGAAGCCGAGTACCTGGCGAGGAAGGCCGAACACGAGCTCGCCTTGAAGAACCGCAAGTCGTTGGAACAGACTATCGCCGATCTGGAAAACAAGATCGCCAGGAGCAAGTCCCGGATGAGCGAGGTCAAGACAAACAAGGAATACCAGGCCATCCTCAAAGAGATCGAAGACACCAAGAAGGATATTGCGAGCAAGGAGGACAGCGCACTCGAGCACATGGAAAAGATCGAGGCGCTTGGCCGGCAGGTCAAGGACCTGGAGAAGGATTTGGCCGCTCAGAGGCAGAAGCTCGAGGAGAACAGGCAGAAGCTCGAAAGTGAAAGTGCCCAGCTGAGGGAACGACTGGATTACCTCGAGGGGCTGCAGCAGAAAGTGCGCGAGAAGCTTGAACCGGAACTGGTGAAGCGCTCCGACTTCCTGTTCAAGAAGCAGGCGGGCATTGCGGTGGCCGCGGTGGAGAACGGGGTTTGCCAGGTATGCCATCTGAATATTCCCCCTCAGAAGTTCATCGAGCTTCAGCGGGACGATGCCATCCTGCAATGCCCCCATTGCCACCGGTTCCTGTACTGGCCCGGCCACGAGGGATACTGCGTCAGGGAAGAAGAGCTGGAAGACCTGTGATTGGAGGCCGGGATGCCTCGATTGAGCGTGCTCGAAAAGCCGCGTGATCGGCCTGCGTGCCCGCAAAGATGAAAAAGGGTTGCCATTCCTGCTTGCGTATAATAAGAAGAGGGCACTTCTTCGTTTGTGCCGGAGGCAAGGGAGACAAGGGATAGATTCAAATGGCGACGTACGGTTTGAAGATTTTTGCCGGGAACAGCAACCGGGAACTGGCTCACCAGATTTGCGACTCGCTGGAGATGCCCCTTGGCAGGGCCATGATCAGTACGTTCAGCGACGGCGAGATCCGGGTCGAGATAGGGGAAAACGTCAGGGGGGCCGATATTTTCGTAGTGCAGGCTGGGGCTCAGCCGGTCAATGACCACCTGATGGAACTCCTGGTGATGATCGATGCGTTCAAGCGGGCCTCGGCCAGGAGAATCACCGCGGTCATCCCTTATTACAGCTACGCGCGCCAGGACCGCAAGAACAAGCCCCGTGTGCCGATCACGGCGCGGCTGGTGGCCGACCTTATCGCTCGCGTTGGAGCGCAGCGAATCCTCACCATGGATCTTCACGCAGGCCAGATCCAGGGATTTTTCGACGTTCCCGTGGACAATCTCTATGCCTCACCCATACTGCTTCCCTATATTCGGGAACACTTCAACGGCGACATGGTGATCGTCTCCCCGGATGCCGGGGGCGTGCCGCGAGCCAGGGCGTACGCGAAGATCCTGAAAGCGGGACTCGCGATGATCGACAAACGGCGCTCCGATGTGAACAAGGCCGAAGCGCTTCATATCATCGGGGAGGTTGCGGGCAAGGCGGCAGTCGTTCTCGATGACATGGTGGACACGGCGGGGACCCTGGTTGAGGCGACCAAGAGTCTCCTGGACAAAGGCGCGACCGAGGTCCATGCATGCGTGACGCACGCAGTTTTGTCGGGACCGGCGATCGATCGGATCGAAAACAGTGCGCTGAAGAAGCTCGTCGTGACGGATACGCTGCCCCTGAGACCGCAGGCCGCGCACTGCCGGAAGATCGAAGTCGTTCCCTCTTGCAGGCTGTTCTCTGCGGCCATCCGCAACATTCACAACGAAGACTCGATCAGCACCCTGTTTGAAATCCTGCACTGAGCGGCCTGAGGTCTGAAGGCGCGGTTCGCTTGGGCGGCCCCGGTCGGCCCCCCGCTCCCCCGGGAACTGCAATGATCCTGTTCACCGAAAGCCGGCAAAAAGCGCCCAATGGACAAGCCCGAATATATTTATGACGTAGACGACAATCCTCCCCTCAGATATTCAGCTCTGTACGGCCTTCAGTGGGCCATCATCATGTTTTCCTTCCTGATCATTTCCGCCGCCCTGGGGAGCAAAGCCCTGCATCTCGATGCCGCCGGGGCCGTGCGCTTTTTCCAGCTTATCCTGCTGACCTCGGGGTTGTTCACCACGGTGCAGTGCCTGGTCGGCCATCGGTATCCGCTCATGGAAGGTCCTTCCACCGCCGTCCTGTTGACCTTCATCGTGCTGGCCCCTTATGGGATACAGGAAATCCAGGGGGGTATGATGGTGGGAGGAGGGCTTCTCATGGCCGCCGTTCTCATGCGCCGAGTGAAGAACATCAACGCCTGGGCGACTCCCAACGTGGTCGGCGTCATTCTCATGCTCATCGCCTTCTCGCTCCTGCCGTTCCTCACGCGCATCATGAGCGGTCTGGACAACTCGGGTTCGCGCAACGATATTCATGTCTTCATGTTCAGCCTGGGGCTCGTCCTGGTCATGGCCACGCTTTCCCATTGGCTGCGCGGTTTTTGGAAAACCATCGCGCTCCTGCTGGGCATGGGGATCGGTTCCGTCTTCTATTTCCTGATGGAGGGGGTCGACTTCCGGCCGTTGATGGCTGCCCGCTGGCTTTCCCTGCCTCCCGATCCGATCCCCGCAGTTCCGGTTTTCCGCTGGCCGGCGATACTGGCGTTTGCGGCATCCTACCTGGCCGTCACGGTCAACAGCCTGGGAAGCCTGAATGGAATTGCCGCCGTTACGGATCCCGAGCGGTTGTCGACCGGCGTGTCCCGGGGGCTTTTTTTCAATGGCGCCGCCGGAGTCCTGTGCGGACTGACGGGAGTCGTGGGGCTGGTCAGCTACAGCATCAGCCCGGGCGTGGTGGTGGCCAACCGGGTTGCCAGCCGTTACGTCACGGCCTTATGTGGATTGATGCTGGTGGTCGCGGCATTGGTTCCGAAGTTTGCCGCGTTGCTGGCAATGGTTCCCTCGGCCGTGGTCGGAGCGGCGCTCGCGGTGGCGATGGGAGCGCAGATTGGAACCGGGCTGGACATCATTGCCGCCGGTGGAATGACATCGCGGGATTATTTCGTGGTGGGCCTGCCGGTGATGCTGGGCACGGTGGTGAGCATCCTGCCCGACGCCCTGATCGCCTCGGTTCCCACGCAGATTCGGGCATTCTTCGGTAATGGCCTTATTTTCGGAATTTTTCTGGTATTATTATTGGAACACGTGTTGATGCGGGATCGGCGATTCAAAGGGGAGGCCAACGGATGACGAGCTCCGACACCGTTTATTGTCCCGCCTGCGGGACTGCCGTCAGGACCTTTCGAAATCCGCTCCTGACGGTGGACGTCATCATCGACCTGGGGGGGCGCGGAATCGTTCTCATAGAGCGGAAAAACCCTCCGTTCGGGTGGGCGTTGCCGGGGGGATTCGTCGACTACGGCGAATCCCTGGAAACGGCTGTCCGGCGGGAAGCACTGGAGGAGACCGGATTGCGGTTGAGGGATTTGCGACAATTCCGAGCCTACTCGGAGCCCGCGCGGGATCCGCGCCATCACACGGTTTCGGTGGTGTTCACCGCCGCGGGCGTTGGAGAGCCGCAGGCGGCCGATGACGCGCGAAGTCTCGCCGTTTTTGCCGCCGGGAGCCTGCCTGCCGTCCTGGCCTTCGATCATGGCCGGATTCTGGCGGATTACTTCGCATCGGTTTTGAAAACGGGGAGAGCCTGTTGATTCCGCGTTCGGGTTCGGACACGCAGGGGAAGGTTCAGGCGGGCGGAACGCAGTCCGGAGAAGGCGCTGCGCGGGAGGAAGTCGCTTCGGTGCCGGCCTGGGTCTTCGCCGGGGATGAGGGACCGGTCGAGCGGCGGCAGTGGGTGATCAAGGAACGCCCGGTCACCCTCTACCTGAACGGCGGGGAGATCGTCACGCTCCTCTGCGCGGGGCATCACCTCGATGAACTGGCGGCGGGGTTTTTCTACGCGGAAGGATTCATCGGGGTTCGGGAAGACATTCTCCGATTCGAAATCGACGAATCGGCCGGAAAGGTGGATGTGATCACCCGGGAGGTTTCGACCCCCGCAAATCGAATGTGGATGAAGAGAACCATTACTTCGGGGTGCGGCAAAGGATCGTTGTTCTATTTTTCGCTGGACGCCCTGCTGAGCAAACCGGTTGAAAGCAGGCTCCGGGTCTCGCCGCGACAGGTGCAGGCGAGGATCGAAGATTTGAATCGCCTGAGCGACACTTATCGACGTACACACGGTGTCCACAACACCATTCTGGCCACTCCGGACGAAGTGGTTCTTTTCAGGGATGACATCGGCCGGCACAATGCCGTGGACATGACCATAGGCCACGCGGTCCTGCACGATGTGCGCCTCGACGATAAAATGCTCGTCACGACCGGAAGGCTCACCTCGGAGATCCTGATCAAGATCGCCAAGGTCGGGATCCCCATCCTTGTGAGCCGCAACACCGCCACGACCCTCGCCGTGGAGCTTGCCGAGGCCTTGAATATCACGCTCATCGGCTATGCGCGGGCGGGCCGGTTTACACTTTACAGCGGCCGGGACAGGGTCGCGGAGAATGCGCGGACGCAGCCGGGAAGCCCCGGGGAATCGGGTCCCGTGGAATCATGAACCTCGCACTTGAACGCTATGACTCTCTATCTCGATAACGCCGCAACGTCGTTTCCCAAGCCGCCGTCGGTGTATGAAGCCGTACGGCACGCCCTGACCGAAGTCGGAGCGAGTCCCGGCAGGGCCTCTCACCGGCATGCCAGGCTGGCCTCTTCGATGGTGGAGGCCGCACGCGGGAAGGTGGCCTCTTTTCTGGGCATCGGAGATGCCGACCGGGTGATCTTCACGAAGAACGCCACCGAGAGCATCAATATCGTCTTGAAGGGGTGGTTGAAAAGAGGGGATCGCGTGCTGATCTCGGCCATGGAACACAATTCCGTGGTCCGTCCGCTGAAACGATTGAGTGAAATCGGCGTGAGCACCGAGATCGTTCCCTGCAGCCGCAGCGGCGCGATCGACGTGGATGAGCTGCGGCGTCGGCTGGAGTCGCGTCCCCGGCTGATGGCGATGACCCACGCGTCCAACGTGAACGGCGCGCTCCTTCCGGCGGAAGCAGTGGCGAAAATGTGCAGCGAATTCGGCGTCCCGCTTCTGCTCGATGCGGCCCAAACGGCGGGCGTTCAGGCCATAAGGGCCGATAAATGGCGCCTGGCGATGCTGGCGTGTTCCGCCCATAAGGGGTTGCTTGGTCCTCCCGGGGTCGGTGTGCTTTTCATCCGTTCGGGGCTGGACGTAGAGCCCTTGTTGGAGGGTGGAACGGGGAGCCGGTCGGAGGACGCGATACAGCCGGAAATCTGCCCGGACCGCTACGAGAGCGGCACTCCAAACCTGCCAGGGATCGCGGGACTTGCCGCGGGCATCGATCACATCCTGAGCAGCGGTCTTGAAACCATTCGCGATCACGAGCTGGGGCTGGCGGTTCGCTTTGAAGAGCAATTGCGGGCTATTCCCGGAATCACTGTCATCAGTCCCGAAGTGCGAGGAACGGCGACGGTCTCGTTCACGATGGCGGGGATCAATCCGGCCGATGCGGGACACCTGCTCGACGAAGGATACGATATTGCGGTGCGGACGGGATTGCACTGCGCTCCCCTCGCTCACCGGACATTCGGGACGTTTCCGGAGGGAACCGTTCGCGTCTCGCCGGGGTATGCGACGACCGCGGCGGATATGGACCGGCTTGCCGGGGCGATACGGGGCCTGGCGTTGCTTCGCCGCCGATGAGCGGGAGTCGGCTCCGGTCGCCCGACGTCGCGGTCGGTGTTTCTGCATCGGGACCGGGAATGCGCGGGCTCGCGCCGTGCCCGCGCCGCGTGTAACGGGTGCCGTGAAAGGATTGTTCCTGAAATGATACGCAAGGCAAGAATTGTCGATGTGCCCAACATCCAGAAGACACTGGGGATATTCGCGCAGAACGGGAAGCTCCTAGCCCGCTCGCTGAGCGAGTTGTACACGAATCTGCGCGACATGTTCGTCGCCGTGGACGAGGAAACCGGGGAGGTGGTGGGGAGCTGCAGTCTGCACATCATCTGGGAGAACCTGGCGGAGATCAGGTCGCTCGCCGTGATGAATTCTCACCAGGGCCGCGGGATCGGTCGGGGGCTCGTGCAGGCGTGTATCGACGAAGCCGTTGAGCTGGGCCTGAAGCAGCTTTTCACCTTGACCTATGAAGTGGAGTTCTTCCAATGCCTGGGGTTCCAGGTGGTGGACAAGAACATTTTCCCGCAGAAGATATGGGCGGATTGTCTTCATTGCCCGAAGTTTCCGAATTGTGATGAAGTCGCCCTGGTCCTTGACCTGTGACGGCCGCGCCGGGGGCGCGCAAGTCATCCGTTTTCCGAGGGATTTGCAAAGTCGGGGAACGTGGGTTATATAAGCGGTTGTCATCCGGGTGGATGGACATGGGCACGCGCGGCGTGCCTTTGTTTTGTTTTGAATGACGATGGGTATGAAACCGATTGTGTTCCGGGAGGAAAGTGCGGCGAAATGCTAACGGACATCCTCAAGAAGATATTCGGCAGCCAGAATGAGAGAATCCTCAAGCGGATTGCTCCCCTGGTGGATGAGATCAATTCGTACGAGCCCGTTATGCGCAAGTTGAGTGACGCGCAGCTCAAGGCGAAAACTCCGGAATTCAAAGAGCGCATCGCAAACGGCGAACCTCTGGACGATCTCCTGCCCGAGGCGTTTGCGGTGGCCCGCGAGGGCGCGGTCCGGACCCTCGGGATGCGTCCGTTCGACGTGCAGATGATCGGGGGCATCGTGCTGCACGAGGGGATGATTGCGGAAATGAAGACGGGCGAGGGCAAAACGCTGGTCGCGGTCATGCCCATCTATCTGAACGCGCTGACCGGGCGGGGAGTGCACCTGGTTACGGTCAACGATTACCTGGCGCGGCGTGACAGCGAATGGATGGGCCAGGTCTACAAGTTCCTTGGGCTTTCGGTGGGGTGCATCGTTCACGGACTGGACGATCCCGAGCGCAAGGAAGCCTACGGCGCCGATGTGACTTACGGGACCAACAACGAGTACGGATTCGACTACCTGCGGGACAATATGAAATTCCGCATCGAGGATATGGTTCAGCGGGAGCTGAACTATGCCATCGTGGACGAGGTCGACAGTATTCTCATCGACGAGGCCCGGACCCCGCTCATCATCTCCGGTCCGGCCGAGAAGTCCACGGCGCTTTACTACAATATCAACAGGATCATCCCCCAGCTGAAATCCGAAACCCATTACACCAAGGAAGAGAAAAGCCGCACCGTGGCTCTGACTGAGGACGGGGTGACCAGGACGGAGAAGCTGCTCGGCGTCGACAACCTCTACGATCCGAGACAGATCGACATTCTGCATCACGTCCAACAGGCTCTGCGCGCCCATGTGCTGTTCAAGCGGGACGTCGACTACATCGTGAAGGACGGCAAAGTGATCATCGTCGATGAATTTACCGGCCGGCTCATGCCCGGTCGCCGTTACAGCGAGGGGCTGCACCAGGCGCTGGAAGCCAAGGAAAACGTGCACATCGAAAACGAGAACCAGACCCTGGCCTCCATCACGTTCCAGAACTACTTCCGCATGTTCGACAAGCTGGCGGGCATGACCGGCACGGCGGAAACCGAAGCCGCCGAGTTCACCAAGATATACAAGCTCGAAGTTGTCGTCATCCCGACTCACCGTAAAATGATCCGGGAAGACCATCCCGATTGCATTTACAGGACCGAGACCGAGAAATTCCGGGCCGTGGCCGAAGAAATCAAGGAAGCCTACGCCGTCAAGCGCCCGGTGCTGGTCGGCACGGTCAACATCGCGAAGTCCGAGAAACTGAGCGGCATACTGAAGCGGCAGGGCGTTCCACACCAGGTGCTCAATGCCAAGCACCACGAGAAGGAAGCGGAGATCGTGGCCCTGGCCGGGCAGCCGGGGGCGGTCACGATCTCCACGAACATGGCCGGTCGAGGAACCGATATCGTGCTGGGGCCCGGCGTCGTGGATGTGGGAGGGCTCCACATCATCGGAACCGAGCGCCATGAAGCCCGCCGCATCGACAACCAGCTCAGAGGTCGGTCAGGCAGGCAGGGGGATCCCGGGTCGTCACGGTTCTACCTGTCCCTGGAAGACGATCTGATGCGGATCTTTGCGGCGGACCGACTGTCGGGCCTCATGCAGAGAATCGGAATGAAGGAAGACGAGCCCATCGAACATCGCCTCATCACCAAGGCCATCGAAAACGCCCAGAGCAAGGTGGAAGCTCAGAACTTCAGTATCCGCAAGCAGTTGCTCGAATACGACGATGTCATGAACCAGCAGCGCGAGGTGATCTACCGCCAGCGCCGCGAAGCGTTGCAGGGCGAGAACCTCAAGCCGGTGGTCCTCGATATGATCGAAGACCTGCTGGAGGGGATCCTGGCGGAAACCGCGGACGAGAAGCACTTTGCGGAGGATTGGGACCTGGAAAAAATCAACTCCGAGGGCTTGCGCCTGTTCGGGATCCAGATGAATCTGACGGTCGAATCCCTGGGCGACACCGAATACGAGGAGTTTCGGGATTCGCTCCTGGAAAGGCTCACGAAACGCTACGAAGCCCGCGAGCAGGAATTCGGCGAGTCCATGATGCGGGAGCTCGAAAGCTACCTCCTGCTCCAGACGGTGGATACTTACTGGAAAGATCACCTGCTCAACATGGATCATCTCAAGGAGGGCATCGGTCTGCGCGGTTACGGGCAGCAGGATCCGCTCATCGCCTACAAACGGGAAGGACACGCCCTGTTTGACGAGATGATCGAGCGGATCAAGGAGGAGACGATACGGCTGCTTTTCCACATCCAGATCCAACGCGAGGAACAGCTTGACGAGCTCCGGAAGGAGCAGGAAGACCAGCCGATGTTTTTCGGACCGGCCGAGGGGGCCGGGCCGAAGCCCCAGACCAGGAAAGATCGAAAGGTGGGACGAAATGACCCCTGTCCATGCGGAAGCGGAAAGAAGTACAAAAAGTGTTGCGGTAAGTAGTCGGCCGTTCGTCGTGCAGGGCTTCAAAACAGCGGCGGCCGCGTGCGGGATGCGCTACCGGGGCCGTCCCGATCTGGCTTTGATCATGGTGGATTCCGAGGCGGGGGGAACAGCCGCCGGCGTCTTCACCACCAACCGGTTCACCGCCGCTCCGGTGGAGCTGTGCAAGAACCACCTGGAATCCCCCTCCATTCGGGCCATTCTCATCAACGCCGGTATTGCCAACGCCTGCACGGGAGAAGAAGGGTATCGAAGGGCTCTGGAAATGGCGCGTGCGGCAGGTGAAGCCATGAAAGCCCCCGCAGGTTCGGTGCTCGTCGCATCGACCGGCGTGATCGGAATGCAGGTGGATCCGGAGCCCGTGCGCCGGGAAATGCGCGGGCTCGTGGAATCCGCGCGCCCGGACAGGTGGGATGAGGTGGCCCGGGCCATCATGACCACCGACACGGTGCCCAAGATGTCGAGCGCCACGGTGGAAATCGGCGGACGGCGGGTCACCGTCGGCGGCGTGGCCAAGGGTTCCGGAATGATCGCCCCGAACATGGCCACCCTGTTGGCATTCGTATGCACCGATGCCGCAGTGGAACGACGGGTCCTGGACCACTGGCTGCGGTCCGGGGCGGAACGGTCTTTCAACTGCATCACCGTCGACGGGGACACCAGCACGAACGATTCGCTGATCGCCCTGGCGAGCGGAGCGGCGGGAAACCCCGTGCTGACCGACGTTGCCGGGCCCGAAAGTGTCCTTTTCGGGCAGGCGCTGGAAGCAGTGCTCGTCGATCTGGCCAAAAAGGTCGTGATCGACGGGGAGGGCGCCACAAAGTTCATCGAAATCGAGATCGTGGGGGCCTCGGACGAACGAAGCGCCAAAACGGTGGCTTTAACCGTCGCCAATTCGCCACTGGTGAAGACCGCCTTTTTCGGTGAGGATGCCAACTGGGGCAGAATCGTCTGCGCCGCCGGAAGAGCCGGTGTCGATTTGAACCCGGATCGGGTGGCGCTGTACTTTGACGGGCTGTGCGTGTTTCGAGGGGGGACCCCGGTGTCCGGCGAGGAGGTGGAGGAACGCGCGGCGTCGGCTTTCCGCCGGAAGGACATCAAGGTCCGCCTGGATCTCGGCATGGGGACCGCATCCTTTGTCGCCTACACCTGCGATTTCTCCTACGATTATGTAAAGATCAACGCCTCCTACAGGTCGTGAGGCTTCGCGGTCGTGGTTCGCACGGCTCCCGGCACACTCCAGGCAGGCCCGTTTCGTACCGTTCGCGACGCGTTGCGGCGTTCCGGAACCCGATGATGTTCCATGGAGGACCCCGGGCTTTCGGCGACAACGATCCGACCGCGGGGCACATCGGTTCCTCCGGGGAAACATCCCGCCGCCTGCTTTGCGAATCCGTCTTCCATGGAGCCCGGGCACCGTTTCATCCGTGATCCCGGTCGCGTCGGGGCTCCCCGCGCATTCGGTTCCGCCGGGGGGGCATCGATGAAGTCGGTTTCGGGCGTACGTTGACGTGAGGTGAAGGAATTCCACGGTGACGGTCTCGACTGCAAGTACCGGGATAACCCTGGCGGCGGGGCCGCGACGATTTTCCCGCTCTCCATGATTTGAAATGGTGCGGATGAAGAACGAGGACGAGCTCGAAAGACAGCCGGTTCCAACTCCGGCGGCCGGGGCGGGCAAAGACCATGGCGTCCGGCTGGCCATGGCGGTGCTGATCCTGGTCGTGATTGCGGTCGTGATGGTTCGCCTCAAGGCCGCTCCGGTGCCTCTGGAACGCGATGAGGGCGAGTATGCCCTCATGGGCCAGTTGATACTCGAGGGCGTGGCACCCTACCGGGAGGCGGGAAATATGAAACTTCCCGGCACCTACTACGCCTACGCCGCAATCCTGGCCCTTTTCGGGCAAACGATCAGCGGCATTCATGTCGGCCTCATGGTGGTGAACCTGCTCACTGCCGGCATACTCTTCCTGATCGCATCGCGCCTGCTCGGTCGTGTCGGGGCGACTTTGGCCGTAGCGGCCTTTCTCATCATGTCGGTTGACCTCTCGGTGCTCGGTCTTTTTGCGCATGCGACCCATTTCGTGATCATGTTCGCCCTGGCCGGAGTCTGGCTGCTCCAGGAAAGCTCCGGGTCGAAAAGAGAGGTGTTGCTGCTTTGGGGCGCGGGTCTTTGCCTTGGTCTGGCGGTACTCATGAAACAGTCCGGGGCGCTTTTCGCGCTGTTCGGCTGTCTATGGGTCCTGTTTGACGGACGCCGGACCGGATCGTGGAAACGCTCCCTCGTCAGGTCCGGGATCCTTGCGTGCGGAATCGTCCTGCCCTATGCGGCTTTCCTGGTTGTAACGGTCGTCCGCGGCACATTCGACAGATTCTGGTTCTGGACCGTCGACTACGCGCAATCCTACGTATCTCTCGTGGGCTACGGGTTGGGTCTTGAGCTCTTCCGGGTGGGAATCGTTCCCATCATCCGAAGCAACCCCGTGATATGGGCGATGGCTCCGGTGGGCATGATCGGTCTCTGCGTGGCGAAGGGCAGTCGCAGAACGGGACTCTTTCTGATAACGTTTTTTCTGTTCTCGTTCCTGGCCGTGTGCCCGGGCCTGTACTTTCGGCAGCACTATTTCGTGCAAATCCTGCCGGCAGCGGCGCTGGGCGCCGGCGCTGCATTGCGGATCCCGCGGGGACTTTTCGCAAGGGTTACAATGCGGCCGAAGACCGCGGAGGCCGTCGTCTTCCTGGGTATCGCCGCGTTTTCGCTGCCGGGAATCCTTTCCATGTGGCACGGCCTGTCCACATTGACGCCGGAGCAGTTCAGCCGTTCGGTCTACGGTTCCAACCCTTTCCCCGAATCCGTCGCCGTTGCCGAATACATCGCAAAGAACACCGGCGCCGAAGAGCGCATCGCCGTCCTGGGGTCCGAGCCCCAAATCTATTTCTACGCCCATCGCAGGCCGGCGACCGAGCACATATACATGTACGGGCTGATGGAACCTCAGCCCTTCGCGCTGCGCATGCAGGAAGCCCTGGCCGCACAGGTGGAGAAGAGCGAGCCGCAATTCATCGTGCTGGTGTTGGTTTCCACCTCCTGGCTCCAGCGCGGCGTCTCGGAGAAGAAGGTGTTCGGCTGGATGAGGGGCTACCTCAACACCTACTACCAGGCCGTCATGACGGCCGAAATCCAGTCGGACCGCACGGTATGGTCGGTCGATGAGGACGTTCGGACCTCCCAAGGGAGGCGCGGATCGAGTCGGTTGATCGTCTACAGGAGGAAGCCTGCCGGTTCTTCTCACAACAGAGACGGAGGCGCCGCCCTGGTGCGGTGCCCTGCGGGATGGGGAAGCGATTCATGCCGAGGTGCGTTCGAGATTACACAACACCTGCCCGGCGGGAGGTGACGCGGGCGGGGGTAAAACCCGCCCCTTGTATGGACCGATGGGCCGGTCAGACGGTGCAACGGCGTTCTTTGTCAACTGTTGAGTCGCGTAGGGTGGGATGCGCGGCAGCGCAGCCCACGGTCCCGATATCCTTGTCCCAGCGCTTGACGCCCTGAACGATCCGGAGCCGACGTGAGGAACGCCCCCATTGAAGAGGCCGGCGGCCGCACGCTTTCGTAGCGATCATGACGAGTGCGGGGGCACGAGACCCGGCTTGATCGTGGGCACGGAGGAACCGTGCCCACCCTACGGAACCTCACGGTCCCCGGGGTTTATCCCCGCCCGCGTCATTACCGGCTGCGTCAGACGGGCACATCGGTCCGTACAAGGGGAGAGCTTCATGCCCTCCCGCCCACTGCCCCCATCTTGAACGCAACCGGGCATCTCGGGGCGGACGAGGTCCCTTGGCGCACGACGCCTTCCCGGCAGCTTTGATGCGTCGTATATCGTGTTTCGCCGGGGCCTCGAGACGTCGCGGGCATCAACCCCTCGTTTCGCATCGGGGCCGAGTCGACGGCCGGGTGGTGTTGGTGGGAGCCGATTCCGGCACCCGTTTTCCATCGCAGGGGAGGCGCCGGGCGATGCGCGTGGAATGGACCCTCAAAGATAATACTTCTGCACGTATTCCCTCACCATGCGGTGCGTATTGAACACGGGCGTGATGTCGGTGATGGAGCGTTTCATGATGGACAGCCACTGCCTGGGGTTGGCGTAGTAAGTGGTGACCATGTCGTCCAGATCCTGGTAGAAATCCGCCGATGCCTGCTCGTCCGTCTGATCTTCGTCGTCTCCGATAGCCCAGCCGTTGACCCGGTTGTTGCATGCCTCCCGCCACCATCCGTCCAGGACGCTCATATTCACGCCGGCGTTGAAACAGACCTTCATGCCGCTGGTACCGCTGGCCTCCCGGGGGCGCCTGGGTGTGTTGAGCCACACGTCCGTTCCCTGGGTCATGAGTCCCGCCGACCAGATGTTGTAGTTGGGCATGAAGACCAGTCGGAGCTTCTTTTCATACTGTTTGCCGGTATTCACGATTTCCTTGATCAGCTCCTTGCCGGGGGCGTCCTGTGGGTGCGATTTGCCGGCGAAGATGAACTGGACGCGGTCGAACGAGAGATTGAAAAGGAATTCGAGGTCGCTGAAAATCAGGGTGGCGCGTTTGTAAGCCGCAGCCCTCCGGGCAAAGCAGATGGTGAGGAGCTCGTCGGTGAAGCCGGCGCCGGAAACGGCATTGACATAGCTGATCAGTCGTTTCTTGGCCTTGATTTTTGCCGTTTTGACGGCTTCATCGGGAATGGTCCGGGCCTCGGCGAGCCTCTCCGGCTCCTGACGCCAGCCGGGAAGATGTTCGTCATAGAGGGCCTTGAAGTCCGGTCCGGTCCAGCTCAGATGATGCACCCCGTTGGTGACGTGCCCGATGGGAAATCCGGGGAACATCTGGCGGGAAATCTCCCCGTGGAGCTCGCTCACGCCGTTGCTCGCCCTGGACAAGTTGAGGGCGAGCACGGTGGTGTTGAGCAGGTCGGCGCCCGCCAGTCTCTTGATGTTGGAAGGCAGATAGGTGCCGATCACCCGCGTCGCCAGTTCGTAGGTGAACTTGTCGTGGCCTGCCGGCACGGGGGTGTGAGTGGTGAAAACGCATTGCTGCCGGACCTTGCTCTCGTCTCCTCCGGAATCCTGCAAAAGGGCCAGGGTGAGGAAAACGGCGTGTCCTTCGTTCATGTGGTAGGTGGTGATCCCGGGCTCGAGGCGCTTGACGGCGAGGTATCCGCCGATTCCGAGGACCGCTTCCTGGCAAATCCGGGTGTGTGTATCGCCGCCGTAGAGATACTGGGTGATGAGACGGTCTTCGGGGGCGTTGATCTCCAGGTCCGTGTCCAGAAAATAGATCGGCACGCGTCCTGAAATGCCCACGGTATTGTACTTCCAGACCCCGATATGCACGTCCCGCCCCTCGATCTTGATGGTGACCTTGAAAGGCAGGGGCTCCATGAAGGCGCGAGGATCGAAATACGGGTAGATCTCCTCCTGGCGCCCCAGGGGATCGATGCTTTGGATGAAGTATCCCCGCTTGTAGAGCAGGGTCACGGCCACCAGGGGAATGTTGAGATCGGCGGCTGATTTGATGTGATCGCCCGCAAGGATCCCGAGACCTCCGCTGTAGGTCGGAATGTTCTCGTTCAGGCCGATTTCCATGCTGAAATAACCAACTTTCATTCGCATTTCCTCTTTCGATTTTGCCTGGATCGATGCCGCCTGCGTGGAAAACCGGGCAGTACCGCATTCGGTGCCGCCGCCGTCGGAAGCCGAAACACGGCTCCGCACCGCCGCGGAACGAACCGCGCCGAGAGAGCGCCGCGCTCTCTCGATGTTTCCGTTATGGCAATGATTCCGTATTGAACAAGCGTCTGAACTTTTCTTTATACCATATTTTGTCCGGGGAGCAACAACCGTGATCGTCCGACACAACCGTAATCGTTCCCCTGGAAAGCGGTTGGAATGTGCGAGCCGGCTCCCCGATCGACCGCTGGGCGGCGACCTTGGAGTCACGACGGATGTGCTTCCAGAGCGGCCGGAGACCCCCGGGCATGCGGCATGCAGCTCAAATCGACGACGCCGGGTTTTATCGGCCGACACCGGCGCATCAGGCGATCGGCGGGAGAGATCGGGTCCGTATTCCATCGGGCCCATGGACGGGGTTCGAGGATTCGAGCGCACGGGGACGGGAGCGCGTCATCCGAAACATCCGGACAGGACGCCGAGCACTTCTTCTTCAACCGTGTCCTCGGTGATCTCATCCAGGGTGTACACGTTACGCTGGCCGGAGCAGCCTTCACGACCCGGCGTCGCGATGCTCACGTGGGTCCAGACTTCCTGCCTGCCGCCGTCCGCGATGAACGAAATGGTGGGACGCTCTCCCGGCCGGGCACGAACGCCGTCCGGGAGGATTTCCATCTGGATGCGCGCGCTCAGGATGCAGCCCTGTTCGTCCTGCGATTCATGTCGCTCGGTGATTTCGCAACCGTGTCCCTTGGACCTGATCAAATCGGCCAGTTCCTTGTAAGCGGGTCGGATGGTTTCCTTGATTTTTCTGTCGAACCGCTCCAGGAATTCCTGGCGCCCGGTCCCTGCCTGCTGCCGTTCTTTTCGGTCTTGGAGCTTCCTGTTCTCGTATTCGTCGAACAGCTCCTGAAGCCGGCGCTTCGTGCTGGCTTTCATGTCCTCAATCCTCCCATGAAGTCGGCGCATACACCCATATCTACACCAAACCGAACGAGTCACCAACCGGAAACTCTCCACGCTCAAGGCCAGACCGGGAGCAAAAGCAATGTGAGGAGCCCACGACGGACGGGACCATCGTGGTCGGAGTTCTGCCGGGAACACGAGAGCCGTGGGCTGTGCTGCCGCCACACCCACACAACCGCCCGTCAAAACGGCCGCAAGAGAATGTGCCCTTTCCTGAGAGCCGCTTTTGGGGCGATAGCGCGGGTACGTCTCTTTGCCGGACGAGCAACTTTCGTCCGGTTCGACGCGGCGGGGGGGGCCGTTCCTGGTGGAAACGGCGGGGCAGCCGTGTTCGCAGCATATCCGCGGGTGATGAGAAGCGAAGCGACGAACGCCTGATTATCATGGTACAATGTCACAGGGAACCGTCATGCGGCGAGCCGTGCCGGAGAGAAGAGAAAAGAGCTTCACCCCGCCCTTTGTGCCGGACCGGAAGACCGGTTGCCTGGCGGAGAAGAAGGAGCAGGGGATGGCGGTCCCTTCCCTGATGGAATATAATGACAGGCATCCCGGGATGAGGGATCGAGAAATGGACCGCCGCCCTTCGGACGGTTTCGTGTCGGGGGCCGACCCGTTCGAAGCGCGTCGGGGCCGCACCGCCGTTTCCACCGGAGCGTCTGCGCGCTCACAGTCCTGTTCGAGCAACCGTTGGGACCGCTGTACCCAGCATTGTTAGGGGATACCCATGACACATCGGAAAACTTACGATGATGCGGAAAAGATCATGATCTGCCAGGGTGACATCGATTACCAGGGCATCGTGAAGCACATCAACGACGGCGTCGTCATCATCAGGGAAGGGATTGTCGTATTCGCCAACACGGCGTTTTACGAGATGGCGCGGCGAGGCCCGGAGGAGGTCATTTCGGTGGATTTCGCCCGGTTCATCGCGCCGGGCAACCGGGAGGAAGTGACGAGCTACCTTACCGAGCGGCTTTTCAGCGCGGGTCTTTCCGACCGGATCGAATTCGTCATGCCGAGAACGGACGGTGAGGCAATCATCGAAATGAAGGTGAACGTGGTGGAGTGCGGGGGAAGCCCCGCGATACTCGGAGCTCTGACCGATATTACCGAGCGCCGCAAGACCCGCCTCGAACTGCAGCGAATCAAGGCGCGGTTCGAGAGCATCATCCATTCCATGAATGAAGTCGTGGTTTCCCTGTCTCCGACCGACTATTCGATCCTTGCGATCAATCCCGCCGCCGAGGCGCTCTACGGGGTCCCGCTCAGGGATTTCGCAAGCGGCGAGAACCAGCTCATGAGCTTCGTGCACCCGGACGACCGGCAGAAAGTGCATCAATTTTACCGGAACATGCCCGAGGCGGAATTCGACGAGCTCCAGTACAGGGTGATCAGCAGCAACCAGAGGGTGAAATGGGTTCGGGATGAAGGACACGTCGTTTATTCGGACAAGGGGACCATCCGCAGAATCGATCACGTGATCAGGGATATCACCGAGGAGAAGAGGGCGAGCGACGCGCTCAAGCTGAGCGAGGCGAGATACCGGGACTTCTTCGAATCGACCAACGATATGGCCTATGCCGTGACTCCGCAGGGAGACTTCATCGACATCAACGAAGCGGGTCTGAAGCTTCTGGGCTTTGAGAGCCTCGACGAGGCGATCGAGAGCAACGTCTCCGATTCCTACGTGGATCTTTCGCAGAGAACCGGACTGCTGGAGGAACTCTACGAGAAGGGCTATGTCGAGGGAAAGCACATCAAGCTCAAGAACAAGGCCGGCGAGGTCTTCGAAGTTGCGGTCACGGCGCGGGCCAAGACCGATGAATCGGGGAGGCTCCTCTACTACGACGGCATCGTGCACAACATCACCAAGGCCCTGGAAGACCAGAGAAACCGAGTCTTGCGCAACGCGGCGGGAGGCCTGTGCCATTACCTCAACACACACCTGATGCAGCTCAGCAATTCCAAGGACGCCATCGGAGAAGAGATCGAATCCCTGGGAACGCTCATCGAGGAACATGCCCGCGGGGAGAACCCGAGGGAAACGGCGGAACGGATGAAGGAAATCGTGGAGAGCCTGCAGTTTTTCCATGCGGGTGTTTCGGAGGCCTACAAGAAGATTTCCGAGGTGACCATGGCGTTCAACAAGGCGTTCCTCTACCGCGAAGAGTCCTACCTGACAAGCACGATCCTCGACATCTTCAAGGCCTACGGGTACGAAGGAGACGACTTGAAATAGCCCCCGAAGGCGGGGGTCGGAACGTCGCCCCCGCGCGCCGCTCCCTGCTCTTCCAGGACCTGCGGAAAGCGGGAGTGAAGGTCGAGACGAGTTCCACGGTTCAGTCCATCGACGGCGATCGGCTGCATTTCCTTCGGACGACCGAAAGACCCTTGTCTTTCGCCGCCGGTGTGGGGAATTCTTTCTGAACAAGTCCAAGGCGTTGTCGAGACATCACGCGAATGACCCGGGAAAGGTGTTTCTTTCCTTCCCGGCGAGCTTTTGTCGGCACATCCGTGTTCCAGATGCGCCGTCAAACGTGCAGAAATGAAAATACATCATATCTTCCAATAGTTATTAATCTTCGTCTTATTAATAATAAATGCGGGTGAACTCTTTGCCGATAATCAAGGAAGAGTCGCTCTGATCATGAAGGCGCTGTCGAATCCCTTTTTCGGCAGAATGAAGACCGGCGCAAGGAATTGCGCGTCGCTTCGCGGGATTGCGCTGGAGGTGTTTGGAATCGAAAGGGAAAGCGATGTGGAGCACCAGATTGCCATTGTGGACAATCTGATCGCTCGAGGCTTCCGTGCCATCGCCATCGCCCCGGCGGATTCCAGGAAGTTGTTTCCCGTCTGCAAGAAAGCTCTTGACAAAGGCGTCATCGTGATCAACATCGACAATCCCTTCCACAAGGCGAGGTTGGCGGAGCACGGCATATCGATTCCTTTCGTGGGATCGGAGACAACGTCCGGGACTGTGCGGCAGGGCAAGCTGACTGTGAGAATCGTTCAGCAGCCGGAAGAAACGGGACGGATTGCCGTGAAGAGCGCGTTTGAAGATCGGCGGGGCGACCGGTTGCCTCCGCTGAAACCGGTGGAGCTCGAGTTGTTGAAACAGTAGGCAGGGTGAGGATGTTCAGGACGATAAACAGCAAATTCTATCTCATAGCGGTTCTGCTGTTGTTGCTGTTCGGCATCGGATACACGGAGGTGGCGATCTTTCTGGACCGGCAGGCGAAAGGCGTCCAGCGTGGTCTCGGCGCAAGCGCGATCGATATTGAAATCCAGGCCCTCAAGGGCACGTTCTGGGAGGTCCGTTTCTGGGAGAAGGCGGTACTCGCCCAGAAACACCCCGAAGCGGACAAGCGGTTCGGCGAGCTCATGCACGTCACGCGAAAGCGTATCGAGGAGCTCAGTCTCGGACCTTTTTCGAGCGTTCTGGCCGAGCCGGTTGCCAGGATCAGCCTCCTCCTGTCGGAGTACGAGACCTCTTTCACCCGCCTGATGCAGTTGAAGACCGAGCAGCGGTTGAACCAGACGGAATTCGAGGCCAACGAGCAGGCACTCGTTTCATCCGTTCTCATGGGCGGGGAGATGGGCCTCATGAAACCGCTGTTCAACCTGGCCCGCTTTCACGGAAGTTATCTGCAGCACCACCGGGATTCGGAATACCAGGCCCTCGGGGCGGTTCTGGATTCGATGGCGGCAAGGCTCTCCGATTCTTCAGCCGGCGACGGCCGCGTAAAAACGTATCTGACGAAGTACCGCAATCACCTGGACCGTGACTTTGCGCTGGAGAATGAGCTCGATGTGATCAACCGGCGTTTCGACACGCTCAGCATCGAATTGAGCGACCTTTTCACGAGCATTTCAAGGAAGACCGGCGGGCTGTCGATGGCGGAGGCCCAGTCGGTTGCCGACATGCGGGAACTGCTCAACAAATCGCTGTTCATCTCGGCGGTCTGCGGCGTGGCGATGCTGTTTCTCATTCTGCGGATCCTGGCGCGAAAACTGGTGAATCCGATCAAGGCGATCTCCTCCGTTGTCTCGCAGGTCCAGGCGGGGAACCTGGATGCGCGTTTCGTTTCCCGGGACCGCGACGACGTCACGGATTTGGGATTGACCTTCAACAGCATGCTGGACACCATCAAGCGCAACAACCAGCACCTGGTTTCATACAAACTCGACCTGGAAAGAAAAATTCGGGAGTTGGCCAACTCCGAGGAGGAGCTCCGCAAGCACCGCGATCATCTCGGAGAGCTGGTGGACGAACGGACCGCGGAACTGGGCGCGGCCATCAAGGAACTGAAGCTGGAGATGGCGGAACGCGCACAGGCGGAGAAGGCGCTGCGGGAGAGTCGGGAAGTCTACCGCACGCTCATCGAGACCATCCCCTACGGGGTCCAGGAGGTGGACCTGTCCGGGTGGATCATTTTCACCAACCCGGCACACGATGCCATCTTCGGTTATTCCCATGCCGAGATGCTCGGAATGAACACCATCGACCTGGTCATCGAAGGGGCCGACCGCGGCCTGCTCAGGCAGTTTTTCACCTCCGGAGCGGCCCAGCAGCCGCCGCCGAGCACGCGCATGTTCAGGAGCGCCACCAAGGACGGCCGGGTCATCGATCTCCAGGTGGACTGGAACTACAAGCGAAACGAACTCGGAACGGTGGTGGGATTCATCTCCGTCATCACGGACGTGTCCGAGCGCAGAAAGCTCGAAGCCCGCCTCCGGCAGGCGCAGAAGATGGAGGCCATAGGCACGTTGGCGGGTGGAATCGCCCATGATTTCAACAACATCTTGACGCCCATCATCGGCTACACGGAGTTGGCCCTGGCGCGGATGGGCTCCGCCGAGCACGCGCAGCGGGATTTGCACCAGGTGCTCAAGGCGGCTCAACGGGCCAAGGATCTCGTGAACCAGATATTGGCCGTGAGCCGTCACGATCGAGAGCAGGAGCGAACGGCCGGGGATGTGAGCACGATCGTCGAAGAGGCGCTCAAGCTCTTGAGAGCCTTGATTCCAAGCACCATCGAGGTCAGGCAGAATCTCGATCCAGGCATAGCGCTGGTGGACGCGACTCAAATCCACCAGGTGTTGATCAATTTGTGCACGAACGCCTCTCATGCCATGAACGGCACGGGAGTGCTCGACGTCAGCCTGACCGGGGTCCAGATCGGGAATCCCGGTTCGGCGCACATTCCGGATCTCGATCCGGGATCGTACCTGCGGCTGAGGGTGGCGGACACCGGGCCTGGAATGGATGCAGCCACCCTGGAGCGCATCTTCGATCCCTATTTCACCACCAAGGCGGTAGGCAAGGGGAGCGGGCTGGGACTGGCGGTCGTGCACGGGATCGTCAAGCGACACAGAGGTGCCGTCACGGTCCGCAGTCGCCTGGGGCAGGGCAGCATCTTCGACGTGTATATTCCGAAAATCGAGGACCTGCCGAAGGAAGCGGCGGACGTCAGCCGGGAATTGCCCACCGGTACCGAGCGGATACTCCTGGTGGACGACGAACAGATCGTGGTTGACGTGGGCACGGGGATGCTCGAGGAACTGGGGTATCGGGTCGAGGCCGTGACGGACAGCGAGCAGGCGCTGAAAACCTTCCGGGCCAGGCCGGAAGACTTCGATCTCATCATCACCGACTACACGATGCCGAATCTGACCGGGACCGGCCTTGTCCGGGAGGTCTTCAAAACGCGGGCGGACATGCCGGTCATCCTCTGTACCGGCTTCAGCGAGCAGGTCACCGAAGAAATGGCCAAGAGCATGGGGATCATGGAATTCGCCATGAAGCCCCTGGATTGGACGCGCCTGGCTCAGATGGTTCGTCGCGTGCTCGACGCGCAAAAGGATTCATGACGTCTTCCCCACGCGCGGGGAAGGAAGCGGATGCGGACGGACTTTCAAGGCATACAAGGCCACGTCTTCCCGACGCGCGGGAAGGAAGTGCTGTGAGGCGCGGGGAAGAGCCGTCTCCGGATTCTGCCGCGCCGATCGGATGGCTGAAGCGATCCCGGGCGCGGGGAAGAGCCCGCCCGATCCGGCCTATCGGGCTCTCACCTCGATGGCCGAGATGCGGTCGATCGCCACCAACGCGTCGTAAAACTCCTTCTGGCTCAGCTTCGTCAAGTGCAACAGGTTGCCCTTGACGTCATTCACCACGCCGGTCATCGGCTGCCCCGAAGACAAGGTGACGGTCACGCTTCTTCCTTTGAACGCGGCCAGGTTATCCGCCATCGATGAATTGACGTTAAACTGAACAGCCTTTTGTGAATCCGCGCCGGCTGCCCGTACGTTCCGGGACATCCCAATCAGGCTCATTCCAAGGATTATGGCCGCGGCAATCAGGACAATCGGCCGGTATCTTCTTCCCAGTCTTTTCATGATCGTCTCTCCCGTCGTTGTTTGCATTCGATGGTTTTCTTCCTTCGGTCCAGCCGAAAACACTAGACAATTTGAAGCTTCGTGTCCATGGGAATCGGTATCGCAGGTAGTCGCGGGCAAATGCGCCGAGGCCTCCCGTGCCGAGTTCCTATACCAGGTCACTCAGAAAACAGACTCCCGGGGGAGTCTGTTTTCATGCTTCGGGGCTCACCCCAAGCGTCGTATCGCCTCACGCAAGGACGCCACGGCGCGACGAAAGCCTCCTGCTTGCGTCGGGCGAGTTCCGCCGGCAGCCGTAAAGCCGCTCGACCCGAGGATCTCACCCCGTCGCGCGCGGAAACACGACCTCCCTCTTTTCCACCAACGCATTCGTTGCGCCGTTGCGTGAGACCGGGTTGGGTTGAAGATAACAGCATTGGGCGGGAGGGCATAAAGCCCGCCCCTACGTATGATCCGCGTAACAGTCCGTAATGGCAAGATTTATCTCCCCCGGCGTCGCCATCCGCAGCGCAGGTGTTGTGTACTCTTGAACGCACCTCGGTATTAAGCAATCGGGGTCGCGGGCTTCTCGGCTCGAAACAGAACCCCTTTCGTTACCGGAGAGCTGTCGAACCCCGTCTCGGCGACCAGTTCCGCGGCCGTCAATCCAGCCTCGTCCATCATGGCCAGGAAATCCCTTCCCGGTATGGCTCCTCCACGTCACCCGGCCCAGGTTTCGACCATGGATTTCGCATCGGAGGGCGGTTCGGTTGTCAGGATCTGGTCCGCCATCATGAAACGCCCGTTGGGCTCGAGCACCCTGAACACCTCCCGAAGCGCTTGCAGCTTGTCGGGCACGAGATTGAAGGCCCCGTTCGAGATCACCACGTCGAATCGCGCTTCCGGGAAAGGCAGATTTTCCGCGGAACCCTCCACAAAGCTCACATTCTTGAGTGAAGTCCTGCCCAGGTTCCGCCTGGCCCGCTCGAGCATTTCAGGCGTTAGGTCCAGGCCGACGACCTCGCCTTCGGGGCCGGTCATGAAGGCGGCAACGATCGCATCCACGCCGGCGCCGCAGCCTATGTCCAGAATACGCTCCCCCTTGCGGATCCGTCCGAGGGAAAACGGGTTTCCGACCCCGCAGTACGAGGCTGGGACATCCTCGGGCAGCGCCTCGATGATTTCGGGGTCATAGTTTTGTCCCTCCAGCCCCGCGCGGCCGGTGGGGTACCTGAAGGAGCCCTCGGGGCCGAGGGCGACTTTGCTGTACTTCCGACCGATTTCGTCTTCGATCCGTTTCCTGTCTTCAGGAGTGAACGTCATGTCCATGGCAGGCTCCATTCTCAGCCTCTTTGTCCCGTCGTTGTGTGCCCGGATTCCGCCCGGGCGATCTCGACCGCTGCTTTGTCCTGCCGCTTGCTCCTCTTATGGGGAGACCTGTCCGGAATCCCCGGGATGTTACGGCCGGGCTCGGGATTACCGGGCGGCGAAACCCGATGCCCTCGTAAGGCTTCCGTTCCCGCACGCCGTGGCGGCATCGCTTTCAGAGTGGAAAGAACTCGCCGATCAGGGGCGACATCCGTCGCGAAACTTTCTGCTGCCGTTGCTTCTCATCGGCGGCGTCTCAATGGGCGGCCTCCTGTGACAGGACCCGGAGGAGGAACAGGACAAGGGAGCCGATGCAAATCCAGCTCGACAGTATGATGCCCAGAATGGCGACCACCATCTGGGCCAGGTGGGGCCTCATGAAGACGATCCGGTGTTCGTGATCCTGAGGTCGAGGTCCTCCCGAGCCGACGAGCCGGAGGGTATATCGCCCGGGCATCGGCAGTTCGAAGATTCTCATTTCCATCCTCATCCGCGTGAAACCGGATGATTTTGCATGAAACCAGGTCGTCCGCCCTTTGACGGGAGTGCCGTCACCCGTGTTCAACCGGAAATCGACGCCGGCGAACCGCCTTGAGAACAGCGGTCCCTCGATACACAGGACGACCCGGCCCGATTCGGGCAATTCAATTTCCTGCTGCTCCAGGAGCGGAACGCTCACGATCTCGTTCTCCGCGCGGAGACGGATCACGTTCTTGATGAAAGAGACGAGCAGCAGGATTCCGAAGGGGAGGAGCAGCATCGATATCCATATCCCATTGCGGTAGAGAAATTCGAAAAACGACATGCCTGCCTCCAGTTCGCATCGACTCGGAGTCCGCTTTCGATCGCTTTGCGTACGGCTTCAGGACGAACCGGAATATGCGGAGGTGATGCCGCGTCGCCGGTTTTCCATTGTCCGGTGAGTGTTGGAATCCATCGACCAATCCTCGGACAAGAATGTCCTGGATTATAAATCTGTCGATTGACGCCATTTCTTTACGATTGTAGTATACTTTCAATATCAGAGCATGTTTTTCGCTTCAAGAGACGATCCATTCATCAGTTCCATGCGCGCAGATCGATCCGCTCCGTGTTTTTTCCCCAACGATTGAAGCGAAAGAATGACGGCAAGTGCACGGGCAGGCCGTTTGGAGGTTTCTTCCTCAGAGGACCCGGAACTCGGAACGATGAGGCGGAATACCTCGAGCGAAAAGGCATCGGGGCATCGGGTGCGGGCTGACGGGGTCCCGCCCGGGAGCGCGGTTTATGGCGCTTGCAAAGCCTCCGGAGGCGATGAGACACATTTGGTTGAAATGACAAGGGTCGGAGAAATGGACGGGGCGACGCCGCGGTCCGCTCGCCCGCAGGCCGGCTTGTTCCTGTCCGGCGTCGCATGCCGAACGGGCGGAGCGTGTCGGGGTGCCTGATTCCTTCTCGAGAAATCGTTGTCGGCAACCTTCGTGAAAGGAGCACTGAAATGGCAGGATGGTATGAAGTGAGCGAAAGCGCCAAAGGTCAGTTCCGTTTTGTTCTCAAGGCAGGCAACGGTGAAATCATCCTCACCAGCGAGCTATACAAGACCAAAGCCTCGGCCCTGAACGGCATCGCCTCGGTCCGGACGAATTGCGCTTCGGACGAGCGCTACGAGAAAAAGGAAGCCGAAAACGGCAAGTTCTACTTCAACCTCAAGGCGGCCAATCACGAGGTCATCGGCACAAGCCAGATGTATGCATCCAAGGGGTCGCGGGATGACGGCATCGCCTCGGTCAAGGCGAACGGCGCGGCAATCACCACGAAAGACATCGTCTGATTTTTCCGGGGGTCCGAGAGCGGATGGACTTCCTTTCGTTGGACCTGCAACCTTTCGGAGGCGACCTCGAGGAAGGGTGCCGTGTACGGCATCCCGTGCCTGCAACGCGAAACATCGCACCGGCCGGCCGGAAAAGCCGCTGCGGAAAGCCCGGCGGTGCCCGGGCCGGCGGAAGTTGAGGTGGTTTTCCCATGAACGAGCCGTTTCTTCTCGCCCTGTCCAAACCGGAACCCTCGCCCGGGGGGGGAGCGGCCGCTGCGTACAGCGCGTGTCTGGGCCTCGCCCTTCTCAAAAAGGTGATCAGCCTCGAACTCCTTCGTCCGGAGGTCACCGAAGAACTCGCCGCAGTATGGGACGACCTGCTGGAACAGACGGAGGTCGCCGAGGAAATTCTCGAGCGCCTGCTCCACGAAGATTCGAGGGCCTACGTGGATTTTACCGAAGCAAGGTCCGGGGGGACGGAGGGCTCGTTCTCCGCGGCCCTGGAAAACCTCATTGACTGTCCTTTCAAAATCATGGAACAGTCCTGTCAGGGCCAGGGGCTCATTTCCGAGGCGGGGAAGCTCTGCAAGCGATATCTTCTTTCAGACCTGCTGGTTGCGGGGGAATTCTTCCTGGCGGCGGTGCAGGGGGCATGTCACATTGCGCGAACCAATCTCTATCTTGTTCCCGACGATCCATCCAAGGAGGGGCCGTACGCCGGAACGAGGGACAAGATTCTTCGGCTGCAAAACTGCTGTCAGGACGCTTACGACATGGTTCAGGAACAGATCCGGCTGAGAATCAGGCTGGGCGGGAGCGCGCCCGGCAGCCCCGCGCTCTGAGCGGTTCGCTCGGCGCCGCCTGCGGCTGATTCGCGCGGGGCGCCGCGACGGGGCCTGAGGAGATCCCGATCGTCGCCGGCTCCCCCCCTGCTTCCCACAAGAGAGATAGGGCCGGGAATCGGATGTCCCGCTACTCTTTTCCGGGCAGGATGTTCACAAGGAGCCTTCCCGTGGCGCTCCTTCCCAGGCTGAGCCGTTTTTCCGCGTAAAGCCGGATGCATTTGGGATAGAGCTCGCGTTCGAGTTCGAGTCCCTTCTGCTTGACGGTGCTCACGGTATCGCCCGGTTGGATCTTGAAGGCCTCCTGGTCGATGATGGGACCGCTGTCCACGCCATAATCCACGAAATGCACGGTACAGCCCGCGACCTTGCAGCCGTAGCGCAGCGTCTGTCCATAGCCGTCTATGCCCGGGAAAGCGGGAGAAAGCGTGGGGTGCAGGTTCATGATCCTGGGAATTGCGGCTCCGCGGTTGATTCTCTCGATGAAATAGGGGGTCAGTCTCCGCACGAATCCGGCAAGCACCAGGAGATCGAAAGGATACGCGGCCATTTCGCGGAGCATCTGCGCTTCGGCGATCACTCGCGTCTTCATGCGAAATTCGAGATTCACGCGAGTCATTTCCTCGGGGGAATAGAGCCTCTGCTTGGTCATTATGTCGTCAAAATCACAGTCCGACGGCAGCTGAAGCGCTTCCGGCTTTTGTTGGTGCATCTGCCGGATGGCCCCGTAATCGACCAGGAGGCAGGCAATGCCGTGTCGTCGGGCTCGAGTGAGCGCATGGGCATCAGGGTTGTCCGAGCACACGAACACGACCCGGCCCTTGATGCGACCCGTTTCGCACGCATCGATGATGGCCTGAAGCTTGTTCCCCTTGCTTGACACAAGTACACCGATGCGAATACCTTCGAGCATCCTCGTAACTCCTTTCCGGATTCCTCTCCCGGCAGGAACACCCTGGTTCCTCCGTGCCGCGTTTCAATGCAATACCGCGCACATTCTCCATCTTCAGATGGAGGCGCATTCTGGGCAGAAAAAGCTCCCTTTTCTGGAAGCCTCGCACGGATGAGGCCGTGAGTCTTCGATACAGCCTTTCGATTCGCTCGGCCGATTCACTGCAGGGCCGTGCACAATGACCTGCCCATGTTTCGAGCGGGTGCCGGGTGCATTTGCAGGTTGCAGGGCTGAGATTTACCGTAGTCGGTGTGCGAAAATCAGGCAGGAAGAGCATTCGGCGGACATTTGAATCAGAGCGATAAGGAATTCGTCTCTATGGGAACAATCGCGCCACGTCGTGTTACCTTGGCTTCATGATTTCAGGCTCCTTGCTTCCGCTTCCCTTATACTCCCATTCCTTTCAAAATGCCTTAGAAAAAATCCGGGTTCCACAGAGTGGGCGGAAGGAGTGGATTGTCGACTTTTCCTTGCCGGCCGACGTCCACAGAAAACGAGGGGTCAAACCTACACTTTTGACAAACCTCGATGCAAACCGGATTTGTCAAAAGTGTAGGTTTGACCCTAACCAACGACAACTCAGGAGCTAAAGAAATTCCCACTGTGAAAATGCGATACGAAAGGGAGTCGATCCAGGAGTTCCGGATCGACAAGGATGGAGTCCTCACCATCGGCAGGGACAAGGCCAACGACATAGTGATTGATAATCTCGGGGTGTCGGCCTTCCACGCGAGGCTGGATTCGGTGGACGACAGGTTCATGCTCACCGATTTGAAGAGCACGAACGGCACCTTCGTGAACGATGAGCTCATCACTTCTCGCTGGATCCGTCACGGGGATGTTATCATCATCGGCAAACACGTCTTGATCTTCACCTATGGTCAGGACGAAGTCCGGCCTCCTGGAGACTCGCCCCCCAAAGAGGAAACCATGGTGCTGCGCACCGACATGCGCCAGGAGCTACTGGACAGGAATTACGGCAAGTGTGATCGAGAGCGGATAGACAGGAAGGATGTGGGGGCGCTGGTGTTCCTGGAAGGTGGAACAGGCGAGGTGATGCTGGAGAACAAGCTGATCAAAATCGGCAAGGACCCGCTCAGCGACGTATTCGTGGGGGGATTGCTGGTGGGAAAGACCGCCGCCGCCATAAGCAACAGGACGTCGGGCTACTACCTGAGCTACGTGGGCGGGCTGGCCAAACCGAAGGTTAACGGCGAGGCGGTGCGGGAATCCGTGAAGCTGGAGGAGTTCGATGTCATCGGCATCGGCTCCGCAAAAATGCAGTTTGTCCGCAAGTTCGTTTACAGCAAATAGAAAACAGGGGGTGTCCCCGAGGGCTTCGCAGTGCCGATGTCCTCTGCCCTCTCGACATGGCTCTGAACTATGCCGGGAGGAGCGAAGAAGCCCTTCCTTTGCCGCGACAGGCGGTTCGATTCGATCCTGTGGCCGCAAGGCTACCGCCACCATTTCGGTACTGCTTGCCACGAAACCGGAAGGTATGACGTGGGGCTCGCGCGGCAGACGGGACCCCGGCTCTTGCACTTGCGGGCAAGTTGGACGATACTGGGTTCAACAGAGTTGCAGAAGAGCATGACCGCGGTAGAACCCGGCCCCGGGGTCATGCTTATAGGACCGGCATTTGGGGGGGGGCTTGAGTCCCTGGCCGTCAAACCGGGGGCAGAAGGGGGGACAGACCTGCGCATTAGACGGATCGAGACGGAGTCCGACGTCATAACCGTCGCGTTTCCTGGAAATTAAGTGGGGAAGCGCCGGCGCAGATCAGGCAAACCGGGTCGGGCAAGGCGGAGCAAGGTGGGCAGAGCAGGAGGGGCAAAGCCGGTGCGCGGTGAGCAGGGCGGCGGATGAGCACCAAGTGGGCGGTCGGGCGCCTTGGGGGATTCAGAGGATCATCGATGGAGACTCTGCGAGAAGCGAATTTGTCAAAAGTGTAGGTTTGACCCCAATTATGGATATTTTTCAGCGAAGCATTCATCTGAACGCGAAAAAGACCGATGATGACCACATGCAGGTTGCGGGCTCACTGTTGGATCTCGAACACTCGTTCCATCTGGAGCTCACGGTTCGGATCTCGACACACACGATCGTCGCGGCCACAGCCTCGATGAGCAAGGCGCCGCTCACCCTTTGCTATTCCGTTCTGGGGAGTCTCGACCAGTTGAAGGGATTGTCCATCGAACGAGGAATCATCAAGGAAATACGTTCCCGGCTTGGGGGGCCCAAGGGTTGCACCCACCTCATAGAGCTTCTCAACGATGCCCTGAGATTCACGTCCATGCTGCTCATCGGGGAAGCCGCGGGCTACGGGTCCAGGTTGGGAGAGGATCTCTCGGAAGAAGAGATCATCGCCCAAGGCAAGAAGAGGCTTCGCAACACCTGCTTCGTGTTTGCCGATGAGCAGGAAGAGTGTGCGGGCGCAGACCTGCACAATTGACAAATTGCAGCTGCCGCACGCCGTCATGCGGCCTTGCCTGCCTACACCTCCCGGGCCAGCGCCACGGCTTGCTTCTCGGTCGTGATGACACCAGTCCCGTCGCCCGCGAGGAAACTTGCGTAGCTCAGGGTGAGGCCGAGGCTCTTGCCCAGGTCCTTCCAATCCTTGCCCATGTTCGCGTCGCGCAGAAAATCCACGCCTTCCATGTCCTCGCCCTTGATCCGGAGCTTCATTCCGGCGTGTGCGCCCACCCCCCAGGAACACTGCGTCGTATTCCTTCAGAATGTCCTCGGAGCAACTTCCTGACCAACCAGGCCCTTGCCCACAAACTGGCCAGTGCGGCTCATTATCTCTTGAAGAGGAGGGAAAGCCCTTCGTTATGGGGATCCTTGATCATGTCCTATCCCACTCCAAGATATTTGGAGAGCGCTTGAATCGTGCAGAGTAGGAAAAAAATACAGGACCGTGAGTGCAAAGGAGCGAACGCAGCGGCGCTTGCCGTCCATAAAGGGAAGACGCTGCCACCACAGGCTGCCGCACTCCCAACACTTGAGCCTGTGCAGCACGAGATCGAGAATACACCATTTTTCGCCCCCAGGGGCTCATCCTAAAAAAGCGCCTTCTCTGCCCTTTAAAAGTGGCTCTGCCGGCCCCACAACATTGCAGACATTTCACGCACCGATGGGTCGTGCGGGCGCTGAACAGAAAACTGTCTCCGAGAGAGTGCACGGCTTAGCACCGGACACCCTTCACACCAAAAGCACAGTAGAGTATGGATGTGGACATGGCTGAGAAACCCCCTTCGTTGTTCGATTGGGGTAAAGCAACAGGGTTCTTGCCATGTCCATTCCTTTTTCGAAACATTACACTTAAGACACGTTGTCAAATTTCGACTCAGTATTCCAGCAAAAACTACTCTTTCACAATTTTCTACTCTCCCAAAACATCAAAGCGCAAAATAATGCACAAGCAATCGACGCACGAAAAAATTATTCATGTACTTGACGTATAGATCCGAAACCCTCTGTGCCAATATGATTGAGACATCTTCCCCAGGATAAATTAGAGTAGAGGGTGGGGAAGGAAACCATCATGAAAAAAGGTTCCATTATGCCGGTCCGATCTGTTTCTTCGAGTGCCCTGGAGGTGGAATCGGG
>OFEK01000230.1_pt1 | contig 75618 bp, 80 predicted proteins | sample 1521131 | NCBI WGS metagenome assembly OFEK01 (sample SAMN05720209, study PRJEB24109) | activated sludge metagenome | isolation source: Anaerobic digester | place: China | collected 2015-12-16 | reverse complement strand
CGAGTCATCGGCTCGAAAGGCCGACATGATTGGCCGGACTACACTACCGGAGCATGAGATTTGATTAATGAATTTAATGTTTTTATTGGGATATATTCGATTTTTGGGTGTTAGTAAATGGGCCCAATGGGGTTCGAACCCATGGCCGCCCGGTTATGAGCCGGGCGCTCTACCTGGCTAAGCTATGGGCCCTTAAGCGCCGCCGACAGGGCTCGAACCTGTGACCAATCGGTTAACAGCCGAACGCTCTACCTACTGAGCTACGGCGGCTATACATTCAACCTGCAAAGCATACAAAACCCTAACAGGGTTGTTAGGTTTACAGAATATAGCATCAAAGCGTATTTTAACATTTACATTAATCCTATATAAAGGTTGTGGGTTGTTGAAAACATTTTTCTATAGACTTTAATTCTCATACTATCCCTAATATCATATTTGAAAATAGATTTACACATTTATGGAAAACTTCGTGTGTTTTAAAGATGAATTAATATGAAAGAAAATCTTATATTTTAAAAGTATATTTTCACATTTATTAATGAATTGCTAGGATAAGAAAATGAGGCTAATCCAAAAATTAAAAGATAGAAAAATACTTGATCTCCTCCAGGAATCAAACCAGCTTACCCTCAAGGAACATGGGAATAAAATAACTCTGGAAAGGGCTATATTCCTATCATGGTGGTGCGATAAGGGGGATTGTTCTTTCTGTTACATGTCCTCTCAAAAACCACTCATTAGGGATCCTCAGAAGGCCCGTCGTAGGGTAGAAGCCATTCTTGCAGAGGCAGAAATGGTAAAAAGGATGGGATGGAATATTGAATTCCTATCTGGTGGTTACGGTGCATTTTCCACTGCAGAAATACGGAAAATTGCTCAGGATATTTATATGATAACTGGAAAACCAGTTTGGCTAAATGTGGGGATAACCACTGAATTGGATGAATATGGTGAGGAAATTGTGGGTGTGACTGGTGCAGTGGAGGTTGCAAACCCCCAACTTCACGATAAAATATGCCCCAGCAAACCTTTAGAAGATATCACTTCAATGCTTTCTAAAGCAGGGGAAATAGGATTCAAAAAGGCCATTACCATTATATTAGGGTTAGGAGAGAAACCTGAAGATCTTAAATACCTTTTCCGGATGATTGAAGATATGGGGATTGATCGGGTCATTTTTTACTCCCTAAACCCGCACCCTGACACACCCTATGCTAATACTCCCCAACCACCATCACTATACTATGCAGGGACAGTAGCTGCCACCCGGTTACAATTCCCACAATTAGAGATCATTGCCGGAACTTGGGTGGACAACCTAGCGAATATAGGTCCTTTAATCCTTGCCGGAGCTAATGGAATTACTAAATTTCCCTTATTTAAAATGTTCGGCACTCGACAAGGCAGAAGAGTTGAAGAAGAGGTTTTATGGGCTGGCAGGGAATTGATAGGAACCTTCACTGATCTGAATTGTCTGGAGGGTGAAAGTCCTAAAAGTGGACTGGAACCATTCCTAAAAAGATATATCAATAGTTGTCTTAATAATAAAACAGAGTACAAGCTTTAAATTTCACATGTTATTTTAGGAGGAATAGTCATTAAGATGAAGTGCGGATTGGAAATCCACGTTCAACTCGAAACAGAATCAAAACTGTTTTGCACATGTCACACCAACTATCAGGAGGCAACTCCCAACACTAACATTTGTTACGTATGCCTGAATCAGCCTGGGGCCAAACCATACCCGCCTAACCAGGCAGCTCTGGATGGGGCGGTGATGATTGCCCTGATGTTGGGATGTAAGATAAGTCCTGATGTAACCTACTTTATGCGTAAGCACTACGATTATCCTGATCTTCCCTCAGGATACCAGAGGACGTCAATTCCCATAGGATTCGAGGGAGACCTAAATGGTGTTCGTATAAGGGAAGTTCACATTGAAGAGGATCCTGGTCAATACAAACCAGATATGGGTATTGTAGACTTTAACCGTTCAGGAATACCATTAATTGAGATTGTAACCGAACCAGACATGACATCACCTGAAGAAGCTAGAAAGTTTTTAAGAGAGCTTATAAGGGTTTTAGAATACAGTGGAAGGGCTCGAGGGGAAGGTACCATGCGGGCTGATGTGAACATATCCCTGGAGGGAGGAAAAAGGGCCGAAATCAAGAATATAAATTCTATTAAAGGAGCATACAAGGCCTTACAGTTCGAAATGGTACGTCAGAAAAACCTCATAAAGAGGGGCATAGAAATCAAACAAGAAACTCGTGCTTTTCTTGAGTCTCAGATGATAACAGTCCCTATGCGGCTCAAAGAGGAAGCTGAGGATTACCGTTATATACCTGACCCGGATTTACCTCCTATGATCGCTGAAGAGGATAAGGTGGAGGCTATCCGTGAAGAAATGCCAGAACCAGCCCATATAAAAACAGAACGTTTTGTACAGGATTATGGTATTAAAAAAGATCATGCTCAAGTTCTCACTTCGGAACTGGAACTGGCCGATGCATTTGAAGAAGTAGCCAGTCAGTTGGATCCAGAATTCGCAGCATTGTGGATGAGAGATGAGTTAAAGCGAGTATTATATTATAACAAACTCACATTTAAGGAAAGTACCATAAGCACAATCCAGTTGGTGGATTTACTGAAGATGTTGCAGGATAAAAAGATCACCACCAAGGCTGGGCAGAGGATCATTGAACAACTCCCTAATAATTCCAAGATGCCCAGTGAAATTGCTGAGGAGATGGGATTGGTTGGAGTGGTGGAAGATGACACTGTACTTAAAGCTGTGAAACAAGCTATAGAAGAGAATCCTGCAGCTGTTTCCGACTACTTTGAGGGCAAATCCAAAGCTCTAAACTTCCTGGTGGGTCAAGTGATGCGCATAACCAGGGGAAAGGCGGATCCTGGACGAACCAACCAGATGGTAGTAGAAGAACTTAAAACAAAAAAATAAGAGTATAGGAAAGATCAGTATATTTCTGGAAGGTTAAAACTCTATGGCTAAAAGAGTACTAGACATGCTGATTTGGCATCCGGAGATGGATGTAGGGAATTGTCAAGTGACTTATTCTCACCGTGGAGTTTTGGGAAACATTAAAACCATCCCAGCTGCAGATATTAAAGGTCTAGAAGGAGGGTTCATGATAATGGTTGACGGCTCTATGGTCCCTTATCACCGTATAGTTAAAATAGAATGTGAAGACAAGTTGATATGGGCAAAAAATATTAAACAAGGAGATTTGGATGACTAATTCCACTCTGGTAAAAGATTACATGACCCGGGAGGTCATAACTGTCACCCCTGAGACTCCCAACGCAGAGGTAATTCAGCTTATGAAACAAACTGGGCACGATGGGTTCCCGGTGAAAACAGATGGTGAAGTTATTGGTATGGTCACCGCATTTGACCTATTGCTCAAACCATGGGTGCATCTGGTTAAGGATATTATGTCCACTGATGTGGTTGTGGCAGCCCATTCCATGTCTCTTAATGACGCTTCAAGGGTAATGTTCCGTATGGGTATTTCTCGCTTGCCAGTGATTGATGAAGATGGAAATCTAGTGGGTATTATTACCAACACTGACATAGTACGCTCCCATATAGAACGGTCCACTCCCATGAAGGTTCGTTATTTTAAGAAGACTTTGGAACAACTTTATGACATCAAAACCAGGTTGGTTCACGAGAAAGTTCCTATTGATAAACTCCGACCCACTCAGAATAAGGTGTATGCTGATGAACTCCAGGGACGCACATATGAACTTGAAAGGGGATTGGCAGAGCCAACTATTGTGGTTAAAACTGGGAACCGGTTTGTATTAGTTGATGGTCATCACCGAACAGTTGCTGCCCGTAAATTAGGCTATAATGAAATCGATTCCTATGTAATAACCTTGGATCAAGATATAAAATTGGGAATGGAGAAAACTGCCGATAAGGATGGTATTTTTTTATTTGAAGATATTGAGATCATTGATGACGCGCAACACCCTCTTATAGCCATAACTGGCCCCCTAAGGAAGGATAAGAAAAAGGAGATAAAAAAATGAGTGATAGGATTATTAGGGAGGTTTATCAAGTTTTGAAGGAAAGAAGAGATACTCCTACCCATTCCTACACCTCCAATTTAATGCAAGATGATGATAAACTAGCTGAGGATAAGATCCTGGAAAAAATTGGTGAAGAAGCTGCAGAAGTCATTATCGCCTCTAAAAATGATGAAAACCTGATTTCTGAGTCTGCTGATCTGATATTCCATACTCTCCTTCTCCTGGTGTATAAAGGTGTGGAACTGGACGAGCTCTACACTGAATTTGAAAAAAGAAGGGGTTAATTGGTTACTATTTTTTAGGAAGGACTTAAATACCCAGCATACATTTTATCTTTTTTTGGTTTAGAGGGGTGATCAAATATGGAAAAAACAAATCTGGACAAGAATATATTCATATATCCCATGCCGGTGACACTTTTAGGGACTAAAAAGGGAGAAACAGCGAATTTCATGACTTTAGGATGGTTAACTCGGGTCAATGCCAATCCTCCTCTTCTGGCTGTAGGTGTAAACAGGGAACACTTGACTAATGAACTCATAAGAGAAAATAAGACATTCAGCATCAACTATCCTTCAGCTAACATGGTAAAGAAAGTGGATCACTGTGGACTCATATCTGGACGTAAAGAAGATAAATCTCTGTCTTTCACAGTAGAATATGGTGAACTGGAAACTGCACCACTCATCCAGGAGTGTAAACTATCATTAGAGTGCGAATTACTTGATATTTACGAAATGGTAACAAACGACCTTTTCATAGGGGAGATAATTGCTTCACATGCTGATGAATCTATTCTCACTCATGGAAAACCAGATATGGGCAAACTCAATCCTTTACTACTTACCATGCCCGATAACCACTACTGGACTGTAGGGGAGAAAGTGGGCAAAGCCTGGAATATTGGTCGAGAGCTAAATAAGCAAGACTAAAGGCAAGATAATATGAAGTTATTGAATTCATTTAGTTGAGGTTAGGTATGTTATATCGTAAGATGGGTAAAACTGGTGAGAAAGTTTCCATTCTAGGTATGGGATGTATGCGACTACCAACTCTGGGCAGCTATGACCGGATCGATGGTGTGAATGCATCAAAGTTACTTGATCATGCTCTGGATCGGGGGATAAACTATCTGGACACAGCTTACCCTTACCATGGTCTCAGTAACTCTGAGGGAGGGGCTAGTGAAGTGTTCTTGGGGGAATATTTTTCAGAAAATGATAGGCGTGATGAGATTTACCTATCCACCAAACTACCCACATGGCTCCTGAAAGAAGAAAAAGACATGGACAAATATCTGGATGAGCAGCTAAAACGTCTCAAGACGGATCAGATAGATTTTTACCTACTGCACTCTTTAAAGGAGAAGAACTGGTTCCATCTGGATATTCTGGGAATCTTAGAGTTTTTAGACTCTGTCCGGTCTGATGGGAGGGTAAAATACGTGGGATTTTCTTCACATGATGAGACTGGTTTTTTCAAGGAAGTTGTGGATTCATATAAGTGGGATATGTGCATGATACAATACAACTACTTGGATGAGAATATCCAGGCTGGCAAGGAAGGCCTCCGTTACGCAGTTGACCAAGGATTAGGAGTGGCAGTTATGGAACCGCTTAAAGGAGGTGTTCTGGCTCAACACATCCCACCAGCCGTTAAGAATATATGGGACAACTCTCCAGTTCAGAGGAAACCAGCTGAATGGGCTCTGCGTTATCTCTGGAACATGCCTGAGATCAGCACAGTGTTAAGTGGAATGACCACATTGGACCAGCTCGTAGAGAATTTACAAAGTGCAGAAGATGGAATACCTCATTCATTAACTTCTGAGGAAAGAGAAGTGATGGAAGAGGTTAAAACGGTTTACCAGGATAAGATAGTGGCAGAATGCAGTAGATGTGGTTACTGTATGCCCTGCCCCAGTGGAATCAACATTCCCCATTGTTTAAGTTATTTGAACCAAGCAAAAATGCTTGAAGACGACTCAGAAGTGAAAAGTCAGTATTACTTCATGCTAAAAGACACGGAAAGAGCCGGGAACTGTTTAGAATGCGGGTTGTGTCAGGAGTTATGTTCCCAAAAACTACCAATTATGGAACTTTTGAAAAATGTTAAAAAAGTATTTGGTAATTGATTTAGGAGTAAATTTAAAATTTGATTAGAATCTGGATTTATAATAATTATATGGATTGTATTGGGGTAAAAACAATGGAATTTCAGGATTTAATTAGGAAAAGATACAGTGTAAGAAGTTACCAGTCTAAACCTGTAGAAGAAGAGAAGTTAAACAAGGTGCTGGATGCAGCACGCTTAGCACCCACTGCAGCCAATAAACAACCTTTCCGTTTGATAGTTGTGGAAACCGAAGGGAAAACAGAGGAAATGAAGCGCATCTACCATGCAGACTGGTTCTCCCAAGCCCCACTGGTTATCTGTGCCTGTACAGTTAAATCAGAGTCCTGGACCCGTAGGGATGGCTGTAACTATGTGGAGGTGGACACTACCATAGCAATGGATCATCTCATACTTGCTGCCACAGAACTGGGACTGGGAACTTGCTGGATAGCTGCATTTGATGCGGAAGCTGCCAGGGAAGTTCTTAAAATACCAGAAGATATGGAACCATTACTTTTCACTCCTCTGGGGTATCCTGCTGATAAAGCAGGGGTTAAAACCAGGAGAAAAATGGATGAATTGGTGCATTACGAGTATTGGTAAGCATAATGAATAAAATAGGCATTCCCTTAATTTATTAATCCTAATAAAAAAACAAAAAGTGAAACGAATACTGGAATCAAAAGTTAGAAATTCTAATTGTAATAAAAATCGATCTAATTTCTTTCTATTATCAGTCTTAGGGTTTAATATGCTTTTTTGAATTTATTTTTTTGGAATGATCATATCTGAAATTTTTACATCAGGATGATGGTAGTTTTTAATACTTAGATCTGCGTCCCCGGGGTTGATTGCCCCATTTGGACACCAATTAAGGCAAGCGAAGCAATTTATACAATTATCTAACCATGATGGTTTATTGTTGATTATTTCAATATTATTTTGTGTGCAAATTTTTTCACAAGTGCCGCAGCCAGTGCAATTCTCATTAGAAGTTAAGGCCAATGAATCTATGCCTTTAAATAGTATTTGCTTTGTGAATGCTAAATAAACAGGAATCATTTTTAAAATCTGAGGTTTTAAAATGTTGAAAAACAGAATACTCGTATCTATTTCTTCTGTTTTTTTGTTTTTTATACTTGCACATACTTCATCTATCCTATTCTTCCACTCATTAAACATCATTTCCTTCTGAACCTGAGTGACTTTCCCTGATCCTAAACCGTTTTGAGGCATTCCCACTGCAAATCCAGCGGAAAGATTACCTCCGCATGAATTAATAGTCTTTTCAAGATGTTTTAGAGATTTGGATGGTGCTATTCCATAGGTGCAAAATGCAAAAATGTACTTAGATTGGATATTTTTAATTTTACAGATGAATTTTTCCATGAACTGGGGAGGTTTGAAGTCATAAATAGGAAAAACCAACCCAATAACATTGGCATCGGTTTCAATGCTTTCTTGGTTTATCATGGACATAATTGGTGTCAAAACGGCATTTAATCTTATTGCTACATCTCTAGCCACCGCAAAAGAATTGCCTGAACCGGAAAAATAGTAGATTTCTACCTTATCCATATTGCATCATCCCCTCTAAAAGATTTCATTCTATTTTATTATTATTAACATGCTATTTTTTCATATTTAATATTTTTCAAATAGAATTATGATTAGGATACAGGACCTATGAAATAACAACTTAGCTGGCGAGAATTAGGTTTAGGGGCTTATTCAATAATTTTAATATGTTAGATTAATAGCTTCCATAAACCGTTCCTTAATGTCCTCTGGCTCCAGGGGAATTATGGGAACATCTGCATTCCCTGCTTTGACTTTCACATGAACGAAAACCGGTCCTTCAGTTTCCAAAACTGTTGTAAAATCGATATTTTTTTTAGATTCGGGAAAGAAGAATGTTTTCTGGAATCCCACACTTTCAGCTACCTTCTTAAGATCAGTGGTGGAGGCATAAGTGCATTGGCTACCTGTACTGCCATAACATTCGTTATCCAGCACTACCAGGATAAGGTTTTGGGCTTTCTGGTTGGCAATGGTTACTAGACTGCCTAGGTTCATCAGGACTGATCCATCCCCGTCAAAGACCACTACTTTTCTTCCCTCCTTTCCTTCATAGCTTTCAAGGGCCATGGCCAGTCCTAAGCCTATGGATGAAGCCATTCCCATGGATCCTAACATGTAAAAATGTTGCGGGGAATCTTTGACATGATAAAGCTCTCGGGATGGGAATCCGATGTTACAGATTACCAATTCCTTTTCTAATTGATTTGAAATCTGTTTCAGGGCTTTGATTCTTTCCATTATTTAGCTCCTCTATTTAAATAATCTTTACCAGAAGCTGATATCCAACAATATCCCCAGGGGTGCTCCACCAAGCTCTGCCAGGATCCAGGACTCAGGTATAAGCTTCAAGGCTTCTTCAGGAGTTTTAGGGTGTACATAGGCTATTTTAAGGGTATCCATCAATCCAGGGGTGGCTTCACCCATAGGGATCTGGGCACATATGGGTTCACCTTTAGTGCCCCGGTGACTTATAATCATAAGTATGGGGAATTTATAGATGCTGTAAAGTGATGCCAGTACATTTACAGAGTTTCCCAGTCCCGAGTTCTGCATGAGCATGGCAGGTTTCTTCCCACCCATATAGGCTCCGGCTGCAATACCAAATCCTTCTTCTTCTCGTGTTACAGGGACATGGATGATTTCTGGGTCACATTCAATCATTTCCAGGAGTTTTCCCAGGTTCACACAGGGCATGCTCACCACAAAATCGATCCCTGCCTTTTTAATTCCATCAAAAACTGCTTGACTACTGTCCATGGAGTTTTTCTCCATATTTTCTATTTTTTTGGATGTTATTCAATGAGTTCGAATCTTATTCACCCAGTATACTGGTTGTATCCAGGTCTAATTTGGAGGTTATTTCCTTTAATTCTTCCACCAAATTATCATCTAATGACATGCCTTCTTCCTGGTGTTGTTTCACATTCCTGACTTCCATATCTCCAGGTATGAACACGTTGGGAGTGGCTTTGATCTCATTTATGAAATCATCAACCTGATTTTTAAAGTCTTCCATATCCACAAACTTGGATGGGTCTATGGCAGCAATAAGGTCTCCTTTGGTACACATAACCTCCGGATTAGCGGTTCCGGTAACAGATTTACCATAGGAGGCATTAACCAGTGGTCCGGCCATGATCTCAATCATGAAGGCCAGTGCATATCCTTTATGAGCTCCAAATGGTAAAATTGAACCTTTAAGGGCTTCAAGAGGATCAATTGTAGGCCGTCCATGGGCATCTAAGGCAACATTTTCCGGTATCATTTCACCCCTTCGTTTTGCTTCCAGGAGTTTTCCACGTGCTGAAGCCGAGGTGGCCATGTCCACGGAGACATAGTGACTCTGGGAAGGCATACCAATAGCCAGGGGGTTTGTTCCAAGTATCGGTTCTTTACCACCTATTGGTGCAACTGCGGGTTCAGTGTTGGCGATTACTATCCCAATAAGATCCTCCATGATTGCCATGTCAGTATAGTAACCAGCTACACCAAAATGATTGGAATTATGAACACCTACTAAACCAATACCAGTGTCTTTAGCTTTTTTCATGGCCATTTCCATGGCTCTATAGGTTACAACGTGTCCAAAGCTGTGGTTCCCGTTGAGAAGAGCTGTAGCTCCGCTCTCTTTTTCCACTGTAATTTCACTTTTTGGCTTTATAGTTCCCACTTTTAATCCCTTAACGTACTGGGGGAATCTTCCCAAACCATGGGATGAAAAACCCTTTAAATCCGCGTCTAAAGTGACTTCGGCTACTATGGATGCGTCTTCATTGGGAACATCCATATGGGTTAGCATTTCCATGATCAGAGATAATTCCTGTTCTGCCGTAATTTTCATAAATATTCACCTTCTTCCTGTAAATCTAAAATAATAACAAATATTGTATCTTAGAGTTCTATCCAATTACCTTGGGATGTTTTAAGTTCAACTTTACCCTGGGAGTCTTCCACCACTTTTCCAATAACTTGGCAGGGATAATATTTTTCGATAATCTTAAGAGCTTCATGATGGTTTTGTTGGGGTAATATAACTGCAAATCCAATACCCATGTTGAAGACACGATACATTTCTTCAATCCCCACTCCCTGGGATGATATGAAATCAAAAAGTGGTGGGGGTGATGGTAACATATCAATATGATAGCTAATTCCTTTTTTAAGTCTTTTCAGGTTGGTGAATCCTCCCCCAGTTATATGTGCCAGACCGTGAACTTCCACATTATCCACTAATTCCATAATTGCCTGGACATAAATACGGGTGGGTTCCAGCAATGCTTCCCCCACAGTAACCTTTTTGTCTGTTGGCAGAGAATCATCAACTTTCAAACCAGCTTCCTGGAAGAATACTCGGCGTGCGAGGCTTAAACCATTACTGTGAATTCCGCTGCTTTCTATTCCAATTATTATGTCTCCATCTTGTATCTTTTCGCCAGTGATGATTTTATCCAGATCCACCAGGCCGATACCAGTAGCTGCCAAGTCGAAGTTTTTAACTATTCCTGGTAGAGAGGCGGTTTCTCCCCCGATCATGGCTGTTTTGGCCTGGTAACATCCTTCGGCTAGGCCGCTGGCGATCTGTCGGCCTGCTTCAGGGTCTGGTTTTTCCACTGCTAAGTAGTCGACCATGGCCAGTGGACGTGCCCCCACACAGATGAGGTCGTTAACTACCATAGCCACACAGTCAATGCCAACGGTGTCATACTTTTCCATCATCTCTGCCACCAGGATTTTACTCCCCACGCCATCGGTGCTCATGGCCAGAGCCTGGTTTCCCAGGCGGACCAGTGCAGCGAAATGGCCGCTCTCTGTTATAACATCCTGAAACTCAAGTGTTTCTTTTAGTTTTTGGGTTAAGGCTTTGACAGTGACCTCTTCCAAGTCGATGTCTACCCCTGATTCTGAATAGGTTACCATGAATAAATCACCTGAATTAAGACTAAATTAAAAGTTAACTATCTATACTATGCTTTGGTCTTTAGGCTAATAAAAGTTAAGAAAAAAATTCGGAAAAAATAGATAAAATTTGATGTTCAAAACATCCTAAATTTGCCATAAATTATTTTATAAAACAATATAAAAGGAAAACTACTGTATTCTAGCAGTTTCCAGGTTCATAGGAGTTTTTGTTTCAATTTTATAGCTCCTGTAAATGCTGCTGGCCAGATCCAGAGTTTTATAATTATCACCATGGCATATAAGTATTTTTTCTGGTTTAGGGCTTATACGGCGCACGTAATCCATTAACTGCCTACGGTCAGAGTGTCCACTGAATCCTTCAATAGTTTTGATGTTCATTTTAACGTTATACACGTTGGTCTTACCTTCTTCTTTAAGAGGTATTTCTTTCCAACCTTTTTGCAGTCTGCGTCCCAGTGAACCTTCAGACTGGTATCCTACAAAGACCAGTGAATTCCTTTCATCCCCACATAACCATTTAAAGTATTCCACTGAATTTCCACCAGTTAACATACCCGAAGTGGAAAGTATTATTGAAGGATCACCTTCTACAATGTCTTTTCGTTCCTCAATACCGTTAACCTTATGAAAAACATCAGAGACAAATGGGTTCCGTCCCATGTGGAATATTTGGTCCCTTAAATCCTTGCTGAGGTATTCTGGTCGGGCAGTGTGGATGGCGGTTGCCTCCCAGATCATGCCATCAATATAAATAGGAACCTCGTCAATGATTCCATGGCGAATATATTCATCTAGGACAATCATCATCTCCTGGGCACGTCCAACTGCAAAAACAGGGATTAAAACCTTACCTTTACGTTCTAAAGTTTGGTAAATGGTTTTGATAATATTTTTTTCGGCATCGTTTCTGGTTGGTTGCACATCTTCATGGCCTCCATAGGTACTTTCCATTACCAGTGATTCTATTCGTGGGAATTTAGCCACTGCAGGTTCAAGGAGTCTGCTTCGCTCATACTTGAAGTCTCCGGTGTATACGAAGTTGTGCTGCCCATCACCGATATGCATGTGGGTAATGGCCGAACCAAGAATGTGACCCGCGTTGTGTAATGTTAGGCGGATGTCAGGGGCAATATCAGTGACTTCTCCATAGTCTAGGGTTAGTGTGTGTTTAATGCTCTTTTTAACATCTTTCACATTGAATGGTAGGGGACTGTCTTCCCGGTGAGCGATATCAATATGATCCATCTGTAAGAGGGTCATCAAATCCCTGGTGGGTGTGGTGCAGTAAACCGGGCCCTCATATCCATAATGGTAAAGGTATGGTAAGAATCCAGAGTGGTCCAAGTGTGCGTGTGATATTATAACTGCATCAAGATCATCTAAGACAAATTCTGGTACGTTTAGATAAGGATATGAACTTTTATCATCTTTACCCGCAACATTAACCCCACAGTCCATGAGTATTTTGCTGTTGGATGTTTGCATGAATAATGATGATCTTCCCACTTCACGAAAGCCTCCTAGGGCAGTGAGTCTGACCCATTCATTTTCCATAGCCACGGGGCGATGAATACGATTTCCCAATTGTTGAAGGATTTTCTTACGTTCTTTACTGTTCTTTCGAAGTGTCCTCCTAATCCTTTGAATTATCTCAGAGGAAATAGGGGGTGTACGTAATATTTTCGGAGCCCAACCAATTTGTTTAACGATTTCACGCGATGTAGCTCCGTATTTACCTATAACAAGACCAGGTTTCCTTGCTTCGATTATGACTTCGCAGGTCACATCATCAAAGGATATATTGGTGATCTTTGCCTCGTCAGGGACTATGCTGTGGATGCGGTTAATGGACTCTTCAGGCTCGGTGAGCACAGAACGGTGAGAACGTATGATGATCCTCTTTCTAATGTCCTTGGCCAGATCCCTGATAAGATCACCGTTTTCGGTAATTATCTCCGGGTTTTTAGTGTAAATAACCACTTCTGGTCCTTCGAATTCCACTTTTGCCACTTGAACTCGGCTGGGTAATCTTTGTACTATTGTGTTTTTGATTTCTTGAATCTCTGAACCCATAACATCACTTCTAAAAAAAATAGAAAACAGTTTAAGCCCGTAAAGGGGACTTTAGATATTTTACAATAATTAAAACTAGTTTATGTCTTTAATTTTTTTGTCAACTTCTTCCTTGGATAATTTTTTAAATCCTTCTTCGCTGGTAATTGTGGCCACCAGGACTCCGTTTCCAGAAAATGCATCCCTCTCCATGGCAGATTTAATGGCCCTTATGGCCACATCGATACCTTCTTCTACATAGAGATCTTCACTGTAACGGTCTTCAAGAACACCGTAAGCCATAGGCGACCCTGAACCAGTAGCGATCATCAGATCCTTGACAACTCCTCCAGTGGGGTCTAATGAGTAAAGAGCTGGTCCTTTATCATCCACTCCTCCCAGAAGGGTCTGGACAAAGAATGGATGGAACCTAGATGAGTGTAATATGTTGGAGGTGAGGGTGGCTGCGGCTTCAACATTGATTTTTTTACCGTTTCGGAGTCTAAAAAGCGCCACTTCCGCACTGATGTATTTCATCAGGCTCTGGGCATCGGAGACAGCACCGGCAATGGTGGTTCCAATATGATCATCAATTTTGAAGATCTTATCGGCCACTTTGTGGGCTATGAGATTACCCATGGTGGCTCTTTTTTCGGTAGCAAATACAACTCCATCCTTACAGGTTAAACCAACAGTTGTAGTGCCTTCAAGTCGATTTTTATCATTCATAGATACACCTCAAAAAAACATAAATAAAAAATAGCTTAACTTTCTATGTGCTACTTTAAAATTCATTGTATATAAATATTGCTAGTTTAGTTTAGTCTATTAAAAGCTTTTTATGTCCTTCTTTTTTATGTAAGGCCTATATAAGTCTTTTCCTTCTTTCTTCATCCATATTTTTTTTTGACTTGTCCCTTTCATTAAAGATTTCCCTGAAGGTAATCATGGTTTTAGACAGAAAAATTTGGTAAAATTAAAAAAGAAAAATTAGATGATATTAACCTTAAAAAAATAATTAGGTTATTATCACGTCTAGGTTATCTTCAGAAATCCCTGTTTTGATTTCACGGGATATTCTACGTCCCATACTCATGAATTCTCCAAAGAGGAGATAGCTGTAGGGAGATACATCCATGAAGGTATTGGTACCACCATCACTACGGGCACTCATTTCAAAGACTATTACTTCCAGATCATCGTTAACCAGTGTCTGTAAACAGAACGGACCATTCATGCCTGGGGGCACCAGTTTCTTAGCACTTTCCACTAATTTATCTCCTATATCAAACACTTGGGGGAGTAAAGATTCTCTCATGACCACAGGGTGATTTCCAGTTATAACATAGGATGGATCTAATCCAACGTCTAGCTGATCTTTAGCGGGAATTCTACATACGCCATCTATATTCGATTCATAACGGCTATCCATACCTAAAACTTCGACTTCATCATTTAGGGCAGAGTAGAAATAATGGATACAGTAGTTACAACCTGAAACATATTCTTCAATGTGGGCGAGGGCAACGTCTTCCTCACCAATCCAGTTCCTTTTGAGCATGGAATCAATTTTTTCATGATATTCCTCTGTTGATGATGCTACAAAGTATCCGCGACCGCCCCTTGCACCAGGGAATTTGACCATTACTGTACGGTCAATATCGGATGGATCCCCATATTTTTGTGGAATTCTAATGCCTGATTCGACCATCAATTTTCTTTCCAAGTCTCTTTCGGCCTCCCAACGGAGTATATCTCGATTACCGAACATGGGTACATTAAAATCATTTTCAACCCGGTCTAGACCTGCATAAGCCACAAATGAACCGTGGGGGATAACTATACTATTCATGTTTCGCAGTTCATCCTGTACTTCGTCATTAACTATGTCCTTGAATTCGTCCACCATTATGAAATCATCAACTACTCTGAAGCGCTGGTAGGGGACTTCACGCCCTTTCTCACAGACCACCGCGGTATGGAATCCCTCTTCTTGAGCTCCTTTCAACATGTGCAGCGAGCTGTGACTTGCCAGGGTGGCTATAGTTATTTCATCCTTGTTATATCCATTGAGGATGTTCAGAATTTCATCTCGGTTTACTTTACCCAAATGCATCCCTCCATTTATAATATTTATTTGATTTTTAGTCTAGGTGATAGTTATGTTTTGTGTCTTGACTTTTTGATGGGAAACTTCTCTAAGATATTTTCTAATGAATTAGAGGTCATATAACTAATAAAAAATTAGTATAACTTTTTAATGGGAATTTAATTAAAAAATGAGATATTTAGTTGGTAATGGATAATTAATCCTCAGAAGTATCGTTTGAGGGTATATTATTCATTTTTGTTTCGTTTTTTCTGTGGCGAAAGATTTTTTTAATATCTTTGAGGGTTATATTTGATTTTATATCATTATTTGCAGTGGCGCATGGAGCTAGAGCGCAACAGCCGAGGCAACCCACAGATTCTAATGAGTATTCTAGATCAGATGTAACACCATCTTCCCCTATGCCCAGATGTCTTTCTATGCCTTCTATAATTTTATCTGCACCTTTAACATGGCATGCAGTCCCAGTGCAGACCATGATATGATTATTACCTCGGGGAGTAAATCTGAACTGGGAGTAGAAGGATGCCACTCCATATATCTCACTTACAGGGGCTCTGGTGAACCTTGACACATCTTTTAATATTTCTTCAGGGAGATAACCAAAATTAGATTGGATATCCTGTAAAATAGGAATTAGTTCTGATCTAATTCCTTGATAAGAGGATAATATTTCTAATAGTTCTTTTTCCATTGTAATTCTCCTTATTCAATATCTCAGCATGTCTTTTTATTGATGAGTTATAGTTTTTATAGATATCTTCCAATCCTGAATTCATGACTAATTTTTAGATATAGTTGGTGAACCACTTAATTAATATACCAGTGAGAAGTTCCATATTATTTCTTATGAAGGGTAAGGTTATTGGAGATATTCTGGTTTTGAAAAAAAATGTGGATAATCCTCAGGAACTTCTGAAAATCCCAGGGGTAAACCGTGTGGTGCGTTTGGGTAGAATAAAAGGTGTTCAGAGGGAACCTGATGTTGAAGTGATCATCGGTGATGGTACAGAAACGGTTCACAGGGAGAATCACTGTTTTTTCAAGCTTGATGTTTCCAAAATTATGTGGTCCAAGGGAAACACAACGGAAAGAAAGAGGATGTCACAACTAGTTGAAGATGGAGAAACAGTAGTTGATCTTTTCAGTGGGATTGGCTATTTTACCATACCCATGGCAGTTCATGGAAATCCTAAGAAAATATATGCAGTGGAGATAAATCCAGTTGCCTATGGTTATCTGGCTGAAAATATTAGGATTAACAAAATCGAGGACATCGTTGAACCAATTAAGGGGGACTGCAGGGATTTAGCACCCAGAAAATGTGCTGATAGGGTTTTAATGGGATATATCGGGAACACTGATGAGTATCTGGACGTGGCCATGGAGGTACTCAAGGATGAGGGTGTAATTCATTATCATGAATCAGTGCCTGATAAACTGAAATTTAAACGGCCTGTGGAAAGGGTTCAAAGAGCTGCAAAAGGATACGAAGTTGATATTTTAAATCAGAGAATTATTAAGAAATATTCTCCAGGAGTTTATCATGTTGTGGTTGATGCACGAGTGAGAAAAGGTTGATTTTGATTTTTCATAGATGGAGAATACTATTATCTGATATACTATTGAAAACCATGAATTTTTAATGAATCTATTCTTTACTTTTCAATAAGTAACTTCTTAATAGTATATTTTTAATTCAAATAGAACAATTCATTTTAGGGTTATTATTATTTTTAAGTGTTTATATTCATTTTTCATGTTTTTCCTACTTGAAAAGAATTTATGGTTTGGAAATTTTTCGGAATGAATACATAAAATATATAATGTAGTAATGATAAAGATATTGATGGCATTGAACAATATTGTTATTACATTATAAGTGGTGGGGTAATGCTTATGGTGGCAACGAAAATTTTGGTTGTGGAAGATGAAGGGCTCACTGCCATGGAAATCCAGAGAAAACTGAAAACATGGGGTTATGATGTCCCATCATTTGCTTTTTCACGTAAGGAAGCTGTTCAAAAGGCTAAAGAAATTAAACCAGATCTAATTTTAATGGACATAATGCTTAAGGGTAAAGGAGATGGGATTGATGCTGCTCAGGAAATTAAAAGCATTCGAGATATCCCCATCATATATCTAACTGCATATGATGATATTAGTACCCGTGAAAGGGCTGAAACTACCAATCCTGATGCATATTTAATCAAACCATTCGAAGAAAAAGAACTTCAAAGTAAAATTGCAACTGCACTATGTGGGCATAAACTGGAAAAAAAATTCTTAAAAACCGGAAAAGAGCTTGACACTGATTTAAAAGATTCTGGATTAATCTTAATTAATTTTAAAGGAGAAATTGTTTATATAAATGAATTCGCATCTAATTTAACTGGTTTTAAAGAGCATGAGGCAACCTACAAAGTGTTGAATGAAGTTTTTCCAATTAAAGGAATTAAAGATGACAATGTGGGAAATTATCTGAAAAATATTTTCACCAAAAATACCATTATTACAGATAAATCCATTTTGAAAAATAATCATGGTCAGGATATTAATGTGGAATATAAAATTAATTCCATCAAGGATGATAATGGCAGATTTTTAGGAGCTGAACTTGTTTTTAAAGATATCAGTAAGCAATTAAAGGATGAAAAATCTTTAAAGGAACGAGAAAAAAGATTTAGAAGTATTTACTACCAATCCATGCTAGCAACTGAGATATTCGATGCTAAAGGAAAGTTAAAAGATGCAAATCCTGCATGTGTTCGTCTTTTTGGTGCTGAAGATCTCAATCAGTTAGAACAGTTCAACCTTTTTAAAGATTTTAAACTGGAATCCCAAGAAGTTGAAAATCTAAATAAAGGCCTGGAAGTCAACTTTGAATGTAAATTTGATTTTGAAGAATTATTAGAACTTGGATTTGAAAGAGCAGATAAAGAGGCAATATGTCTCAGTCTTTATATAACCCCTCTTAAAATGGACGGAATCATAGATGGTTATTTAGTGCAGTTCCAGGACATCACTCAACATCGCAGATTGGATGAATCTCTTAAAAATAGTAAAGAAAGATACCAGCAAATTTTAGAAACTTTAGATCAAGCTGTAATTGCATTTGACAACGATTTAAAATGCATATATTCTAATAAAATGGGCAAGGACTTGATTGATCTTAAAGAGGATGTGATTGGCAAATCATTTCAGGAATCTATGAAATCCTTTTGGAATGAAGAATTAGAAAGAATGTGCATGGAAACCTTTCAGTCAGGTAAACCTTCCATCATGGTAAAAAGCCTCCAAAAAAATATAATGCCAACATATATTGAAATAAAATCTTATAAATCATCTGAAGGTTTAATAATCATCTTAAATGATGTTACTACAATTAAACAAGATGAAGAAGAACTGAGAAGAAAGGAAAGTTTATACCGTGCAGTGGTAGATGATCAAAACGAAATAATATGTCGTTTCAACAAAGATTTCCAGTTAACGTTTGCTAATGAGGCTTATTATCATTTATTTGGTTTTCATGATAAATCTAATTATGTATTCTCCCTTTCCGAAGAAAATTTGGATAAAATGAAGGATCAGTTCCGATCATTTGATGAAGAGAATCATATAAAGGTCTTTGAAGGCCCTCTTAAGATGTCGAATGGAGTTATCAGTTGGTGGCAATGGGTTACCAGAGTCCACTTCGATAGAGATGGAAATATATCCGAATATCAATCTGTGGGGCGTGATGTAACCCAACACCACCAAGCAATGGAAGAAATTCAGAATAATATTCAAGAACTTGAATCATCAATAAAAGAGAAAAATAATGAATTAAAAGGGCTTAAAAAATCGTTAAATCGGGAAATATCAGATAAAAGGACAAAGATAAGCTCTATGGAAAAGTTAAATGAAGAAATTAATAGAAAATACCAGGAAGAATTACAAAAAAACAAAGAAATAATAGAAAATCAGTTTAATGAACTTGAATCTTTTAAAGATAGGGAGAGAACCCTTAAAGAGACTTTAAAACTTCTTGAAACAGATTTGAAAACTAAAACAACAGAGATTGAGAATTCGAATGAGGTTTTGGCAGCTGAAAAGGGTATCCGAATAAAAACTGAGGAAGATCTGCGCAAAAAATCTCTTGATCTGGAAAATCAACTCGATAAAACAAATTCCGCATTATCTATTATCGATAATCTTGAAAAAGAAATAGAAGAAAAAGAGGAAGAACTAATCGAGCTTCAGAATAGTTTTGAAACTGAAATATCCCAAATCCAGGACAAAGAGTTAAAGGTCCAAAAATCTCTCCAGAAGCGTGAAAAGACTCTTAAAAACATTTATAATGGAGTTAGAAGGGATATTCAAATGATATCTACCTTAAATCGTCTCCATTCGGAGTACGTTACTGATCAGATTATTGAAAAATTAGAAGATGGTCGCAGTTACCTTCGATCTTTTGGAATCATCCATGAAAAGTTATACCAATCAGATGACTTTGAAAATGTGAATTTGGAGGAATACCTCAAAAGTATAGTGGATGATATTACACGGTCCCACGGAGCAAAAAATGTGGATATAAAACTAAAAACCAATAATATTGCTCTTAATATGGAAACTGCAGTTCCTTCTGGTCTTATTATAAGTGAACTGATGATTAATGCTATGAAGCACGCGTTTCCTGGCGACAAACCGGGTGAAATCAGGGTAGATGTGGAAAATATTGATAAAGATATGATTATTAAAGTTTCTGATAATGGTATTGGAATGCCCCCACATATATCAGTAGAAACAGCAGATTCGTTTGGTTTACAATTAGTTCGAACTTTCGTAGAACAATCCGAAGGTTCAATAGAATTTGAAGGAGATGAAGGTGCTAAATTCATCATCAAAATCCCAATTAAGGATTGATTAAAACTAATCTTATACGATTGTCATCAACCATTGAAGAGCCTAAAATTGTGATATACTGAATGTAAATTTTGATAATGTATTAATTTAATCGAGATCGCCTCAGAATTGGGAACATAGTCCTTGAACTGTTATTAACAGTCCAATTAGGAGTTATGTAAAGAAAATGCAAATTCAGATAGTACAAAATTCCCAAAAATTCATTAGATCGTTGATCAAATAAAGTAGCATGCTTTTAAGATCGTTTTAATTATTAACTAACATATCTTCCCATAATATTGAATCATTTAAATTAGATAAAGGGGGTTTATAGAGTGGATCTGGATGATTTGGAAATTCTCCTGGTTGAAGATAATCCCACCGATGCTGAATTAACCATGAGAGCTTTAAAGCGAAATAATCTGGCTAATAAGCTTTTTTGGGTTAAAGATGGAGAAGAAGCCCTTGATTTTATCTATGCAAGAGGTCAGTTTGCAGATAGGAATCCGGGAGACTTGCCCAGATTGATACTACTAGATCTTCGCATGCCCAAAGTAGATGGTTTTGAAGTATTAAAGGATATCAAGACAAATGAAAGCACTTGTAAAATACCAGTAGTGGTTCTCACATCTTCCAAAGAAGATAAGGATGTTGTGGAAAGTTACAAGTTAGGTGTGAACAGTTATGTGGGTAAACCTGTAGAATTTGACGATTTTATCGATGCAGTTTCTACCTTGGGATTATACTGGATGTTAATAAACAAACCACCTTAATTGTAGGATTTCTTTATGCAGATATTCAATTTATGTTCTTAGATCATGGTTGGGGAAATTTTCATGGACGACACCATTAAAATTTTGGTACTGGAGGATGTTCCATTAGACGTGGAGTTAATGGAGGCAGAACTTAAACGGGAAGGAATGAATTTTATTTCTCGCCGAGTGGAAACAGAAGAAGAATATCGTAAAGAGCTAAACGAATTTAAACCAGATGTTATTTTGGCTGATCATTCATTACCTCATTTTGATGGGATTTCTGCAATGAATATTGCACAGGATATCTCATCACAAACTCCCTTTATTTTTGTCAGTGGTCAGATGGGAGAAGAATTTGCAGTGGAAATGCTTAAAAAAGGAGCAACCGATTATGTTCTCAAGCATAATCTTTCAAAATTAGGGCATTCAGTAAAAAGAGCTATCAGTGAGGCAGAAGAATTTCTGGAAAAGGAAAAGGCTCAGGAAAAATTAGCAAAAAGTGAAGAGAAATACAAGACTCTTTTTGATCTATCTCCGGATTATGTGGTGGTTATAGATCCAGATGGGAAGGTTCTGGATATAAATCAACGTAGGGAGGAAGATAGTGGTTTAACAAAAGTAGAATGTATTGGAAAAGATATAAATGAAATTTTCAAGTTATTTGTGGATTATTCTATATTTGAAGAAGATTTTATGGATGAGTTTTTGGCAAGGGATGAAGAACAGCCAATGGAACTAAAAGTATTTCAGGGTCGGGATGTGGGATATTTAGAGATGCACCATGCTCCCATAACGAAAGAAGGAAAGATATTTGCCATTCAAATAATATTCCGGAATATAACTGAACGTAAAAATGCTGAAAAGGCTTTGCTTGAAAGTCGAGAGCGTTTATCTGATGTCAATGCTTATCTAGAAGCAATTATAAATGCTTCTCCATTTGCAATCGTTGATTTATATCCTGATGGCAGGGTAAAATATCTCTGGAACCCTGCAGCCGAAAACATCTTCGGTTGGAGAAGAAATGATGTTTTAAAAAATCATTTACCTTTTTTAAATGAGATAAATTATGAGAAATTTGAATATGTTATGCAAAGGGCATTATCTAATGAATCAAAATCGGATATTGAGCTTGAGTGTGCTAGAAAAGATGGTGAGACTATTTATACTATGATGGCTGCTGCCCCTCTTTTTAATGTGGATGGAGAAATTCAGGGGATCATGGCTACGTTTGCCGATATAAGTGACATGGTAGCTGCTGAAAATCAAATTATGGCATCGTTAGAGGAAAAAGAGGTTCTTCTAAGAGAAATACATCATAGGGTAAAAAATAATCTTCAGATCATATCCAGTCTCATGAATCTACAGTCAGAATACACTCAGGAACCCGAAATTTTGAAAATGTTCCAGGAAAGCAAAAACCGCATCAGATCCATGGCTTTGATTCACGAAAAACTATACCAGTCAAAGGACTTGGCCCACATTGACTTTGTTGAATATCTGAAAAGTTTGGTAGATATGCTTTTAAGTTTCTATCGTGAGGAGAGCACTGATATCAATGTTAGTTTAAAATGTGGTGAGATAAATCTGGAAATTGACACTGCAATTTCAATGGGACTCATTGTGAATGAACTTCTTTCGAACTGTTTTAAACATGCTTTTCCAGGCCAAATAAGTGGTGAAGTTGCAATCACCCTTTCCAAGAATGGGGGAAATTATTTACTTGAAGTCGCTGATAATGGTATTGGAATACCTGGGGATGTTGATATCAAAAACACAGATTCATTGGGACTTTTAATAGTGCAAACCTTAACACTACAGCTAAAGGGAACCTTAGAGCATTATAATGAGGGAGGAACCAAATTCAGAATATTATTCCCCGATAAGACTTGAAGATGAGGTTAATAATCTCTTCGCAAGCCTAAAAAGTATAATAGTCTCAACGAAATTCCTGTCTATGATGTATTTAATGGTATGATTAAGCAATTTTTCTAAAAATGGCCTCACTTAAAAACTCATCTTTTACATATTTTTGATATACCGGAAGTCTTTCTTCTAACTGTAATCCTATCTCCTGAGTAAATCGTTCCAGTTCATCAAGTTCGGGCCATGGGGATTCTGGGTTCACATAATCCTTGGTTAATGGGGAAACACCACCCCAGTCATCTGCACCTGAAAGTAAAAAGATTGGGGCTGTATTAATATTAAGATTTGGAGGGACTTGAACTCCACATTCCGGGAAAAGTATTCTGGTAACTGCAACCATGCGAATCATATCCAAAAGTGATGGTTCTGGGTGTTTTTCCATTTTGATACCTGGTTTTGGTTTGAAATTCTGGATAATTATTTCCTGAATATGGTCGTATTTATCCTGAATTCTCCTTAACTCCAGAAGAGAATTTGTTCTCTCTTCCAAACTCTCCCCAATGCCGATGAGAAGTCCTGTGGTGAATGGTATTTTTAATTTCCCCGCATTTTCAATAGTTTTAATCCTTAACTTGGGATCCTTCCCAGGACTTTTTTCATGAGCTGGCATGTTCATCAATCGTGGGCTAGAGTTTTCCAACATCAAACCCATGGAAGCATTAACTTCTTTTAACATTTTAAGCTCACTCTTCTGCAGTATGCCTGGATTACTGTGGGGAAGCAAACTTGTTTCATTAAGTGTCCTCTCGCACAAGTGGTAGAGGTATTCCAACATTCCTTCAAATCCAAACTTTTCCAGAGCATCCTGAACTTGAGGAGATGTATCGGCCTGTTCTCCAAAAGTGAAAAGAGCTTCCCTACAACCATAAACATCTGCTTTACGAATGGTATTCATAACATCCGAGGGAGGCATGATTAGGGTAGCATCAGGATCTTCAGGATCCCTGCGGAATGTGCAATAACCACAATCATTCCGACAAATATTGGTTAATGGCAGGAAAACATTTTTAGAAAAAGTAATCTTATTGGTTTTCCGGAGTGAATTGGCCTGTTTCATTAAATCTAAAACATCGTTTCCATGAACCTTCAACATGGAAATCATTTCTTCCTTGGATAACATTTTTCATCCTATTAGATATTCACTATCCTTAAAAAATATATTTTTACAAAATCTCAAATTTTGTTAGTGTTCTTTTGAGAAAGAAGTATTGATGGGGATATTATAGTTTTAGATGGTTTTTATCCTTCCAAAGCAGAAACCACGAGTTCAACAAACATTGGCCCCACACCACTTTTATCCTTCCACAATATCAAAAAAATAGCAATATCTTCTAAAAGGCCCATCCCATAATCTGCATGGCAATTCATGTTTTCGAAAGATTCTTTAAGGCGGTATATTCCATATACATCAGTTTCTCCCTGAATTTCCACATGGGAACGGATCTGTTCATCTAGAATAGTAAGGATATCTGCTGTTTCATCTGAATACATATCCAGATTCCTTGCCCCTAACCCTTTAAAAACTTCAGAGATGACAGAAACAAGTTCTTCTGGTTTTATTCGCCTACGTGATCTTCCCCGGACAATAAGTAATTGGGAGGTGTCCATTGCTGCTTTGGAACCGTCGAAGGCTTCTAACTGGCCCATAATCTGTCCTGCAACCTCACGGGTCTTCAATTGGTTTCCTCCAGGCCATTAATGATCTCTTGTTTCAGTTCCCCCATGGTGGCGACTTTTTCTGCAAATGCATTGTGACGGTGGATACTCTCTTCGTTAATCTGCCGTGCCGTGATGAGGGTGTCATCGGGCAGGTGAGAGAATTCTTGAACGATCTTTTGTACCATATTTCGCACACAGTCTTCTACAAACATGGGATTTTCATGGGCATGTTCTACAACAGCGTGTTCATCATTCCTTTTCAATAATTCGCATACTGATGAACTCATTGAATCCTCGATTATCCGTATGATATCTTCGCCCCGAATTATTTGCTGGGCAGGAACTTCAATCATTATGCTCCCCCTACCTCTCTGATTGTGGGATGCGAATGTTACAGTTTCCAGGACTTTTTCAGTTGTTTTTTTATCTAAAAATTCCAGGAGCTTCTGTTTAGAGCTTTCTTTAACAGTTTCCTGAGCACAGGGGCATACAGTCATCCCTACAACTTCTGCTCCAATCATTTTTCTGATGACCACTTCATCATCATTGCGATAGCCGATGGCATCAGCCATGATATTGGTCATTTCCTGTGTTTTGTGTTTGGTCACTGGTGACTTTTTCATGATCATGAAGTCACTTTTCATGCTGACCTCTGCCCTTTTGGCATATTTGTGCTTTTCAAGAAGCAAACTGACGATTTCGGCACACAAAGACTCTATTTCCACAGCGTTACCTTCTACGGCTTCTTCTAAGACGTCACTTATGGCTTCAGGATTACGTGACATGTGAATTCCTCGTTGTGTGCTGGGGAGATCCACATAAGCATCGAAGGTAGGTATGAGCACTATGGGTCTTTTCTTATCTCTTTCAATTTTTAAGAGTTTTTTAACCCCTTTGACCCCTACTCTGGTGAGGTGTACGGGGATGGTAGGTGACTTTTCCTGAGTATCAGGTAAACATGGTGGTTCCAACTTTTTCACCCCTGAGTTCAACAAATGAGAATTTTTTTTTATACATTCTCACTATTCTATTTCTCATATAAATTAGGGAATATAAAAAGAGTTGTGTATTGTTAGTGTATTTGGTCATTTTTTTTAAGATATATTTCTTTTCCAAAAGAAAAATAACATTGTATAATAATTTTTTTTAAGATAAAAGATGTTTTTCCAGGGATTGTTTGAATTCAGGTACATCAATGTCTTTCAAACCATCCTTTTCAATCACAACAGCTCCGTAAATATCTTTAGCACGTTTAGCCAGAATTTCACCTGATTTGTCCTTTTCAACCACCACTATAATATTTTCAGCATCCAATTCATTCATTTTACGATTTATATCATTTTTTACATGGGATATTTTCTTTTTTATTGGTTCAAACGCACTTTCTGGGATATTAGGGTTGAGAATACGCATATCCTCTGCTTCTAGTGGTACTCCGGCTACAATAATCCTCTGAGGCTCTACTCCCCACCGGGTTAATAATTTTTTGAAATTCCCTTTTGTGGTGAGGAATATAAATCTTTCAGAAAGCCTTTTAACTTCTTCTTCAACATTTTCTTTCTCCAAAACTCCAAATTCTGCTAGAATTTCGTCGATTTTATTTCTAATGTCAATAAGATTACTGCAAAATTCTTCAGCATCTTCTTGGAGTAAGTGATGACTGGGTCGGCTGGAGTAGATGAATTCTTCTGTTTTTATAATTTTATTTAAAATCTCTCCATAGACCGATGAATCAATTTTTCCTTCCTTTGGGTTTTTCAGTTTTTCAGTGGTTTTTGATGATTTTCCCGCTTCTTTAAGAAGTGATTGTGCCTGTTTGAACCTGGTTTTGTGCATATGATCTCCTCAAATATGATTGGAAAGATGTTCTGTCTCATTAAATATGGTTTTTTATTATTATCAAATTTTAAAATGTGAAAAAGGGTGAAAAGGTGTTCGTGATTTGTTTGTATATATTTTTGGTTTCATCTTTTATCTGGTGGTTACCATGAGCTTGCCGTTTTCTTTCAGTGATACTATTGTCCATTAATACTTTTATCATTTTCAAGTTTGACTGGGCCATGGCATTATTTGTATAACCTCCCTCCAAGATGAGTGTCATTCTAGGTGTAATTTTTCGCATATGCCCGGCTATCCATGGATAAAAATTATCATCTAGAAGGAGACTGGATAGTGGATCTTCCTTGTGTCCGTCAAATCCCACATCCAGATAATAGAAATCTGCCCTGAACTCGTTGCAAACTGGTTCTAATATCTTTTCAAGCACATAAATGTAATCTGAAGTTCTTGAACCTGGAGTCATGGGTATGTTAATGTTGAAACCTTCTCCTGCTCCATTGCCGGTTTCTTCAACAAATCCCTTTCCTGGAAAAATAGTTCTGGGGTCCTGGTGTATTGAAATGTAAAGAACATGGGGGTCCTGATAGAATATCTCTGCGGTGCCATTCCCATAATGAGCGTCAATATCCAATATAAGGAATTTTTTAATAGCATATTTTTTCATCATATATTTTATGGCCACCGCCAGATTGTTGATTAAACAGAAACCCATGGCACTGTTTGACGTGGCATGATGTCCAGGGGGACGTGCCATTGAATAAGCAAAGTTATATTGTTCTAAGGTTAGTTCTGAAGCTTTAATTGCTCCACCTGCTGCTAATTTTGCAATTTCATAGCTTTGGGGTGAGGCGTAGGTGTCAAAGTCCAGATAACCTCCTCCTTGTTCAGTAAAAGTTTTTAAATTCTTTAAATATTCACTTGTGTGCACTCGCAGTATATCTTCTTCACTGGCAGGATCGGGCTGGTGAACATTCAGTTTTTCCAGAAGCCCTTTTTTTCGAAGTGAATTCATTAAAACTTCCAGCCTCTTCTGATTCTCGGGATGGGTTTCATTTTGGTGTTTTGCGTATTCCGGTGAGTGTACCAGTGAAATCACACAAAAACCTCCAAATGGCGTTATATATATTTTTGATGAAGATATGATATTATAAATTTATAAACCGGACTTATAACATTCTACTTGAACTTAAATCTTCTTTAACAATGTTTAATACAGTTTGAGTGTATGTTCTCTGCACGTCTGGTTCTTTCAATAAGTTTTTGATGAACTGGTCAAGTTCAATGGTGTCTTTAAATCGGGCGATGAGTATTGCATCGAATTCTCCGGTGACATCGTACATGCAGAGCACGTTTTTATGGTAAGCTGTCCTGTCTTCCCAGTTTTCCAGAACTCCTCCTTTAACTCGTACTCCAATGATGGTGGTGAGGTTGTAACCTAATTTGCTGTGATCAATCACAGGGGAGAATTTCTGAATAACGCCATTTTTGGTTAATTTTTCCATGCGATTATGGACTGTACCTATAGAGACATCGAGACGTTTGGCGATTTTTCTATAAGACATTCTGCCGTCTTCGTTAAATAAATTAATGATTTTGCGGTCGACGTTGTCAATTTCTACCAAATCACTTTTTTTTCCTTCTTCTTTCATCTCACTCACCATTTATATAAACATTGTTCATAATTATTTCATTTTACTACGAGTTGCTATACATTATTTAGATATTGGTGCAAATAGTTTAAATATAAGTTTGTACAAGTCAGTATTAGGTGATCATATGGGTTTGTTAAACGAAGAAACCATAAAAATGAGGTATATAGAGTTGGTAAAGAAGGGTATGATTGATGATGATGAATGTCGGTCTTACACCAATAAAATTGATATTGAACCCTGCATGATAAAGAAGGTACAGAAATTTGAAGACTATTTTGTACCTGGGACTGTGCTGTTAAGCGATAAAGCCAGTTATAAACTTCGTATTGAATATCCAATGGAATAAAAATCTTGTCGCCTTTTATTATATTGGGCATATATACTCCTTGAAACATATGTGAAGATCTACAAATTCATTTAAAGATTAATACATATTTTATCATTAACTTATTTTTTTGTTTCTTTTTTAATATCTTTTTAGATCATTGTTCAACATATGGATTAAATTGTCAATGGTTTAAAAAGATGGGCTAGTTAGAATAATGCGTCAAATAGAAGTAGAAAAACTATATTTATACCATGGACAACATTCCAGCATCAGTTATGCTGTATTTTTCCATCGAGTGAGATCTTTTCACCAGCCCCATTTCTATAAGTCCATTAAGATGTTTGTAAACCATTGCTCTGGATATCCCAACCTTCTTCCCGATTTCTGCTGCGGTTAAGTCTTTTTGGTTTAAAATTTTCAATATTTTATGTCTGGGTTTTGAAATTTTCAAGTCTAGTGGTGGTAATCTGACCACTTTCTCTCCAAAGCAGGTGAAAATTCCATCAACACCTTCATAGTTGGCGGCAAAATTCAATAGAGGACCAATATCTCCGGATCCAAAGGCCACAAAAACATCGCCATGAATTTTAGCTCCCCTAATAATATCTAAAATTCGTTTTAATGCATCATGAGGGTCTTCTGTATCTATTATGATTTCACCTCCTTTTAATAAGGAATCTAATTCGGTTTTACGATGTTTTCCATGGTTCACACTGATTAATCCTTCAGGTTGAGTTTTCATGGATACATTAAATAGGCATTGCCCTCTGAGATTAGTTATTAGAGTTTTCATGAAATCATCTTCCATTAGCATATTGTCTCATTTTAATATATAACTGTATACTTTGAAAGTATAATGAAAAGTAAAGTATATACGTTATCATGATTTAGTACCCTCACAGATTTCAAAGTTTCATGGGGGAATTAGAACGAGTACATCGCAAGCCACCATAAAAGCAGAAGACTATACAACAAGACAGTTGAACTTAGAGATAAAAAAAGCATTATCAGAGGATAAAAAAAGCATAAAATTAGAAAATACTGGTAAATTAGATTCTATAGCAGTAGGATTAGGCCCGGGGGCAGCAATAACTATCAAAGGTGATGGTGGTGACTTCGTAGCCGCCTTGAACAACGGAGCTTCAATCGAAATAGAAGGAAACGTTGGTCGCTACGTTGGTGATAACATGACCTCTGGCGAAATCATTGTCAGAGGATCTGCAGAGGATGGAGTTGGATTCGGAACCTACAATGGGACCATTATTGTCAATGGAAATGCTGGCAACGCAGTTGGACAACTTAATAAAGGCGGAATCTTGGTAATAGACGGAAACATAGGGGCTCTCGCTGGTTTATACATGCTAAGTGGGGATATAATCGTCACTGGAGATGCAGGTGAGGATACAGGAGATTGGATGATCGGAGGAAACATATACGTAGCTGGAAAGTATCATACCGGTACCAATGCCGCTGTTAAAGAACTTGATCCTGAAGACAAAGAAAAACTAACCAGAATATTTAAAACCTATGATATAACCGCCAATGCGAAAGATTTCGTTAAAATTGGTCCACAGGAGCTGAGACCTTTCTATGGTAAGGATGAAAAAGAGGAGGCATCTCAATGAAACAGATAATTTTAACTGATCCTGCCAAATGTGATGGCTGCAATGATTGCATTGAAGCTTGTGAATCGGTAAATGATGAGAGCTGCATTTTCCTTCATAAGATGACAGATAGCTACCAGACCATTGTCTGCCAACAATGCATCAATCCCTCATGTCTGAAAGGATGCTTTAGAGATGCAATTTACCGTGAAGGTGATGTGGTGAAGATCAACCAGGATCTCTGTGTTGGTTGTCGCCTGTGTATGTTAATGTGCCCTATTGGTGGCATCACTCATACTGAGGATGAAATGCTCAAGTGTGAGCAACAGTGCATGGATTCTGGAGCAGACCAGCCAGCATGTGTAAAAGCCTGTGAGGAAAACTGTTTAGAAGTGGTTGATGTAAAAGATATAGCCACTGGTTTACAACAGAGTTTTGAAATGGATCGCATGGTTGGTACAAGCCCAAATAGGTCAGTATCTCCTCCTGGGGATTTGCCACTAACAACTGAAGGGCTTTGTGTGTCCTGTGGCACATGTGAAATTGTATGCCCAACTAATGCCATCAAAATCGTGGGAACCCACGCTGAAATTGATAAAAATCGTTGTATAATGTGTGGATCATGTATAGCGGCATGCCCTATACTTCTTCCATCTAAAGGTGGCAGCATATGGGATCCAAGGACTATTGCTGATATCCGTTACACTTCCAAGGCAGGTAAATATGTCCTCCGAGGTTTCGGAACTGAAAGAAGACTTCCAAACCTTGATGATATTATAATATTACCTGGACAGGCTTCAGTTGCACCAGTGGATAAATACAGGGAGGCCTGCAATACCAAGGTAGTACTGGGAACACGGTACGCTGAAAACCCATTGGAACTGGAAACACCAGTCCTAATTGCGGGCATGTCATTCGGAGCACTTTCTGAAGAATGTAAACTAGCCATGGCCAAAGGATCCGCTCTTGTTGGTTCATGTGCTAATACTGGTGAAGGTGGGATGCTACCCAGAGAAAGGGAATATGCTGATAAACTAATGGTTCAATATTCTTCCGGTCGTTTTGGAGTTTCAGCTGACTACCTCAATGTGGGGGATGCCATAGAAGTCAAAATTGGACAGGGAGCTAAACCAGGTATGGGGGGACACCTTTTAGCTGAGAAAGTAAGTCCTAAAGTAGCCGAAATCAGAGGAATACCTATAGGTACTGATGCCTTAAGCCCAGCACGATTCCTGGATGCCACCAAACCCGGTGACCTGGGCAAACACATAGAACTTATCCGTGAAGTCACCGACTGGCAAGTGCCAATTGTGGTTAAATTAGGACCCGGAAGAGTGAAAGATGATGTTCAACTGGTTGCAGAAGCCGGTGCCGATGTGATATCTGTTGATGGTATGGAAGGGGGCACTGGAGCAGCACCAGAAGTAGTTATTGAACATACCGGAATCCCAACACTTGCAGCTTTAATGGAAGCTGTGCATGGTCTGGAAGAAATAGGTATGAAAGACACTGTGGATCTGATAATCACTGGTGGAATAAGAAGCGGAGCCGATGTGGCAAAATCTATGGCCCTTGGTGCTGATGCAGTGTACATTGGAACTGGTGCAATGATTGCCATGGGATGTATAGCCTGTCGTATGTGCTACACTGGTAAATGTCCAGTTGGAATAGCAACCCAGGATCCATTGCTTTGTGAACGTCTGGATATAGATCTGGCTGCCATGAAAGTTGCCAACTACATAAAGTCTATGACTGAAGAGACCAAGATGCTGGCCCAACTGGCAGGACATGATGATATCCGCAAATTCAATCCTGACGACCTGCGAGCCTTAAACAGTGACACTGCACAGATAACTGGTCTGCGCCTTACTGGGCTTTAATTAATTAAAATAGTTTAAAGGGAAATAGATTAGTTTTATTATTTCCCTTTTTTTCTTATTTTTGACCTTTAAATGAATAAAAATCTATTCATAGACTTAACAAACAATAGAATTAATTTTAATTTAAGTAATAAGAACGTTTTTTCATAAAATGATTTTCATAAAATTAAAAAAAATGGAAAAAGGGATTATTTGATGGTAAATCCCATTATTTAACCTATTCTCCTTCTAAACTGGATGCTACTAGTAGTCCAACTGCTCTGGAACCGAACATAGCGATGTAGGGTGTAATTACCAGTGGTAATAGTATGAATCCAATCAGGATGAACATTGTTAGCCATCCTATCATGAAACCTATTACGCCTAGTATCCAGATCACTATGAGGGTGATGATATATTTACCCCAACCAATTCTGGATATATGTTCTAGAATTTCGCTGAATCTGAATGCTGCTCCCAGTTCTCCGTCGTAGTAAGCCATGTTAGCAATGGCCATGAGTTCGAACAGTGAAATAATGATTGCAACTATCATGATTACAATGTACAGCAATGACATTAACCCGAAAACTGCGCTTGTAGCGGCAGTGTAGTCGGTGTAACTAGCAGTACTCATCATTCCAATGCCCAAAACATACATAATTCCATAAAGTATGTAAATTGGGATGGCGTAAACAATACTTACAACAAAGATTTTCAGCCCATCAACGAACATGTCGCCAATTTCATCGAATTCAGGGAGCTCGTCAATGCCAGCTAAAGTAGCCTTTATTATTCTGAATACATATCCATAGACTAAAAATATAGGAACTAACAGTATCGAAGCGATGCATATCACACCTAATATCAGTACCTTTCCCCAGTCAGAGGAGGGGTACTTAACGGAGTCAGATATTATTTCTCCTATGTCCATTTTTTTTACCTCCATTTTTTTTTAACAACTCTATTTATGCACTTCCTTTTATAAAAAAGTTCCATTTTAGTAATATTCAAAGTAGTAAGAATAGTATTAGGGCATCATAGAATTAATTATAGAATAATAAAAGAATATTTGATTTTTATGTGGTTCATCTTACACATAATTGGTAAATAAAAAAGAGAAAAAGATGTTGGATTTCAAATTTTTATTAATCACCGTTCATTTCCACTGTTGATTTAAATATTAGAGCTAGGGATCTTGCATAGAATATGTATAGGTAGGGATATATTAATAGGATTGCAATGATCATTCCAATTAGTGGGATTTGGCTCAGAAAACTTGTAACTACGCCGCCAATAACTCCAATAACAATCATCACAATGTACCATACAAGGTATTTTCCCCATCCAATCATGGCTATTTGTTCCAGTATTTCGCCGAATCTAAAGGCTGCTCCTAGTTCGCTGTCGTATAAAGCCATGTTAGCAATGGCAATTATTGCCATAAGCCCAAATACAATGGCTAGAACAACTCCAATTAGAGATATACCACCTAAAAGTGCAATAAATATAGTAGGGTCAGCCATCCCTGTTATTGATACAGAAGCGATAGAGGTCCATCCTCCAATTATTATTACTACAATTGGAATTAAGAAATAAACTAAAGTCACAATAAACACGTTCAAACCATCTACGAACATTTCTCCCAACATATCGAAGTCAGGTAGTTCGCTGAAACCGGCAATTGAACTTTTCAATATTCTGAAACAGTAGCCCATTACCAGAAATATTGGAATTATTATTATAAAACTTGTAAGGAACAAAATCCCCAATATCAATATTTTAGTCCAGTCCCTTGAAGGAAACCTGATGGAGTCTGATATTATTTCTCCAATTTCCATATCTTCACATCCTTTTTGGATTATATGTCATATTATTGTTATGCACTTCATTTTATAAAAAAGTACCATTTTAGGAAGTATTCACAGTAGTTAGAATAATATTAGGGCATAATTTAGAATAATCATTATTATAGAATAATAAAAGAATAGTTGATTTTATGAGATGCTTATTGTACTATTAAATTAATAAAGAAAAAAGAGAAAAAGGGTGTTTAAATTTTCTTAATTTTATTTAACACCTTCCATTCACACATTTGATTCGAACAGCAGAGCCAGAGATCTTGCATAGAACATGTAAAGGTAAGGATATACCAATAGGATTGCAATGACTGTTCCTATTATAGGGATCATGTTTAAAAGCCCTGCAATCATCCCTCCAACAAATCCAATGATTATCATAACAATATACCATACAATATATTTTCCCCAACCAATCAGGGATATATGTTCTAATATCTCGCTGAATCTGAAGGCTGCTCCCAGTTCTCCATCATTCAAGGCCATGTTAGCAATTGCTATTGTTGATATTAACCCTAATAAAATGGCTAGGATCATTCCAATAATGGTAGTACCGCCGATAAGTCCAAGGAATATGGTTGGGTCAGTCATTCCTGTTAATGATACAGAAGCGATTGAAGCCCATACTCCCAAGAAAATAACTATGGCTGGAATTAGGAAATATATTAACTGGACAACGAATACCTTCAAACCATCTATGAACATTGCACCCCACTCATCAAAGTCAGGTAGTTCATTGAAACCAGCAATTGAACTTTTCAATATTCGGAAACAGTAGCCCATTACCAGAAATATTGGAATTATTACAATACTGATCAGGAACAAAATCCCAAGAATCAAAACTTTCTTCCAGTCCTGTGATGGGAAATTTATTGAATTTGATATAATCTCTCCAATCTCCATAATTATACCTCCTTTTTGAATATAATTTGGTCTGTTTCTTTTGTTATAAAAACATAATGCGTTCTTTTCACTTATTAACTAAAAATCCATATAAATAATAGTTAATCTGTGGCAATTTTAGGAAGATAGATGTTGTATTTTTCTCAAGGTTTTTTAAACCCAGAAATAAACAAAAGCCCTAAAGCTCTGGCGAATAATAGGTAAAGGTAGGGAAAGAGGATTAACATGATCAAAGCCCAGCCCAGGACAGGTATGAGTATAAGTATGCTCGCCACAAATCCCATGACCGATCCTACTATAATCATCACCACGTACCATACGATGAAGTCAACCCATCCAATTTTAGAAATCATGTCCATTATTTCCCTGAATTGGAAGGCCGCCTTAAGTTCTCCTTCATTGTATGCCATGTTGGCCAGGCCAATGGTGAAGAAAACTCCGAAAATAAATGTTACAACTAATCCCAAGATAAATGTTCCACCCATAAAGCTCAGGGCTGTGGTGGGGTATGCTGTTGCTCCTGCATCCTGAAGGACTATTAGTGAACCGACCGAAGCCCACATACCGCCGAATATGATGATGAATGGGATAATAAAGTAGATCAGTTGCACTAAAAACACTTTAAAACCATCAATTAACATTTCCCCCCAATTATCATAATCAGGAAGATCATTGACATCTTTTATTGACCATTTCAGAACTCTAAACACATATCCCATGAATAGAAAAGCAGGTATGATTAAAAAACCCATTACAAATAATATTCCCAGAGTCAACACTTTTTTCCAGTTTTTCGATGAATATCTTGCCGCATCAGTAGTCAAATATCCTATATCCATACCTTTACCCCTTCACTTAATTAAGAGAAACTTCACTGCTATTTTAATATAATTACATTTGTTTATAGTAAATAAATGATAATAATTTATGGAAAGTTAGAAAGATTTGATATTCAATTCAAATTTGGGAACAAAAGAAGAATCCATAATAAAAGCTAATATCATTTGCCCGGGATCATCATCATTAGCTTAAATTCATTATACAATCTCCCCTATAATCATTGAGAAAACACAAATCTTTAAAAGTAATAATAATATATATGGATAAAAAAATAAGGGACTAATCCATCAATGTTTTTTAAAAGGATTAATGAATTAAGGGTGTATCAATGAAATGGCAGGTTATATTAATAGCAGTCCTGGCGATATTTGGGGCTTACCTCGTTATTTCAGTTGCCGCAGGTCCTTTTGAACCAGTTGGTAGATTGGGCTTCGTGAAACTTGCCAACCCTGACATGTACCCTGGACATCCTCATTCTCAACTTTTAGCTGAATATGCTAAAGAAAGAGGTTCTAAGTGTGCTTTAGTTGTTCATTTTGCAGGAGATTCCGGTTATCACAGTTACATGGAGGATGATGTGATGATAATCGAAATGGCATTGATTGACACCAATGGTACTGGTGCTGCTGATCCTACAGACTATGCAGATTCACTTGATTTAGCACTATATGGGCCACAGGAGGGTAGATATAAATTCAGGGCGGATGGCATTGAATTTGAAAATTGGAGTGCAGCACGTCAATACATACTGGATATAGCTGCTCGAAATGGGCAGCAAGGGCCTATGCCAATGGTATGGCATGGAACTGCCCGATCAGGAAATCCCATATTCACACAGGGCTGTGGGTTCCCGCTATACTTCTATATCACCTGGCAGGAGTACGGCAGATTCGCAGCTTATTACTATATCATTAAGGGTATGATTACTCCCTATATTTACCTACCATACAGGAATTATGAACTACTCCACGCTCCTGAATTGCAGTATTATTACACTAACCACATGCTTGATTATCGATAGACAAATCGCTAGAGTAGAATAAGGCCGTAATGTTCTATAGGGTTCTTTTTTTTATGATAGATTTCTCCGTTTTATTGGAATCTCTATTTACCTTTAAAATAATTTTTTCAATATAAGGTAATGGTGCATCAGTCTTAACACCATTAGGATTAAAGTGAGTTCTATAGACTTGGTACCCACCCTCTTTAATTAATTCTATGGTTGAATTTAGTGGAGGGGCACTGGTTTTCAACTTTCTACAAATAGTATGCAGATCATAAAATGATGGTGGAGCATCAGACTCCTCATAACACTTTTCTAGGAGTTTTAAGACTTTATTCTCGGTGTTTAGATTTAAATCAGGCACATTATTTAACATGCTCCCTATAAAATCAGAATCTTGAATTTTACCCGACCACAATGGACCACCAACATCCCACGTTTCTCCACACTCAGGGCACTTAATGGGTATTCGAGGAGTTAATCCTCTAAAAACCTGACGATTTAGACATTTAGGGCAATATGCAATGTAACCAAGGCTTTCCAATGATCTATCTGTATTTTTAGCCCCCTTACCCACCAAGGCGTAGAGACGCATATAATGTTCTGTGCTATGGGAAAACTGGAAATCCAAATACTTTTTATACTTGGAAAATGTACGGCATAGAAATCCTGCCAGGATTCTAATACCGGTTTCATGACAATACTCATTCCGCAGTGGTTTTGCCCCATACTTTCTGATACATGGTTTTTTATAGGTACCACAAAGAGCCGAAGTATCGGTGGCTGTAACACAAATCAATCCCCCTGCCTTCAAACTGGAAGCAGCTGATTCCACATATGGTGCGGGAGTTCCGAAAGGATCAATATCCACTACATCAAACTTTCCACGGCATTTACGTAGCAGAAGATTGGCATCCTCCCTACAGACATGCACATTATCCAAACCATTATTCGCAATGTTATCACGGGCAATTTCAACTGCTAATGGGTTTAAATCATTCACCACTGCCATTGAAACTCCTTCTATTTCTTTTGAGTATCTTATGCCTCGTATACCACTACCTGCGAAGGCATCGCAAATGGCAATATCTTCATCAATTCTCTGGCGGTATGCTGTTATAGCAGCTACTGACAAGTCCCGGTTAAGTTCCATGGCCGGATTATAAAAAACAGGAGCTTTAGATGATACTTTTTCATACTGGGGAATTTTTATCCTTACAAGGCCCTCATCTATCAACAAGTAGTCCATATACTAAACCTCTTCATTATCATAAATCTAGTTAGATTAATTTTTTAATATGGGAATTAATTTACTTCAATACAATATGAATTAGCCAATAAGGCGTTCATTTATATAGTTAATAATATATTATACACTATTGTTATTTAAGAGATTAGAATGTGGATGTTAATGGTTTTATCTTACTATCGATAAGTATCATTGGAGTTAAAGATTATGTCACAAATCACATTTCTGGATAATGCGAAAACAGGTAAAAATAATTGGTGGAGATATGTCCTAACACTCGGCTTAACTGCCGGTATAAGTTTTATTATCACTTTAGTCATCTTTATAATTGCGATGGTATTATACATAAGTTTATTACCTGCCGGGGCGAGTGCAAGCCTTCTTTCAAATGTTTCAGAGTTCGCATATAATCCTTTCGTCCTGATAATGATTACCGGGGCGCTTTACGGCATTTCAGGCTTCATTTTTTACGTTTGTGTGAGATTTTTACACAAAAAAAGGTTTTTATCAATTATAAATGCAGTTTCCAGCCTTCGTTGGAAAATGTTACTTAAAGGAATGGGCTTATGGTCCTTACTCCTTTTCATATTCAGCCTGCCTGAATTGGTATTTAGTCCAAGTAGTTACCAGTTTACTTTTAATCCACAGAATTATGGGTTATTACTGGTTTTATGTCTTTTAGTATTTCCTTTCCAAGCATCTTTAGAAGAATTCATATTCAGGGGATACTTAATGCAGGGGTTCAGTTTGTTAACCAAAAAACCATGGATTCCTCTTTTATTAACTTCAATAATTTTTGGCCTGATGCATATTGGGAATGGAACTGGTAATGTGGGTATAGCCATTGTGATATCCACTTTCATCATCGGTTTAATGTTAGGAATCATAACTCTGGGAGAAAATGGTATTGAAACAGCAATGGGTATCCATATAGCCAACAACCTTTATGTGGCACTAATATTTAACTCAGCAGATTCGGGAATACCAAATGCTCCAGCCATTGTCACATCCCAACCAACTGATCCTTTTGCAGGAATTCCATTCATGATCCTAATGGCATTATTAGCCATAACAATCCTATTTTGGAACCGCAAAGACAATTTATTGAGGATATTCCGTTAATAAGCACGGGATTCCAGTTTTTATTCTTATTATATCTATTTTCAGATGAGGGTATGTTTTTTAAGTATGATCAATCAAACGAAAATAATGGATTAATTTGTGTCTTTTAAATTCGTAGATTTAATGATGTTAAAAATTAATTAATCTCAGTTTATCAGTCAAGATCTAAGGTGAAATGATGATACCGGTTGCAAAACCCCTTATTGGTGAAGAAGAAATTAAAGAAGTTGAAAAGGTATTAAAATCAGGATTCATAGCACAGGGCCCTAAAGTGGCCGAATTTGAAGAAGCTTTTGCCAGTTATGTTGGTGTTAAACATGCAATTGCTGTAAGCTCAGGAACTACTGCCTTGCACCTTTCACTCCTCTCTGCAGGAGTTAAAAAGGATGATGAGGTTATAACCACTCCGTTCAGTTTCGCAGCCACGGGTAACTGCGCACTCTATATTGGTGCAAAACCAGTTTTTGTTGACATAAACCCCAAAACCTTTAACCTGGACCCGGAACTTATTGAAGGGGCTATTACCAAAAAAACTAAAGCAATCCTACCTGTTCATCTATATGGTCAACCCGCACAGATGGAAAAGATAAACGAGATAGCCGGAGAACACGATCTGGTGGTTATTGAGGATGCTGCCCAGGCCCATGGGGCCATGATCAAGGATAAAATGGTAGGATCAATGGGAGATATGGCCTGTTTCAGTTTTTATCCTACCAAGAACATGACCACCAGTGAAGGTGGAATGATAACCACCAATAATTCCCAAATGGCTGATATGGCCAGGACTTTAAGGGCTCATGGTGAAAAAGAAAGGTATCAACATGTAGTTCTTGGATACAACTTCCGCATGACTGATATATCGGCAAGTATTGGTCTGGTTCAACTTAAAAAGCTGGATGGATTTAATAAAAAGAGGATAGAAAATGCAGAATATCTTACCGAACACATAAACGAAATATCAGGAATAGAACCCCCATATATATCCCCAGAAGTCAAGCATGTCTTCCACCAGTATACAGTACGAGTTAAAGAAGGTAAAAGGGATAATCTGATGGAATATTTAAACCAAGAAGGAGTTGGAACAGGAATTCATTATCCCATTCCCATTTACAAACAGAAACTCTACCAGGACATGGGATATGACGATAATTGTCCTGAAACAGAAAAAGCCGCTTCTGAAGTTCTTTCCATACCTGTTCATCCTGATCTTTCAATAGAAGAACTTGAAAAGATAGCAATTTCATTAGAAGCAGCTTCAGATAAGGTTTTTTAAATTATTAATTTTTATTTCAATTTTTTTTGCACTGATTGCACCTTATCATCCATTGTCTTTTCCCGATCCCTACGATCATCTATCTTGACACTGGTAACCACGCGATTAACACCTTCTTTAAAAACCGCTTCATGGGCAACTTTAAGGGCATCAAAGATTTCATCAGGAGTTTCAGCTTCCAGTAAAGTTCCCATCCCGCTTAATTGATATTTAATGCCAGTTACATCCAGAGCAGCAACGGCAACTGCAATGTACTTGCTCAAACTGGTCCCAGATGTGCCTACTGGGATTATGGTCAGTTCTGCCGATATCATAATCATATTTATGTTCAACTGTTCATATAATTTTTATGAAACCTCTGGATCCCCGGAACTTCAACCTTGAACTCGAAAAGCGAGTGAGGAAAATCATAAATGACTATGACCTTATCGATGATGGGGATAAAATAGCTGTAGCTCTTTCCGGAGGAAAAGACAGCGTATTAACATTGCATATTCTTGATAGGCTTCGTAGAGAATCTATTAGTTTTGACATTGTGGCTATTGCAATAGATGAGGGAATTAATGGTTACCGTGAAGAGGGTATTATATCTGCACGCAATAATGCATTACAACTTGGTATAGATTATTATGAATTATCATTGGAAGATGAGCTGGGATTCACACTTGATCAAGCTTCAAAGTTTTATAAGACCGCATGCATTCCTTGTGGTGTTTTCAGGCGTTATCTATTAAACCGAACCGCCCATAAGTTAGGTTCTGATAAATTGGCAACCGGACACAACCTGGATGATGAAGTTCAATCTTTCCTTATGAGCTTCGCCCGGGCAGATGTCAGACGTTTTGCCAAGTTTGGACCTAAACAGGAACGTATTCATCCTAAAATGGTGCCACGCATAAAGCCATTATGGTCTATACCTGAAAAAGAGGTTGGAATGTGGGCAGTCCTGAATGAGGTTGATGTTCACCTAGCAGAATGCCCATACGCCCAGAATTCTCTGCGTTCGAGACTAAAAAATTATTTAAATCATTTAGAGGAAGATAAGCCCGGTACCAAGATTAAGATGCTGGAATTTTTCCAGAAAAACCTGCAAATCGATAAAAAAGAGGTTAAACTCTATGAATGTCATTTATGTGGCGAACCATCCTCTTCTTCTATATGCAAAGCTTGTGAAATAGGAGGAGTTATTAAAAAAGGAATGGAATAGAGAATTTTTATTGCTTGACCAGTTATGATTAACTGGCCAAACGGATTACCGTACCTACCCCTTTACTTTTTCCTTCCCTGAATATCAGTTTTTGCCCTTCTCGAATTGCGTAAGGATGATATTTGAATCTCATTCTAATTTTCCCAGTATCTCCTGCAGATAAATATTCTTGTTCAATAGGTTTGAAACATGTAGTTTCTGCAATGGTCTCAATGTGAGTTATGCACTCATAACCATCTTTAATGGTGGTTGGGTGTACAAGTATAGCCACATCGGCATCAAATTCTCTGACTGCACGGGGATTATAATCCTGGTGACATATAATCATACCTCTTTTTATTTCATTCATTTCAACACCGGTAATGGAAATACCCACCACATCACCCACATTAGCGCTTTCCTTTCGGTAATGGTGCATCTCAATGCTCTTAACATTCACCTTAACGAAATCACCGGAACTGAAAGGGCCGATAATTAGTTTTTCACCTTTTTTCACCATACCCTGCCTTATGGTTCCACTAACCACCGTTCCCACACCAATAACTGAGTATATCTTATCAATATACATCATGAACGGTTTTTTTGACTCTTCTTCATGAGATGGGATTTTAAGACGAGAAAAAATCCGGTCCAGGAGTTCCAAACCTTCACCACTAACCGGGGATGCTTTAATAACAGGCACCAGGTGATGATTCATGTTTTCTGTTAAAAAATCAGCATCTTCCCTATTTTTAACTAAGTAGGGTATCCTGCCCACCAGTTTCAGCAAGTCAAAAACTTCTTGACGGACAGTTTCAATCCTCTCTATGCTGACCATGTCAATTTTGGTTATCACCACTATTACCGGTAATTCCATGGCAAGTATGATGCCTAAGTGCTCCCGAGTGATGTGTGTAGGTCCCTGGTCGGCTGCCACAACTAGTAGTCCATGACTCAACTTCTGTCCCACAATACCACGAATGGTGGTTCGGAGCCAGGGCTCATGACCAACTGTATCAACGAATGAAACGAGTTTATCACATTTTTCAACCAAAATAGCTTTTTCACGCTTGTTAAGAGGATTATTAATCCTTATTGTTTCTCCCCTATTGAATCCATACACTGCAAAGGATAGATCAGCTGACAATCCCCGTTCGATTTCATGTTTTTGAACGTCCAGGAATATTCTGGTACTTCCTGATCCAGTGTCCAGGGATCCAGTGGTTAATGTTCCCACCAGTGTGCTTTTTCCATGATCTACGTGACCCGCAACTCCGATAAGCAGGTGGTCTGTTTTTTTATTTTGCAAACGGCTAATAACCACCTTTGCCACTTCGCCACAGATTGCAGGTTCGGTTTCCACATCAACGATTCTTGCATTGATTTCACTGGCAATTTCACTCAAAACATTCAGGGATTCATCCATTTTTTCCTCTCTGAGTCCCAGGAGTTGACCATCATCATCTACTCCTATAAAATAAATGGCCTCACCGTTTCCCCTTTCCAGACGGTACTTCATCTGAGATGCCAGTTGCTGTTTACGTTCAGTTAAAAGATGAGTTTTAGAATTAAGGTTTTCTTTGAATTCTATGTTTTTTCTCTCACCTTCACGGGTTATTTTCGAGAAATTTCCTTTATTCATAATTAAACCTGATGTTCTATTATCGAGTTTTCATTGTTTATATTACTATATCATCTCTTAACAGTTTTAAAAAAATTTCAAATCATAATCTTGATTATATTTTATCAGCAGTGGTAAAGTAGCCCCCTCCATACTTTTCTTCCTGGAGTTCCTGCACCTTTTCAGCGGCTGTTAAGTGGTCTTCAGTTTTGGCTATGATCCTCCTTTCAGCTACCTTTAAATTCTTCCCACAGACACACTTCTTCCTCTTAGTTCCTTCTTTAGCGTAAATTGCCCGCCCACAATCACATCTGAATATCAGGTACATTAAATCAACCCCATTTGAATCTTAATAAGATTAACAAGGTCCAATGTTTGTTTAAAAAATTATCTTTCACATTCCCATTAATTTGTTAATCAGAGGTATGAGTACGTTAGGTATAGATAAAAAAACGCCAATCATGGTCCCTAGGTTAGCACCTGCCACCACCAGGAGAATTCGGAAAAGGTTGTTATTCCAGAGTTCTTTAAAGCTTTCACTTTTGGATAACCCTGCAAGGTCATCAATTGAAAATCCCCTTAATTTTGCTTCCACTATCCCTGCAAACCAGCCTGCAGCTAGAAGGGGATGTATGGCGGTAATGGGAGCTACAAGAAATGCAACTATGGCTGATGGTAATTTGGATCCGGCCAGTAATGATCCAAGAAACGCCAGGCTACCGGTGAGCAAAACAAACCATAAAAGATCTCCTTGAATATTAATGCCTCTAAAAAGAGCTGCGGCAAATATTATAATGAATAAGGCAGGGATGGTAAATAAAATAATCTTAGTTACGGAGATTCTTTTTTTTTTTAACTCCAAAAGCTCCAGCAGTGATGGCATATCCTCGGGATGTTCAAGGTTCTTATAAATCCCATCTTTATGACCAGCCCCCACCACTGCAATCACATCTCCATCGATATCCATGAGCTTCCTGGCCATGTAAGCATCTCGTTCTTTTACCAGAACTTCATAGGCACGGGGAGACATCTCCTGGAAGTAATTCATAACTTCAGCCAGAGTATCACCCTCTTTTATGCTCTCTATATCTTCAATTGTCTCATCATCAGCAAAAAACGATGCAATAATGCTGTATACAAATTTAGCCTTTTCCCAGAAGCTCATACTATTCAAAGCCCGTTTAAGGGTTATTTGGATGTCCCGGTCTATTAGGACCAACCTGGATCCTACTTCTTCGGCTGCTTCAGCTGCAGCCAACATCTCTGAACCCGGTTTGACTCCCAATTCTTCTCCGATCTTTTTCTGGAAATAGCTGAGAAATCCACTCACCAGGAGCATGGAAAAATTATTCCCTTTTAAGATTTCCCTTATTTTAATTTCTTTATCCGGTATTATGCCTTTTTTCTCATTTAGCAGATTCTGATAACGGTTAGCATCCAGTTCCACTGCCACAACGTCTGGATGGGATTCTATAATGGTATTTCTTACCTCTTCCACACTCTTCTCAGACACGTGGGCGGTACCGATGATTTTTAAGTTCTCAGGTGCCATTAAATCACTCTAAATTAGATTAAAATGTTTGATCAATTTTATTTATATTGTATGATAGGCAGTTTTATAGATTTTTAAGAGTAAGCCTAAAATATAATTTTACTTATAAAAAGATTGTTCTATTTATTTAATTCCATACTAGTTATCAGTCTTTTTTGTTCATATTATTTCCTTATTATTCCATCTTGAAGTTGGGGTACTACATTGGAAATATTTCTCTGGAGACAGAAATCCACATCATCACCAAATCCTAACTTTCTCAAGTTTCGTGCGGATAAGGAGTTTTTAACATATTCATCCACCAATTCAGGATTTTGAACGGCTAAACAAGCAGATTGGGCCATCTCATCAAGGTCGTGTTTTTGGAGATGGGTAATAATCTCTCCAGCCCCCAGAAAATCTTCTATAGCAAATCTTCCTTTAACCCCAGCCATAACCACCTCTACCTCATCAACAGCAGTTTCAATGGCCTTTTGAGCAACAGCCCGAGAATTTACGAATGAACCAATGAGTGCACGGCCACTTATACTCTCTAGAATTCTGGTTCCATTACTGGTGGTAATTATCAGGGGTTTACCAGTCAACTTCTGTATTTCAATTGGTGAGTTCCCTGTATTAAACCCTTCAATGTTGGCTCCACCCCTTTCTCCCGCTAAAAAAGCATCTTTTTCTGCCGCCATGGTTAGAGCTTCGTCTATTTCGCGTGTAGGGATTATATGGGGGATTCTTTCCAGGGCAATGGTGATGGTGGTGCTGGCGCGCAGAACATCAACCATAATGGATACATCATGAGAAAATGATCTCTCTAAACTTAAGGAAACTTGCATTTAGACACCAAAAAGAGATAATAAATTGGAAAAAATAAAGATTTTAGTTTTACTGTTTTCATTCCTGGATTTTCTCGGCAAAAGCAAATCTTCTCCGCACAGAGGTTATACGAACCTTAACCTCGTCACCTGCCTTTGTTTCAGGCACGAAGACAACAAAACCTTCGATCCTAGTAATTCCATCGCCTTCTTTACCCACATCTTCTATTTTAACCTCGTATTCGTCCCCTTCTTTAATAGGAGCTGTTTTTGGAGTTTCATCTGCACCAAACAATTCATTCACATCCCGAGACCAATGTAAAACGGTCTTGTTATGTTCTTTTTTTATTTAATTTATTATTTAAATCTTTGGTAAACCCTCATAATACTTTATGAGGGCAAGTTAACTACGAAAAGAGATTTTAAAATCCGTTTTCAGGATCATTTATTCTTATTTAAAGTTGATTAACATATAGCGTTGATCAATTCACAAATCTTTCATAAAACATCCAAAAATCTTATAAAAAATAGGCATTACTAAGTTTAACAGAAACATTACCAACATAGTATTAAGATGTCCATGAAAATTTTCACCACTCCAATGTGTAAGGAAGTAGTCAGACTGGCTGGTGTTTCAGAATACACCGTAGTAACCGATAATAATTTTGCAGATGCTGATCTAGCCATTGTTCTTTCAGAAACGGACACGAATGTTCCATCTATTAAAATAAAGTTAAACACATTTGAACAGATATATGCGAGTATTAATCAAATTTCAAGTACTTTAGGTACGGAAAAACTGGATATGGGTCTGATTAAAAAGGATTACTCTGCATATGTTAGTCCGGAAAGAAAAGTTTTGGATGAAAGGAAAAAAATAAAAGTTAAGGTTTACTCAAATTTTATAAGAGAGATTGTAGAAGATATGGGGTTCACTCTGGTGGAAGAAAAACCCGACTACCTGGTCTTTCCAGACTACTTGAAAGAGGATCTTAACCATAATTCCCTGACGGAAATAGATTTCATGGGAAAAAGAGCATTAGAACTTCCCTCCCACAAAAACACACCTAAAAATCCCCTGGAAAGAGCAAAAATGCGCTATCACATGCTGGAGAATAGATTATGTACGAAACCTTAACTTATATTGGCGGAGTTCACAAACACGAAGAAATGAATGAGCTTATCGAGGATCTGGGAGGCTTCGTGCTTCAGGAGACCACCAGTCAGATGGATCTGGTTCTGACCCTGGCTGTTCCCGTGGAAGATGTGGAGAAAGTGGATGAAAAGTCCCGGGAACTTCTTGGAAAAATTAAAAGAGCACCAATGGCAGGGACAGAAATAGCCATTGTATCACCAACACTAGCCCGCCAACACCTACCTCACTCTGCCTGTGACATTTCAGAGTACCTCAGACGCTACGGGGCTAAAGATAACATGATCGGCCTATCCCGAGGAGCAGGGAAGGGCATCTCTCGCATTTCTGAGGATGAAAAAAGACTAATTGAGGAACATGATCTGGCAGTTTTCGCCTTGGGAAGTTTCAGAGAATGTCTAATGAACAAAACTCATCTTTTCTCGGATATCGACATACCGGTAGTTGTAACTGGTGCCCCAAAGATGGATGTAGCTGATTTACCAGGGGCTATGGCTTATGTTAATGGATTGGGAAGGATACCTCGCCGATTAAAAAGGGGTGAAGACATTCGAGCCCTCAGAAGCCTGGCTGAAGTTGTTGAAGACATCCTTGACACTCGCAGAAAAGAGATGTTAGATGATCCGCCCATAGTACCTTCTATACTTGTGAAAACAGAAATTGAAAATCAAATTCCCGAAGTAGAAGAGATATACTCTCCAGCACCCATAGTGAGCCAGTTAGATGGGGTGAGAGTTAAATTAAACTATGATCAGTACAAGGATAAGATTGCCGAGGTTGAGGTGGATGATTATCGTCTGGGAGATGTCTCGGAGATTAAAAAATCCATGATGTATGATTATATACTGGTTAAACTCTTACCTGAGACTTCCATAATCTAAATGAACATTAGATTTCTTTGATTTTTTTAAATAGAATAATCCACACTTGAAATTTTATCAGGGACTTCGGAATATTGAGGTTAAAATGCGAAGAGTTATACAATATATAATGTTCATTTCCCTGTTCTTTGCCGGATTCTTAGTCCTTAACTACTATGTATTCTTTGGTATGTCCTTTTTACTGGGCCTGCCAATGAATAATGGTTTTTACATTGTAATGTTAGTTGCAGCCTTATCTTATCCAGTTGCCACTGTAATTGAGAGGATGGTTTCAAACAATATTACTCGCATTTTCTATACTGCAGCTTCAGCATGGATGGGAATATCATTTTATCTTTTGTTTTTCCTTATAATTTATTTATTTTTATCTTTTTTCATAAAAATGCCTCAAACAACCGTTGGAATAATAATAGCCGTATTAACAGCAATTATAAGTGGATATTCCATTTATAACAGTTATTTGTTGAAAATTAATGAAATTGAAATACCATTAAGCGGTTTGGAAGAGGATTTGAAGGCTGTTCATCTCAGTGATATTCACATAGGTTCCATTAGAAATTCTGGTTACATGGAGCGAATAGTAAATGAAACCAATAAATTAAATCCAGATGTAATTTTCATAACCGGGGATGTGGTTGATGGCAGTGCCAGACTGCATAAACACACATTCAGGGCCATAGATCATTTGACCGCGCCTGTCTTTTTTGTAACTGGCAACCACGAGACCTATGAAGGATTAGATGAGGTTTTCAGGGTTTTAAAGGATACAAAATTGAGAATACTTCGAAATGAAATGGTGGAATTTAATCAAATACAAGTGATTGGGGTGGCGTATTCTTTTGAAAGGGACCACTTGAAAAACACTCTTAACCGCCTTGAAATTAATAAGGATAAACCGTCAATTCTTCTCTATCATCTTCCTAAGGGGTTAAAAGAAGCAAATGAGGTCGGAATTGGCCTGCAACTTTCTGGTCACACCCATAATGGTCAGATGATACCATTCAATTTCCTGGTTAAATTGATGTTCCCATATATTAGTGGATTATATGAATATAAAGGAACCAAATTGTATGTATCACAAGGTACAGGTACATGGGGCCCTCCTATGAGGCTTGGTTCCAACTGTGAGGTAACTTTAATCAGATTAAAACCCGATGGATAAGTTTTTTTATAATTACTCCAATTTTATTATTTTATAATTTTTTGGCTTTTATATACATGTAATTTGAAAAAAGTCCTTCATTTTTCCATAATTTATATAATATGGTATTTCCTTCAATACTTGTCGATTTTTCTATTTTAAATCCATTTTCTGTTAATAGTTTAATAAAGGATTCTTTGGTCCAAAAGCGTATATGGGATTTTACTTGAAAAGGAGGTTCAGTAATGTTTTTTCCCCAAAAAAATTGTATTCTATTCTTTAGATGTCCTAAATTGGGTATCGAAAAAATAATAATAGCATCTTCCTTTGAGACACGATAAATTTCTTGAAGTGCATTTTCAGGAGAAAAAAGATGTTCAAGAACATCTGTACAAAAAATAACATTGAAATAATTGTTTGGAAATGGGATTTTTTCATTTAAATTGGCTACACTTGCTTTTATTCCTCTCTCTTTAGCTTTATTCACCGCATTTATTGAAATATCAATCCCATATGGTTCAAGTTCATAATCCTTTTGGAGCACGTAAAGAATTGTCCCATCGCCACAACCTACATCTAACACCTTTCCCAGTGTTTTTTTCCTGTATAAGAAAGACTTTATGGGAGTAATTCTTTTCAAACTACTTCTGTTTAAATTATTGTTTATTTCCATTTCATTGATTCTTTCTTTCCAGTATTCATTGTAGTAATTTCTATCCATTTAGACCCTCAATATCATTCCAATATTTGGATTAAATAATTCTAGACAAATGCTTATTGAATTTAGATTTTCTTTACTAATTTGCAGCCAATTAATGAATTTATTTTTATTAAGGTTAATGTCTATAATATAATCTGAAGTAATGTCAGGAAGTATGTGGGGTGACACATGATGGAAAAGAAAAGTGGTATAGTAGGTTTTACAGGCGCTTTCAGAGAAAGTATAAAAGATATTGAAAACGGATCAACTGTAGTTTTCACGGGTTCAATTGCGGTATGCACTCCTTTCATTGAATTACTTGCCTATTCAATTAGGGATAAAGATTTTAAAATGGTTTATGTGCCCAAATCTGATATAAGTCAGGTTAAAGAAATCAAAGAGGTAGAAAACATTGGATTTAGTGTGGTAAACCAGGATGCTGATCCTAAAAACCCGGATGCAGTGGTGGTTTTGGGAGGTCTGGCAATGCCTAAGTTTGGATGTTCACCGGATGAAGTTTTAAGCATGTTAGAGGAAATTTCTGGTGATAAAAAACCGAAAATAATTGGGGTTTGTTTTATGGGTATTTTTGAAAAGACAGGATGGAATACCAAAATACCCTTTGATGTGGTAATTGACACCAGTATGGAAACATTAGTGACCAAATAATAATTTATTCTTTCATTATTCTTTCATTTTTTTTAAATTGAAAAATATAATTTTAATAAATAGGAAATAATGGTTCACTATTTTTCTCCTATTTTTTATGAACCATTTTAATATCCACATATCTTTCTGCACAAACAGAGCAGTTTTTGCAGTCATGTTTGAAAAATGCACGGAAAGATTTTATTAGAGTTTTTAGTTTCATAGTATAACAACTCCTTTTCGATTAATGTTAGCTTAAACTATTTAATATCAGATTAAGCAATGTTCCAGTGGTCAGAGCAATGGATAACATTAAAATCCCTGTTTTTATCATATTTTTAATTCCAATCTCTTTGATTAGTACTATGAACGTGGCAATGCAGGGGAAACTGGTTGCCAGAACAGTACAGGCAACTACAAGTTGATTTGGACTTAGATTTAATGGGGCCAGCATGGCTGTTGCTAAATCTTTCCTTAAAAATCCCATTATCAGGGCGTCAATAGCCTGACTGGGAAGACCCAACATTTGGGACATGACAGGTGCCAGTAAGTTGGATAGAGCACTCATTATACCCACTAAATATAGGATGTTAACTACTAGTATTCCTAGGAACACAAATGGTACTGCTTCTATCAGAAATCCTCTCACTCGCATCCATGTTTTTTTTAAAAGCGTTCCCATGTGGGGCAGTCGATAAGGGGGGATTTCAAAGAAGATTTCAGGACTTTCTCCTTTCAATAAATGGTTCAAAATAGATCCCAGAGTCACGAAAAGGACCAAAAGCGTTCCGTAGACAATTATGATATATTGAACCCCGTATTTGCCTATTAAACCGATAATAACGGCTGTTTGGGCCATGCAAGGGACTGATATCGCAATAAGTGTGGCTGCTATGAATTTTTCCCTTTTTCCTTCTAGAATTCGGGTTGAAAGCATTGCAGGAACATTACAACCAAATCCAAGGACGATAGGTATTGTTGCATATCCATGGAGTCCCAGCTTGTGCATTACACTGTCCAGCAGAACTGCGAGACGGGGAAGATAACCGAAATCTTCTAAGAATCCTAAGACCAAATAAAAAGAAAGGATATAAGGTAAAACAACGGCAAATATAACGTAAATTCCGGTAGTTAACAGGCCAAACGAAGTTTCGTATTCATATCCGCTTCCTATTAAGATATCATGGATGAAACCTGAGGGAATGGAGTTTTCCACTGCACTGGTAATAAAAGGACCATAATATTGGTAATAAAGAGGATCAAGAATGTAGTTTATTAGTAGTTCTCCAAATCCTATGACAACTTGCATGGTTATGAACAAAACAATTAATGCAATAATAATTCCAGAAATGGGCCTCACAGAGGCATCTTCCAATCTTTCGAGCATAGATGGATGACGGTGTTCTATTTTCTGAACTTTAGATAATAACTGTCCAATAAATGCCCATTTGTCATCATCATCCATTTTAGGAATTTTAGAAATGTTTCTTTCGGGGTTTAAAGTTATTTCATTTATGGTGTTGGCCAGTTCTTTGATCCCTTCACCAGTAACAGCCACTGCTGTAACAACATTTATCCCCATGATTTCTTTAAGTTTTTCAAGGTTTACATGCACACCTTTTCTCTTTGCAGCATCCCACATATTAAGCACTAAAACTGTGGGTATGCCTTTTTCCAGAATCTGTAAGGTTAGATAAAGGTTTCTTTCCAGGTTGGTGGCATCTAGCACGTTAATTATTAATTCAGGGTCCTCGTCAAAAAACATGTCTCTGGCTACTTCTTCAGCTTTACATGAGGGGGATAAAGAGTAAGTTCCAGGAACATCTACCAGTTCCATTTCATTTTTATCTATTTTTACGTGTCCTTTGGTGTATCCTACTGTGGTACCTGGATAATTAGATTGAATCACATTTACTCCAGTTAATCTGGAGAAAACAACACTTTTCCCTACGTTAGGATTGCCCATCAGTAATATTTTCTTCAAATTTCTTCCACCCATACTTTTTTAGCCATCCCTCGCCCGATGGCCATTTTGCATCCATCTATCTCTATAACTACAGGACCATGCAGAGGTGCTGAGCATTTTTTAATGATTTTCTTCCCTTCCCTAATATTCATTACTTCTAAACGCTTTTTTAAACCATGTCCTCCCTCAATTCTCTGGATAATTCCATATCTCCCGCTTTTCAGTTCCACCAATGTGATCATAATACACCTCAAATGTTAGGTATGCCTAACTTTGTTTTTTTAATATATATACTTTTTTCACATATAAACAAAAAATATATGTTTAATATATTGATTAACTGGCCATAGTATTTTTCCAATCGGTCTTTCTGATGATCTGATACTAATTTAATCACACAAAGAATTTTTTTTGAGGTTTAATAGACTTATTCTTATTCATAATTAACTCCTGATCAATATCTTGGGATTTTTTAAGGGTAAATTATATATACTGTTTTGAATATATATTCATAACATGCCTAGGCCCAGAAGATTTAGCAGAATATTGGGGAAACCTCGAGTATGTCGATTTGAACCAGATATAGCTGATGCAGATAAAATCGAACCATTGATGATCACCATGGAAGAGTTTGAATCATTAAGACTCAAGGATTACCAGGAAATCCAGCAGAAAAAGGCAGCAGAAATTATGGATATTTCTCAACCCACTTTTCACCGTACTCTAAGTTCAGCCCGTAGAAAAATCACAAAGGCCTTAGTTGAAGGCAAAATAATTCAAATAAAAGGAGGAGATTATATTATGGATAAAAAAAGGTATGTATGCAAAAATTGTGGTTTCGAATGGCAAAGTGCCAGTAAAGAATATAATAAATGTCCAGATTGTGATTCAGAAAATATAGAATTAATAAGCGTAGATGCAGGATCCCAAATCCCCACAGCACAACTTGGATTGGGAAGAAGAAGAGGTGCTGCTGGTGGAGGAATGGGGAGTAGAAGGGGGGGAGGAATGGGCGCTGGACCTCCAAGGGTATGTAAATGTCCTGAATGTGGTTATGAATCTCCCAAAACCCCCGGTGTCCCTTGCCTTGAAACAAAATGTCCTAAGTGTGGTCTACCACTTTATGGTTCTGATTAAACCATTATTATGGAAGTGTTAAAAAATGGCACTAATCTGCGTTCCAAGTCTGGATCAGGAAGGGTTAAAAAGTAAAATATCCCAACACTTTGGAAAAACCCCATATTTTGTTTTAATCAAATATGAAGACGAAAAAATAGAAAATGTCCAAGTTCTAGAGAGTCAGGCAAAACATACTGGTGGATCAATGACTCCTGGTGAGTTCATTGTTAGCTCTGGTGCTAAAACGCTATTATGTGGTAATTTAGGGCCAAAAGCGGTTCAAATGCTACAGAATGCTGGAATTGAAGTTTTCACTGGGGCATCAGGAACAGTTATTGAAGCCCTGCAAGATTGGGCAGAAGGAAAACTGAAACAAGCCAGCATGGATTCAGCCTGCTCAGATGGTCATATTTGATCTTAGTAGTTCATTGCTACATGATCAGAATTCTTAATATTAAAATAGTGAGATGGTCCTTTGAAAGCTGGAGAAGAAACAATATCAGAAGAAGAACAGAAAAAACTTATAATGCAACAGGATATTGCCATAGTAAAGCGGATGAGCAATATAAAACATAAAATCGCTGTGATGAGTGGTAAGGGAGGAGTTGGAAAGTCGACCATAGCTGTTAACCTTGCAGCGGCCTTTGCACTAAAAGGATACCACACTGGTCTAATGGATGTGGATCTGCACGGTCCGGATGTTCCTCACATGTTAGGTGTTGAAAATGCAATTTTAGAGCAATCACCTATGGGCATAATGCCACTTAACGTAAGGGAGAATCTGGATGTTTTATCAATAGAATTCATGTTACCATCCAAAGGATCTCCCATTATATGGCGAGGTCCAAAAAAGACCGGTGCAATTAGACAGTTTTTATCTGATGTTGCCTGGGGAAAACTGGATATGTTAATCATTGATAATCCGCCAGGAACCGGAGATGAACCTTTAACAGTTTTACAATCCATCAGTCCCCTGGACGGAGTCGTAATGGTTACAACTCCCCAAGCAGTGGCTGGTGAAGATGTTAGAAAATGTGTTAACATGGTTAAGGGATTAAAAATTCCTGTTTTGGGCATCATAGAGAACATGTCTGGTTTTATCTGCCCTCATTGTCAAAAAGAAATAGATATTTTTGGAAAAGGTGAAGGGCATGAATTGGCTGAAGAATTAGAAATACCATATTTAGGAAGTCTACCTCTGGAAACTCAAGTTAGAGAAAAATCCGACCAGGGAACACCATTTATTCTCGCTGACCCAGAGTCGGATATATCAAAAAAGTTTATGGAAATAATTTCTAAGATTGAAAATAAAATTATGTAAAAAGAGGTGATTAAATGAAAGTAGCAATAGCTGCAAGCGGTGAAGGTCTGGATTCCCAGGCAAGCCCTGTATTTGGAAGATGCTCCCATTTAATAGTGGTAGATTTGGTGGATGGAGATTTTAAAGATGTGAAGATAATACCCAACCCAGTCACAACTGAAGGTGGTGTGGGTATAAAAACTGCCAGAATGGTGGGAAACGAAGGAGCAGAGGTTATTATATCAGGATCTGTTGGTCCTAATGCCTTTGAAGTTTTAACCCAGCTGGGTATAAAAACTTACCAGATGGTTCCGGGAACAGTTGAAGAAAATTTAACCCTCCTATCTCAAGGAAAACTGCAAAATCTAAATCCATCTGCAAGAGGGCGTAGAATGGGTGCAGGGGGAAGAAGGCAAGGTTAAATATGGTATAGCTAAATTGAGACAATGGGTTAATAAATTTTCCATATCAAATGTAAATTAAATCAAAACATAGATGTCACGGAATAGTCAAATAGGTTCCGGAACATAAATTTACACAATTAAATGCATTAATAAGTTAATTGAAGGAATTTCTCATGAAAATTGCAGTAACTGGTGGAAAAGGTGGTACTGGAAAATCAACCATATCAACAGCCTTAGCTATTGAACTTTCAAATAAAAACAAAGTATTATTGGTTGATGCTGATGTTGAATGTCCTGATGATCATATAATCCTTTCTACAACTCGTGAAAAGGTGAAAAATATTCATGCATTGCTTCCTAATTTTAATGAGAAAAAATGCATAAAATGTGGACGTTGTGCAGAAGTCTGCAAGGAAAACGCCGTTGTGTTTATTAAAGACAGATATCCGTTTATAGTAACCGGACAGTGCAACGGTTGTGGGGCTTGTCTCTTAACATGTCCTTCTGGAGCATTGACCCATGGCAAACAAGTAATTGGGGTTATATACAAGGGTGAATGCCAACAGAAATCTAGAAAAAATAAAGATAATCTCTTTCTTGTTTGGGGAGAGATTGAAGTTGGTTGTGAAACCACATCAATGGTCGTTAATGCTACTAAAGAATACGCTGAGACTATGAGTTCGGATTTTGACTATATCTTAATAGACACTGCTGCAGGAACACATTGCAATGTTATTTCAGCAATGGTTGGTGTAGATCTGGCTCTGGCAGTTACAGAACCAACCCCTCTAGGAAAACATGATCTGGAATTAATCCTTAAGCTTTTACAACTTATGGAATTACCAGCGCAGATAATAGTGAACAGATCTGATATAGGTAATTTGAACCTTATTAAAGATGTTTCCAGGGATAATAATGTTCCCATAATTCAGGAAATTCCATATGAAAGGGAAATATTAAAAAAACATTCTCGAGGCCAGCCAATAACCCATGAAAACATCAAAATACTTTCTGATGCTATAAAGGCAAAAATTGCAGGTGGAACACAGAAATGAAAACGATTACCATACTTTCAGGAAAAGGAGGGGCTGGAAAGAGCACTTTAACTGCTTCTTTATCCGTCATGCTAGCAAATGATAATAAAATTGTGGCAGTTGACTGTGATGCTGATGCACCCAACTTGGCTCTAGTTTTGGGCCTTGAAGATGAAGATTTTGATGGCTGGGAATCCCTGACAACTGGTGAAAAAATTCAAATGTCCCAAGATAAAATAAAAACTCTCAAATCTTGCAGTGATTGTCCAGATCTAAAAAAATGCGTAAATGCCTGCAATTTCTCAGCAATAACATGGAACCAGGAAGAAAATATACCTGAATTAAATGAACTGTTATGCGTGGGATGCGGGGCCTGCCAATTAGTATGTCCAGAAATTTTTACTCTTAAAAAGGTTGAAAATGCTCGAATAGGCACAGGAAAAACTAAATATGGATTCTCCATAGTCTCTGGACAGCTAAAAATAGGAGAATCAGGATCTGGAAAGGTGGTAAACTCACTCCGAAACAAAGCATCTAATATTGCAGAAAATATCCAGGCAGATTATATGGTTTTGGATGCAGCTGCAGGGATTGGATGCCCGGTCATTGCTTCATTAACTGGAAGCGACTATGTTATACTGGTTACTGAGCCCACATCAGTTGCTTTTTGGGACCTTAAGAGGGCCATTGAACTGGTAGATCATTTCAACATTCCCTGTGGTGCAGTTATAAATCGTTGGGGCATCAACAAAGACCTTACCTATCAGTTACAGGACTACTTCCAGAAAAACCAAATCCCATTATTAGGGATGATACCTTATGACACCAGATTTATCGAGGCTTTAGTCAATCTAAAACCTGCTGTTGTTTATGAACCTAATTTTGAGCCAATTTTTACGGATATAATGGATAATTGTTTGCAGGATATGGATAAAATTCCTATATAATCTACATAAATCATATATGGGGGTTAAGTTTAATAATGGAAAAAAAAACTTTGAATCAATTTCAAAGGTTAAAAAAAGGTGAAAGAGCAGCTAAATATTCAACTCTTGCTAACCTTGCTTTGAGTATTTTTAAAGGAGTTTTTGGGTTATTATCTGGTAGTGTGGCCCTAATAGCTGATTCAATCAATTCGTTTTCCGACATTTTTGCTTCCTTAGCTGTATATATAGGTCTTAAACTTTCCCGACGCAAACCGGACGAAAAGTTTCCTTATGGTTATTACAAGGCAGAAACCCTATCTTCACTCATTATTGCTGGGGTGATTATTTTCAGTGGTCTGGAAATTGTTTCAGAATCTGTCCAGGGAATAATAAATCCCCAACCATTAAAAATACCATTCTTTGCCATTTTAGTCGCTGCTATTTCAGTCGCTGTTTCCTACCTCATGTCCCGATATAAGCAGAAGGTGGGGGAAGAAATAGAATCTCCAGCTCTTTTAGGCGATGCGAAACACAGCCTTATCGATGTTTTTTCATCATTACTGGTATTTGTGGGTCTTATTGCATCTTACATAGGTTATTTAAGCCTTCAAGGGGTAGCAGGATTATTAGTTTCTTTGTTGATAATATGGATGGGTTTAAAAATTGGTAAAAACGCTGTTTTGGTGCTTCTTGATGCAACATTAGATCCTAAGACAGTGGAGCAAATCAGGGATCTGGCTCTTGCTGTTGATGGTGTAGAGAATGTCCATGAAGTTAAGGTCAGGAGTTCGGGTCCATACATCTTCGCAGAACTCCATCTGGAAACTAAAAAGGAATTCTCAGTTGAAAAAGCACATAGGATTTCGGATATGGTTGAAGATAAGATCAAAAATAATGTAAAGAAACTTGAAACATTAATGGTTCACATAGAACCAGCAGAAAAGGATAAAGTTAGGTTTGCACTAGCCATTGAGAATAATAATGGTTTGAAATCAATTCCATCAAAACATTTTGGGAAGGCTTCTCACTTTATTATCTGGGATATTCGTAAGGGAGATAATGAAAAGATAGATTGTTATCACATAATAGATAATCCTGCCAAAAATATGGGGAAAAAGAGGGGAATAAAAACTGCTGAATTCTTAGCTAACGAAGAAGTCGAAGTTATTTTAGGGTGGGATATTGGTGAAGGCCCGCAGTACGTCCTTTCTAATTCATTTATACGCACTTCGATTCCTCAAGGTGAGACTTTAGATGAAATCATGGAAAATTCAACGAAGATGATTCAATGAATAAAAACAGTTCAGTGAAGATCACTATATTGTATGATAATAATTGTCTACCTGGTTTTAAAGCAAGCTGGGGGTTTTCTTGCCTGATAGAAACTAAGGAAAATTCAATTATTTTTGATACGGGGTGGGATGGCAATATATTACTTCATAACCTGGGATTGGCCCAAGTAAAGTTAGAAGAAATTGATATGGTTGTCCTTTCCCACTCACACTGGGACCACACAGGTGGGTTGACTCATATATTACCTCTCATGACTAATCCAAAAGTTGTCCTGTTGAAATCATTTTCTGAGAATCTTAAAAGAGAAATAGGGGATAGGGCTAAAATTTTAGAGATTAAAAACTATCAACAGATAATTGATGGTGTCTGGACAACTGGAGAGCTGGGTGATAAGATTAAAGAGCAATCCTTGGTTGTGGAAATAGGTAAAGGAAAAGGAAATATACTATTAACAGGATGTGCACATCCTGATCTCAAATCTATAATCCAAAAGGCCCTAAAAATTGGTGATGGAGATTTAAAAGCGATAATAGGCGGTTTTCATGATGCGAAGGAATTGAGGATGCTTGAGGGAATTGATATGGTGGTACCCTGCCATTGCACACAGAGAATGGATGAAATTGGCAGGATGTATCCGGATTCTTATGGAGAGTGTGCTGCTGGAAAAGTTTTTGACTTTCCATGAGCTTTAATCAACTCTGTAACTCTTTTTATGTGATTTCCCTGGGATTTAACCTCTTCCATAAGGTTTTTCAGAAGTGCTTGAGTCATGGGAACTGGATAACTTCTAAATATATAAGATTCCATCATAAGATCCAGTGCTCGCTCTTCGGCTATGCTAAAATCATGTTTCGCATATTTTTTACTTTTTTGAAATAGGACGTTATCTTCAAATGATGAATTTAATATTTCATCCCCCAAATCAGTTCCAGGAATTGGTTCGGCGATACTGATGAAGTAATCATCCAGCATTAAGTCATCAGCCAAGTCAATTGTGGCCTGAAAGTCTTCTTCTTCCTCCCCAGGATAGGCAACAATGAAGGAACCAGCAGTTTTAATGTTATGTTTACGTGCCATATCCACCGCTTCTCGGATCTGATCCACAGTTATGCCCTTTTTCATATGTTTAAGAACTCGGTCACTGCCAGATTCAATTCCAAAGAAAACCCATCCATTGGTGTATTTGTTTATGGCCTCTAAAATATCATCACTAATCAAATCCACCCTGATATCTGGAATGGTAAGATTTTTAGGCCCAGTAAGATTAGATATCTCTCTTAAAAGTTCAACAAAGGCTTCATCATCCACATTTTTAAATTTACTGCTACCATAAAGAGAACCGGTACCTCCGCTTATGGCTATTCTTTGTGCACCGTTTCTTAAAAAATGTTCAACTTCTTTCAGGATGTCTTCTAAAGGACGACTCCTAACTTTTCTACCAAAAAAACAGGGCACTCCACAGAATCCACAGTTTCCAGGACAACCCCGATGAGTCTCCAGGTAAACATTAGCCCCTCGAATATTTTCAGATGAAATATTATCTGGAACCATTGATAGATTTTCATCCAAGGATGCAGGAGAACCTTTACCAGTAATAATGGTGTTTATTCCATTTTTAAATGCCACTCCTGAGATGTCCTTAAAATCAGTTCCAGTTGGATTGGCATTCTTTTCAAAAACTCTTAATATATTATATATGGTATTTTCGCCCTCACCAATCACAACCAGATCCACTGGGAGACACTCTAAAATCAGTTCAGGTGAGAGAGTTACCGGACCCCCAACTATCTTGAATGCATCCATATTTTTCAATTCTTCCTGATAGTTAAGAAGATGGATGGTTGATTGGAGACTTATGAAAACAATATCTGATTCTACCTTGTCATCAAAACCTTTTTGCAGTTTTACGTCGTAACCATATTTTTGGATTAATCCTGCTATTAACAGGGCACCGTAACTATAAAATTCAGGCGTTAAAATGGTTATATGTGGGTTATTACTCATTTTATCACATTATAACAAATTGAGGAGATTTATTTTTCTTAGATTTTATTGGATGTGATGTTTTTGAAAGAATCAATTGGTATTTAATTTGACAGATAATTAAAGCTTAACAATAATCTTAGACGAAAATTATTTTTTTCTAACTCCAAAGAAGTTTATGGCCTCAATTAGATCTTGAAAGGCTATTAACTCTGTTTTTAGCACATCTTCCTGACTTAATGTACCGCTCATCTCCCCATCAACTGAGAGTTTATCCGGACCTCTAGCCACAATACGATCCACTCCATCCCTACAGAGGATTTTTTCTGCCTTTTTGTCATGGACAAAGGCTCTTCCAGGAATGATAACGGTTTCCTTCAGTTCTTTTAGATCTAAATCCTCAAGATCTTTTTGGGTGATAAGACAACCAATATCCTGATCCGCCGCAACCACGTTAACCATATCAGAAGCACCGATGATCTGGATGATTTGTTCGATAAATGGTTTAGCCACTTTCCCGGTTAAAATAGTGGCTTCAGACACGACTTCTGACAATATATCTAAATATTCTCTGTCTTTGTCTTTGGCAAGGGCAAATGGTGAGTCGTTTTCAGGGTCACATACTGGTGTACCAGTTACTCTAAGATCAAATTCCTTATTTATACTGCGAACTAATTCATCAAATTCTTGCAGACTATGAGGCTCTACTCCCTCTATGATGGGTTCGTTTCCGAGTATCAGGCCCTGGTTGCGGAAATTGGCAAACCTCATCATGATGAATGCCTTGGCTCCCCACTGTTCCAGGTCCGAACAAGTTTTCCTAAGAGCTTCACCATCATTTACTCCTGGAATAATAACACTGGCGGCATGAACTTCACAACCTTCAGAAAATATCTTCAAAGCATCCAGAGACGCTTGAGGGTTTTTGTCACCCATCCAATCTTTCCTTAGCTGAGGATTGGTGGAAAATACTGTGAAAGTCACTTCCTCCACTCCATGCGAGATTAAATCAGTGGCCATCTCAGGATCGTCAATACCTTTTCCACTGGTGTAACCAAGGTGAATGGGAATATTCCACTCGGAAAATGCAGAAGTAACATCCAGAAGGTTGGGATAGCAACTCACATCACCACCCCCGCTTATGTTAATTTTTAAATCATCTTCACGATAATTTCCCATCATTAGAGATGTTTTAACCGAGTTTATTACCATAAATGGGGCTACAAATTCGTTTTTTGACTCCCGCACACCGGTAGTACATTGTTCACAACCAAAACTACCGGGAAGGCATGACCTACATCCTAGTGGGTCAGCACCTTCAACCTTCCGAAAATAACAATATTTACAGAAACCTCTGCAGTCTTTACCAGGTATCCCACCCACATCTGCGATTATTTGCATGATATCAACGTTTTAAACCTAATTAAATCGAAAAACAAGATATTTTTGGCTTTCCCCTTTAATAGGGGGTTATTATAATACACCGAGATAAGTTTACGATATGGTCACTTATAAGTCTTTCTATTTAATTCAAGAAGAAAGTTTAATACATATCTAACAGTATACGGAGAGTCGTATATCAAATTGTACCATGGGGACTTTGAACCCCAAGTGAACTGGATTATTTCCGGTTTACACCAGAATTGGTGCAAAGAAATGGTATGCAAGAATCTGTAGGAGGGAAAAAATGGCAAAGTTTGAAGATAAGGTCGACTTGTACGACGACAGAGGCAATCTTGTCGAATCACAAGTCCCCATAGAAGCCCTAAGTCCATTGAGGAACCCTGCAATCAAATCGATTGTACAAGGTATCAAAAGGACTGTAGCAGTGAACCTCGAAGGTACAGAAAATGCTTTGAAAACCGCAAAGGTAGGTGGACCTGCATGTAAGATCCTAGGTCGAGAAATGGACCTGGACATAGTAGGAAACGCTGACGCAATTGCAGCAAAAGCCAAAGCAATGATACAAGTCGAGGACGGTGACGACACCACGGTCGAACTATTAGGTGGAGGAAAAAGGGCATTAGTCCAAATTCCAACAACACGGTTCGAAGCTGCAGCTGAATACTCAGCAACGTCATTGGTAACTGCAAATGCATTTATCCAGGCTATAATTGACGTATGTGATGTCAACATGTACGATGCCAACATGGTTAAAGCAGCTATTCTAGGAAGATACCCACAGTCAGTTGAATATATGGGTGGAAACTTAGCAACCATGTTAGACGTACCACAGAAACTGGAAGGCCCAGGTTACGCTCTACGTAACATTCTGGTAAACCACGTGGTAGCAGCAACTCTGAAAAACACCATGCAAACATCTGCTCTATCCAGCATTCTGGAACAATCAGCTATGTTCGAAATGGGTGATGCTGTAGGCGCATTTGAAAGAATGCACTTGTTAGGACTGGCTTACCAGGGAATGAACGCCGACAACATGGTGTTCGATCTGGTTAAAGAAAACGGTGCTACTGGTACTGTTGGATCAGTTATTACATCCACTGTTGAAAGAGCCGAAGCTGATGGTGTAATAGGTGTTGAAAAAGACCTGAACGGATTCAGCGTATACGGAACTGACGACCTAGCTAAATGGAACGCATATGCAGCTGCAGGATTAATCGCAGCCACCATGGTAAACCAAGGTGCTGCACGTGCTGCTCAAGGTGTGTCCTCAACTATTCTATACTACAACGACATTCTAGAATTCGAAACTGGATTACCAAGCGTAGACTTTGGTCGAGCTGAAGGTGTTGCAGTAGGATTCTCCTTCTTCAGCCACTCTATATACGGTGGTGGAGGTCCTGGTATCTTTAACGGTAACCACATCGTGACTCGACACAGTAAAGGTTTCGCCATACCATGTGTGGCAGCAGCCATGGCTTTAGACGCCGGTACCCAGATGTTCTCACCTGAAGCAACCTCCGGACTCATCAAAGAAGTGTTCAGTCAAGTGGACGAGTTCCGAGAACCACTGAAATACGTGAACGAAGCAGCAGCGGAGATAAAAAACCAAGTCTAAGAACAAATCCAAAATTGGGGGTAAATAACTAAATGGACATCGAAATATTTCCACACAGACTTTTAAACGCCGATACTACTGAAAAGTTGTTAAACGACTTGGAAGACTTGGAAGGCGTAAAAAGAATGGTAATACAGGGACAAAGACTTCCTCCAGAAGAAATAAACCCTGAACGGCAATTCATCACTATTAAAGGTGAAGAAATTGATTTGCAAGTAAAAACAGGGCGAGTTATGATGGAAATCGAGGAAGAAGAAATCATCGAAGAAGTGAAGACCATATGTGATGATATTCTGCCATTTGGGTACAACATACATGTTGGAACTTTCATCAGAAAGCAGAAGACCGTCACCGACGACATAAAGTACGGCGAAGAAGTGAACGATATACCAGATGAAATGGTTGGATTAACTGATCAAAACGCACAACTCAGCGAAAGAGCAACAATTATCAAAAAGAAGGATTAAAAATGATAGGCAAATGCACCCACGTAGTTGATTGTAGAGAAACAATGGGAATGGGCGAAGGAGGCGGAATAGCCCAGCGTGGAACATTTGCAGAGTGTGGAAATGAAGTACTGGCCGTAGCAATGTCCCCAGGAAGGAGACACATAACTAAACCAGTATGCGAAATTACCTTTGCCCTGCGGGAAGCAAACATTCTGACCAGTACACTGGTCTTAAACGCAGGAGCAGGAGTACCTCAAGATGCACCCACTGCCGGAGGAGGCAGTCTTTTTGGACTGACCCCAAAGGAGAAAGAACAAATTGGAAGATTTAAACTTGTGTTAGTGCACTTAGGAGGGGTTAGACACCATATTATATACAAGGCACGCCTGATTTTACGTCATGTAAATCGGCCATGTATTATTATTTGTGAATACCCAGTAGATTTTGAGGATTTCGCCAAGATCGGTGTCAAAACCAAAGCTGTTATGCCCGAAGAACCAAAAACCAAAGGTGAAATTGTGGACATAATAAGCGGAGTTATAAGAGGAGAAACCTGTCCCCAAGAAAAATTGGATGAAATTATTAGAAAGGTGAGATTAGCATTAGGAGGTGCATGAATATGGCACAATACTACCCCGGAACCAGTAAGGTAGCAGAAAACCGAAGAAGATTCTGCGACCCAAATGTAGAATTAGAAAAATTAAGGGAGATCTCCGACGAAGATGTAGTAAGTATATTAGGTCACAGAGCTCCTGGTGAAGAATATCCCAGCGTACACCCACCTCTAGAAGAGATGGATGAACCTGATGATGCCATCAGAGAAATGGTTGAACCATTAGACGGTGCAAAAGCCGGTGACCGCGTACGATACATTCAGTTCGCAGACTCCATGTACTTTGCTCCAGCCCAACCATTCTTAAGATCAAGGGCTTACTTATGCAGATACAGAGGAGCCGACGCCGGTACCCTATCCGGTCGACAAATTATTGAAACCCGTGAAAGAGACCTGGAAAAAGTCTCCAAGGAACTGCTGGAAACCGAATTCTTTGACCCAGCACGAACAGGTTTCAGAGGGAAAACTGTACACGGACACTCCCTAAGACTTGACGAAGACGGTATGATGTTTGACATGCTGCGAAGACAAGTCTTCAACAAATCAACCGGAAAAGTCGAAGCAGTCAAAAACCAGATTGGAGACGAACTCGACGAACCAGTAGATTTAGGAGAACCATTAGACGAAGAAACCCTTAGAGCAAAAACCACCATCTACCGTAAAGATGGTGAAGCATACCGAGACGATGCTGACGCAGTAGAAATACTCCACAGAATACACGTTTCAAGATCTAAGGGCGGATTTATGCCTGAATAGGAGGTGGAAAAATGGCTGACAAAATGTTTATAAGAGCATTAAAAGAAAAGTTCGAGGAAGCCCCAGACGAAAAAACAACCACCTTTTACAAATTTGGCGGATGGAAACAATCCGAAAGGAAAAGGGAATTCGTGGAAGCTGGTAAAGAAGTAGCAGCTAAACGTGGAATCCCTCAATACGACCCAGATGTGGGTACACCTCTAGGACAAAGGGTATTAATGCCCTACCAGGTTTCTACAACTGACACCTTTGTAGAAGGTGACGACCTTCACTTTGTAAACAACGCTGCCATGCAACAGTTCTGGGATGATATCCGAAGAACTGTTATTGTGGGATTAAACACAGCACACAACGTTATTGAAAAAAGGTTAGGTAAAGAAGTTACCCCAGAAACCATCACTCACTATCTGGAAACTGTAAACCACGCTATGCCTGGTGCAGCAGTTGTCCAAGAACACATGGTGGAAACCCACCCTCTACTAACTGCTGACAGTTACGTTAAAGTGTTTACTGGTAACGACGAAATAGCTGATGAAATCGACCAGAGATACGTCCTGAACATCAACAAAGAGTTCCCAGAACACCAAGCTGACGCCCTCAAAGCAGAAGTAGGAGATGGAATGTGGACCGTAGTACGCATACCAACCATTGTATCCCGAACATGTGACGGTGGTACCACCTCACGATGGTCAGCAATGCAAGTAGGTATGTCAATGATTTCTGCCTACAAACAGGCAGCCGGTGAAGCCGCTACTGGTGACTTCGCATACGCTGCTAAACACGCAGAAGTTATCCACATGGGTACCTACCTACCAGTAAGAAGAGCTCGAGGGGAAAACGAACCTGGAGGAATTGCCTTCGGATTCCTGGCAGATATCTGTCAGTCCTCACGTGTTAACTGGGAAGACCCAGTCCGAGTATCACTAGACGTGGTGGCTTCAGGAGCTATGCTCTACGATCAGATCTGGCTAGGATCTTACATGTCTGGTGGTGTTGGATTCACCCAATACGCTACCGCAGCATACACTGACAACATCCTTGACGACTTCTGTTACTACGGTCAAGAATACGGAGAAGACAAGTATGGAGGAGTTTGTGAAGCACCAAACACCATGGACACAGTACTGGACGTAGCATCAGAAGTAACCTTCTACGGTCTAGAACAGTACGAAGAATTCCCAGCACTCCTGGAAGACCAGTTCGGAGGATCACAGAGAGCAGCTATCTGTGCTGCAGCATCTGGCTGTTCCACAGGTTATGCTACTGGAAACGCTCAAACTGCTCTAAGTGGATGGTACCTATCAATGTACCTGCACAAAGAACAGCACAGCCGACTCGGTTTCTATGGTTACGACCTTCAGGACCAGTGTGGAGCATCCAACGTATTCTCAATTAGAGGAGACGAAGGATTACCACTGGAACTAAGAGGAGCTAACTATCCAAACTACGCCATGAACGTGGGTCACCAGGGTGAATACGCTGGTATTTCACAGGCTGCTCACGCTGCCCGTGGAGATGCATTCGTCTTAAACCCACTGGTAAAAATCGCCTTTGCTGATGAAAACCTATCATTCGACTTCAGAGATGTTAGGGGTCAGTTCGCAAAAGGTGCACTACGAGAATTCGAACCAGACGGTGAAAGAGCTCTAATTACCCCAGCCAAATAAATAGGTGTTACCACACCTATTTTTTTATTTATTTAAAAAAAAGGAGGATAAAAAATGGACCCTACTATGATAACAGGATTAGGTATTGTTGCTCTCATGGGCGCTGCCGCAACCATTGCTGGTGCCGCAGAGGACTTAGAGTCCGATGTGGGATCACAAAGTAACCCTAACTCCCAGGTGCAACTGGCACCTCAAATGGGTAACCTTCACCGTATGGTGAACAAAGCGGTTTCAGGTGAACCTGTAGCGTTCGGTACATGGGCAGGCATAGCCGGTTCTGTAACTTTTGTTCTTATGGGATTGATTGGACAACCTATAGTGTCAATAGCTGCCGGTGCAGCAATTGCAGCTCTAGTTCATACGGTATATTCCACAACATCTCACTTAGGAAGGATTGTCAGCCAATCGCAGTTTAATCAACCATTATTCTTAGATGTTGTTACCCAACACTTAGGACCCATAGCTGGTCATGGATTTATAGTATCTTTCTGTATTGTAGGATTATCATACCTAATGACATTAAATTTACCAGGCTTCGCCCACCCATTCGCACTGCCATTTTTAGCAGTACTATGGGGAATAACCATTGGTGCCATAGGTTCCTCAACTGGAGACGTTCACTATGGTGCTGAAAGGGAATATCAACAATACCCATTCGGTGGAGGTATCCCTGTGGCTATTCACGGTGACATTACCAGAAAAGCAGAACTTGGTGCCAGGAACTCTATTGATATAGTTTACTTCTGCGCCAAGTTTGGTGGACCTGTAACCGGATTTGCCTTCGGATTAATAGTGTTCCTGAGTTTCTGGACCACATTGGTTTTCGGAGCCTTTGGAGGAATCATTGCAGGTATCGTGATAGTCTTACTGTTAATATACATCAACAACCGAATCGAAGTATTTGCCAGAAACAAATACGGACCATACAAGGAGTAAGGAGGTTTTATGATGGACCCATTATTAATGATAGGCGCTGTAACAGTTGCAGGCGTCCTCATTGGTGGAGGTGTACACTTTTTACCAGTGGGAGGTGCTCCAGCAGCTATAGCAACAGCAACAGGTGTGGGAACAGGTACCGCAATGTTAGCAGCAGGTTCAGCTATGACTGGACTTATAACCGCAGCAGCCATGACCGGAGAGCCATTATGGTTGATCCTGGCCGGAGGGGCTGTTGGTTCAATGCTCATGATCGGTATCACCATGATGGTAGGTAACTGGGTATATGTGTGGGGTGTAGGAACTGTACCCGCATCAGCAAAAGTGGAAACTGATCCAATAACCAAATACAATCAAGAAAAATATGTGAGCCCAGGAACTGAAGGACACGGAATACCCACAGTGTGTTTTGTAAGCGGAATAATAGGCGGACTTTTAGGTGGAATCGGTGGTGGCCTGGCATACTGGGCAATTTACGAATCATTAATTGGAATAACTTCTTATGCAACTCCTTTAAATTATGCGGGAGTGGAATTAGTTCCTGCTGCAATGGTCGCAGGAATATTTGCATTAGGACTGTTCTTTGTTAATGCTGTAATTGCATCCTACAATATAGGAGGAACCATAGAAGGATTCCATGACCCTAAATTCAAGAGAATTCCTAAAGGTGCCCTAGCCTGTCTAATCGCATCCCTAGTAACCGGACTAATTGGAGTATTACTAATACAAGGAGGTGCTTTCTAATGTCAGTAGCAGCAGGAGGTGGCGGTGAATCCGGAGTAGACCCCAAAATGACCGCTGGTATTGGAATTATCGGAGGATTAATTGGAGTATATTTAACACCATTTCACCCAGTTGTAGGGCCTCTTCTAGCATCATTAGGTGCTGTATGTGCCATAATATGGGGTGCTGACGCCATAGCAAGAGTTGCCAGCTACGGTCTAGGTACTGGTGTGCCTTCTATTGGATACATGTCAGTAGCTGTGGGAATTATCGGTGCATTAGCAGGTCTTGCAGGTGGAGTAATGTTGGGTAATGTATATTTCGGACCAATATTAGGAGTTATTCTATCAGCAATTTTAGGTGGAGTTATTGCCATAGTTGGTAAGAAAGTAATTGGAATGAAAATACCAGTACTGGTAACTGGTACCATGGAACTAACTGCTGCAGCTGCAATATCCGTTCTAGGATTTTCAGCAGCCATTGCAGGAGGTATAGGCATGGCAGCCATCGTTACATCAGTAGTAGCCACTGGTTTCATTGGACTGCTCTTTATCATGAATACAATGGCTATTCAACACCCATTCAACGCCTGTTTAGGACCACAAGAAAACAGGGTAAGAACCCTGAAACTGGCTGCATCCACAGGTTTCATTTCCATGGCAGTAGTAGGCATATTAGGAGGACTGCTTACCCTTAAAGGTGCTACTATTGTTATTATTGGTGCAATCGCATGGTTTATGACCATGAGAATGTTCTTAGAAGCATCAAAAGAAGAAGCAGCATCTGTGGCATGGTCAGGAATGTGGCCCAAAGAGGAGGAACTCTAGGAGGAATCAAAATGGAAATGTTACCACTCGTTCAAGTAGTTCCTGAAATGAACCTAACCATTGACCCTTCCACTGGTATGGTTGGCGCAGCTGTAGGCGGTGCCGTAATCGTATCAATGGACGGAATAAACGAACAACTAAACGAATTAGAGGTTGCAGTAGAAGATGTATACACAGCCCTGGATCCAACTACCGTGTCAGAAGGATCATATCCTGGAAGGGAAGGAACCTACATGATGGCAGGTACACTAACCAACATGGTTTATGGATTTGTCTTAGGGCTTGTGCTACTGATAGCCCTATTGTTATAGGAGGTGTTAAAGTTGGCTGAAAAGAAATCACCAGCAGAAGGATGGCCTGTAATTAACGGGGACTACGAAGTAGGAGACCCAGAAAGTCCTGTTGCAGCCACTACCCTGGCTTCTCACATTGAAAGCATTCCAGTAGATGCTGGAGCAGCTATTGCTGGACCCTGCAAAACTGAGAACCTGGGAATTGAGAAGATGCTCGCAAACCTCATCTCAAATCCGAACATACGCTTCCTGATTCTAACTGGATCAGAAGTGCAGGGACACATCACTGGTCAGAGTATAGAAGCTCTACACGCCAATGGTGTTGACCCTGAAAAAAGGAAAATAATCGATGCAACTGGAGCCATTCCCTTCATAGAAAATATACCCGATGAAGGAATCGAAAGATTCCAACAGCAAATGGAAATTGTAAGCATTATTGACGTAGAGGACGCTGCTACCATACAGTCCAAAGTCAAAGAATGCATAGACAAAGATCCAGGAGCTTTCGAAGAAGAAGCAATGGTCATAGAAGTGGAAGAAGGCGGTGGCGAAGAAGAAGAAGGTGAAGCAATACCACCAGTCGCCCCTGAAACAGCCCTAATCGAGGCTAGAATGCGCAACATCCAGACCCAGGTTAAATCCATCGGTGGTCTAAACAGGATGGCTGCAGGTATGTATTCTGGCAAAGTACAGGGTATAATGATAGGTTTAGTCTTCATCCTGACCTTAGGTACCTTTTTGCTAATAGGGGGTTTATTTTAAATGTTAATATCAAACAAACCTAATATTCGAGGCATTAGGAAAGTAGCAGCAGATGTAAAATACCGAACCCAACTTATTGGAAGGGATCAGAGACTGTTTTCAGGACTCATAGCCACCAGAATATATGGTATGGCATTGGGTTTCATACTGGCAGTTATTCTCGTTGGTCTTCCATCTATATGGGCACTATTCTTTTCGGGGGCCTAATATCATGGCTGATGAAGAAAAAACCGTTATACCTCGTGTTATAGTCCCTGCAGACGAATTTAACAAAGCTAACGAAAGACTCGACGAAATGGATGAAAAGGTTGAATTCACTTGGGGTGAAATGAATCAAAGAGTTGGTCAGCAAGTTGGTAGGGATATTGGTATTTTATACGGAATTATAATAGGATTAATAATCCTGTTTGTAGTATTTAATATAGTGAAAGTAGGATTGATCCTAACTGCTCTTGGAGGAATATCCTAACTTGCTATTAGATTCTAATAAGGAGGTTTACGTATGATAAGGTTTGACAAGGAACAAGTGGTTTTAGATGTAGCTGGTGTCAACGTAGGTGGACAGCCAGGCGAATACCCCACAGTTTTAGCTGGAACCATATTTTATGGTGGACACAGCATTATAGAAGATGAAAAAGCAGGAACTTTTGACAAAGGAAAAGCAGAAGCCCTGATAAACACTATGCTAGAAATGCAGGACGTCACTGGAAACCCATGTATCGTCCAGACTTTCGGTGCAACTGCCGAAGCAATGGTCAAATACCTGGAATTTGTGGGTGAGGCTTGTGAGGCTCCATTCATGATTGATTCAACATCAGCAGACGCTAAAGTTGCCGGTGCGAAATACGCCCAAGAAGCAGGTCTGGCTGAAAGAGCAATCTACAACTCCATAAACATGGCTTCCGAAGCTGATGAACTTCAAGCAGTTGCAGACACTGATATATCTGCATCTATCGTTCTTGGATTCAACCCCATGGCACCAGGTGTCGAAGGTAAAATAGACATCTGGGAAACTGGTGGAAGTGCTATAGACAAAGGACTAATGGATATGGCTGAAGAATGCGGAATTACCAAACCATTCATGGATGTTGCTATAACTCCATTAGGTCAGGGTGCTGGACCAGCTCTCAGAACCTCATACGCTGTTAAAAGCAAATGGGGACTACCTGTTGGAAGTGGTATTCACAACGTACCATCTGCATGGGACTGGCTACGAGGATACAAAAAAGAACACCCAGAAGCATGGCCTGTTTGTGACGTAGGATCCAACCTAATCCAGCAAGCTGTTGGAGGAGACTTTGTACTATTCGGTCCTATCGAAAACGCAAAAATGGCATTCCCTGCTTGTGGTATGGCTGATATCTTCATGGCTGAAGCAGCCAAAGATATCGGAACAGAACCAATCGAAGAACACCCATTCTTCAAACTGTTATAGGCGTGAAAACGCCTATAAATTTTATTTTTTTTTAATTATTTCCAGATATTTTTTAATATAATTAACCAGATTCAGTTACTGAGTTTATTAGTCAATGGCCATTTAATACAATTTTTTTGTTTAGAATAACTTTTGATTTTGCTATTCTTCTTAAAACATAGAACTAAAGATTTTTATATAATGGAAGACTATTAGTATGAGTGTCTTTTAATCATTTTAAATTTAAAGGTCGTAGTAAACTACCCTAATAAAAATCACACATAAGATTTATATAATGGAAAACGGAAACCTTATTCCGGTGATATATTGTTAATGATAATCGCACTCATAGGATTATTGATAATCTCATTGATTATAGTAATCAAATCAGCTGATGTATTTGTGGACAGCATAGTGGAAATAGGTGGAGTTTTAGGTATATCTCAAATAATCCTGGGAGTGACGGCTTCAGCTATTGGTACCTCCCTTCCTGAGTTTGGATCAGCAATGATCGCAACATTAACAGGTAGTGTAGATCTGGGTGTAGGAACAGTAATTGGTTCAAATATATGGAACATAGCTGGTATTCTTGGAATATCTGCCACGGTAGCAGGGGTGATCAGTACAAATAAGGAAGGTTTAACCCGTGATTGGCTGATGATGTTAGGTACTGGTTTAATTCTCCTGTTTTTCATGTTATTTGGAGATATTAATTGGCCTGCGGCAGTGGTCATGATTATAGCTTACTGTTTCTATTTATGGATTTTGATCAAAGCACAACAGAAATATAGGCATGAAAACCATCAAGATGAAGAAAACCCGGAAGAACGACTTAAAGAAAACTATAAGATTGAAGTAGATATTGAAGAAAAACCTGATAAAGAATCTAAAAATAAAGTTAATAAAAAAACTATTGCTTATGTTCTTGTTGGTTTAGCTGGTTTAATAGTGGGTTGTAGACTTTTGGTTTATAGTGCTGATGAACTGGGAACCATATTTGCCATACCTGAGATGATAATGGGACTTTTTATCTTATCCATTGGTACCAGTATACCGGAACTGGTGGTAACTCTAACCTCAGCCATGAAAGGACTTCATGATCTTTCTATTGGAACCGTGCTGGGAAGTAACACCTTTAATATCCTAATTGGAATCGGAATACCTGCCCTGTTTTTAAGTGTGCCTGTGGAAAGACTTTCTCTAAACTTTGATGCGCCAGTAATGATATTGGTGACAGTTTTGTTAATGCTACTTATAAAGCAGGGGAATATGAAATTAAAGCGGGTTGGAGGCATAATCTTACTGCTAACTTACATATTTTATGCCCTATTCCGGCTATTCATACTTGCTTAGTGGGAAGGTGATGGAAACGCATAAAAAGATAATGGTCGCTACCATGGGTAAATACAAGGATGATTTAATGGAGTACGCCTTAGATATTATTCAGGGAAGAAAAACAGAAGTAATTGGTATATATGTGGTGGAAACTTCTGCACCATTTTTAACACCAAAAAAAGTAAGACAAATGATAAGAGCAGAATTAAGAAAGAGAGGGGAAGAAATTTTAGAAAGCATGCAACAAGAATTTCAATCATCAAAACATTTCATGGTTAACTTCCGGAAAATGTTGAGGGAGGGAGATCCAGCTGCTGAAATTGTAAAAGCTGCAGAAGAAGAAGATGTTGATTTAATTATCGTAGGAACTGGTAAGAATATAATAGATAAACGGTTGCTGGGCAGTGTTTCCGAAAAAGTCGTTCATTCTGCTCCATGTAACGTACTACTGGTCAGAACAAGATAAAAAGCGTTTAATATATTCTTACTATTGGTTTAAAAGGCCACAAAGCAACTAAATTTTGAAACATAAAAAAAGGTAGGGGGTTAAATAATACCATATGTTTTAATGGATATGGATGATTATCAAAAAGTCTATACTGGAGATGGAATTCCGGTGATAATGTGTTTGAAGTGATTATATTAATCATAGCGTTAATTATATCCTTAATCATAGTAATTAAAGCAGCCGATGTGTTTGTGGACAGCATCGTAGAGATTGGATTGGCCTTAGGAATATCTGAGATTATTTTAGGAGTTACGGCTGCAGCAGTGGGGACTTCTCTGCCAGAATTCGGGTCGGCGATGATTGCCATTTTAACGGGAAGCCCTGACGTGGGAGTAGGTTGTGCTATCGGGGCCAATATATGGAATATAGCTGGGATACTGGGCATATCTGCAATATTTGCTGGTTTAATCACCACAAGGAGACAGGAAGTGCGTAGAGACGGCTTGATGGCTATTTTAACAACTTTAACCATAACAGCAGCCCTATTTTTTATTGGAGAGATTTCATTTGTAGTAGGTGTTGTTTTAATTATCATGTACGCTTTATATCTCTGGGTTTTAATCAGAGCTCAGAAAAGCAGTAAAGAAAGTGAAATGAAATATTATGAAGATGAAAAAAAGAGAAACTTAGGCAAAAAAACTATTCTAATGGCAGTCATGGGGTTAGTTGGTTTAGCTATTGGTTGCAGGGCTATAGTTTACTGCACAGTAGAACTTTCAATAATGGCCAGTATTCCTGAGGTATTAGCAGGCATACTATTAGCATTCGGAACTACAGCCCCTGAATTTTTCACAGTCCTGACTTCGGCGAAGAAGGGATTGAACAGTCTGGCTATAGGAACAGTATTTGGAAGTAACATCTTCAACATCTTAATTGGGCTGGGAATTCCATCATTATTTACGGTTATTCCAGTTGAACCTATTACCATCTATTTCGATGCTCCGGTCATGGTATTTATAACTTTGCTTCTCTTGTTTTTAATTAAGAGGGGTATGAAACTTACTCGTGTAGAAGGAGTTATTTTAGTTGCTTCTTACATAGTATATATTGTGACTAGGCTATACTTTTTTTAGGTGAAACTATATAAATGAAAGTGGATGAGTGATTAAAAATGTATGATAAGATATTGTTAACCACCATGGGCGAATACATGGATGAAATCATAGAACACACCTTAAACTTGATTCAGGGAGATGTTGAGTTAATATGTATCTATGTTGTGGAAACATCTGTACCCTTCTTAACCCCTAAGAAGGTTAAAGAAATGATGATAGATGAGTTAAAGGCTAAAGGTAAGGAAATTCTGGAAGACATGGCCAAAGGGTTTGATAAACCTGGAATAACTTTTAGAGGGTTAATGGTTGAAGGTAACCCCGCAGATGAAATAGTTAAAACAGCTACTAACGAGGATGTAGATGTTATAGTAATGGGTACAGGTAAAAGTATAGTAGATAAGCATCTATTGGGGAGTGTATCCGAAAAAGTGGTTCATTCGGCCCCATGCACCATCCTTCTGGTGAGAACTGCTAGTTAATATTCTCTGTTTTTTCCTTTTTTTGTGAATCCAAATTTTTTTCACAAGATTTATAACTATTTTTGATAAAACCTAAATTGGAAACTTTAATTTGGAGGGGATTGTCTGTCATTCTTAAAGAAAATACTAGGTCTGGGTCCTAAGCCAGTTATTGCAAAAAGCAGATACATTACCATTGAAGATGCCAAAATGGCACCGTTTACCAAGAAAGCAGTGGGAAGAGGTTATGGTACTAATTTGCGTCCAGATGAATATTACATTGTGGCCTCAGTAGAGTTGGGAAACACCACCACCAAATGTATCCTCACCGCTACCAACCTCAACACCAGCCGAACCTATCTTTTAGATAAAACCGTCAAAATGACCCGAGATATCAGGCCACCTAAAAAGGGTGAGAAGGTCTTTGGTGAGACGGTTTGGCATGTGGAACTTACCAAAGAATCGGTAGCTGAAATGGTCAAGAACACCATCCACGAGTCAGTAGAACGTTCCCAGATAAGCATGGAAGATGATTTAGATTTTGTTGTTCGTTCAACAGGGGTTACAGCAGGTTTTGCCTCTCCTAAAGAGGTAGGGGAACTTATCATTGCCTTGGCTGATGGATGCTTGGATGCAGGCATTCCACCCAGTAAAATGTCACCATCCATATCCAAGGAAAGCCTGCCCAAACCATTACGGGAATTCACCTTACTGGATAAAGTAATGTTTGACGGTGCAGTGGTAAGCGTGATCCCCCCCACAGGCAGAGCTGTAGTTGCAAATGAAATGGAAGGAGAACTGGTCACTGCAGGTATTAAAGCAGGTGCAAAATGGACTGATATAGATTATCGTAATCCCTGCGTATCCATGGACTTTGGAACCACACTGGCAGGCAGAATAGTTAACAATGATGAACCATACGCCAGAACAATTGGAAACTTCTGTGGACTGGCAGGGGCAGTGGCTGACTCCATAATTCGGGGCACTGAAAAAGTGGA